>Ga0181518_10001220_pt1 | contig 26766 bp, 38 predicted proteins | sample PEATcosm2014_Bin_28_FD_119751 | JGI IMG/M metagenome (GOLD analysis project Ga0181518, IMG submission 119751) | Peatland microbial communities from MTU Mesocosm Facility, Houghton, MI, USA - PEATcosm2014_Bin01_60_metaG | ecosystem: Environmental > Terrestrial > Soil > Wetlands > Peat | place...
CGATATTCTGGCGGATCGCGCGAATCAGCTCATTGTTGGTCATCTTCCGTTCCGGAACCATTCCCAGGAACGGGGCGGTAAATTGTGCCATTGTCCACCTCCTTCTGATTCCGGCTTCAAGTAGTGCCGGATTCGATCCATTTGTGGTGATATTGACTTTTTGCAGATATTCATTCCGGTTCACCCCCACATACATGGGGAATACTGACCTTTGAAACATTCCGGCCAGGTAGAGGTCGGTTCACCCCCACATACATGGGGAATACTGGATTTATTATCAACACGAATTGCCAGCAGACGGTTCACCCCCACATACATGGGGAATACATTGTGCCATTGTCCACCTCCTCACCGCTTACGGTTCACCCCCACATACATGGGGAATACTAATCAAAGTTTATTTTAGCTGGTGCCCCGGTGTTCATGTTAGGGACAAAAGGCTTATCGGAGAATTCGATCTCCACACCTTTTTTGGCTTCACCCCCACATACATGGGGAATACTCGATCTCCACACCTTTTTTGGCCCATTGTCGCGGTTCACCCCCACATACATGGGGAATACTTATGAGGAACATCACCAGGGCGGTGTCACAGAGGTTCACCCCCACATACATGGGGAATACTATAGGCTTCGGATCATCTGGCCGCGGCGAAATTATCAATACCGGCGATCCACTTCTCGGCCCTCGGGACAATGTCGGCGTAGCCGGCGACCACGACTTGCTTTTGCAGGTCGGGATTCTGTGGCGCCAACCGCTTGGCCATCCCAATGAGCCATTCTTCCCCCCAGTGAAGGGCCTGGTCAACCTGCTTTTCCGAATAACCCTGGGCGATCATCTTGTCGCGGGCCTGATTCTTGAGCGGAATCACCTGGTCGGCCCACTCAATCGGGATCGGGTTGCCGATGACGGCGCCGGAAAGGGCCTTGGATGCGGCCGGCGGATTCGACGGGGCAGGATGCGGCATGGTGCCGTTGGGAGAATAACGGTTCTTGCGGTGAAAGATTTGCAGCGGGTCGGGCGGCGGCCAGAAGGTATTGGAGAATTCGCCGGCGCTTTTGTTGATATCGCCCATGACATCATACCGGGTCTGGATCAGGTCTTGGGCCTGGGAGTCGGCATGTTTACGGTAGATGCCCAGCGGATCCAGCGGGTTGAACGCGGTATCGAGCTCCCGGACACCCTGCAGACCGGTCTCGGAGAAATCCCGCCGGAACGTACGGACACGGTCGGCCTGCGAGCCGTCGCGGTCCGAAAACAAGTCTAACGGGTCGAGGGGATTAAATCTTGCCATGTTCTGCCTCCTCGTTTAATAGGAGTGGAATTGCCGGACAGTGTTCGACACGGTCGGCTGTACCGGCAGCGCGCCGGATGCCGCAAATGACGGCGGGTTCGCGGCAAAGATCTGGTTGAGGTGCTGGGCCACCAGCTGGTGCGGCATTACCGGGGCCGGGGCGCCCAGCGTCGCAAAGGGTGACAAGCTGGCCTGTCCGCCGGGATAAACCGGTTTGGCGGCAAAACTGGTCGGGGTCGGGGGGATCACATTCTTCGGGACGGGGTTGCTGGCGGGTTTGAAGATGCCGAGGGGGTCCAAAACGTTAGTCGGTGCCATGGTCTTCCTCCTTAAAATTTACAGCATGGACAGCAGCATCCGGCAGTGGATCGACATGCCAGGCTTTTAACTGTCCCTGGGTTAATTCCAATTCTTGGGTATAGCTGCACTGTAGACACTGGGCGAACCAGCCGAAAGCGTCCCGGTCAAAGTACATATCTCCCCCGCACCGGGCGCAGCCCTTAAGTTTCCAAATGTTGTTCATCGGGTCTCCAGAAGAGTGTCGGCGAGGGTTTTTCAGGCAGGTGCACCCGCCCGTTTCATTCCCTCACCGGTACTCTGCGTATAATGTTACTTGTATGTGCAGGTCTTGTCAAGTACCTGTCCTACGTCTGGGTCTGGATGGTGTAGGTCACTTCCAGAACCTGGGTATTGTTCACGGTCACCGGCGTCCCCATGGTGTCATGAGCAATTAGACAGGGAATATTAAGCGTAGTGCTGACTGTCTGCAGTAAATAGCAGGTGTACATCGAATTGATGCCGATTTCCCCGACGGTCAGGTTGCTGCCGCTCCGGTTGTAGAAGAACCGGCGGATGTCAAAGGCGTCATTGGTGCCGGACTGGACCCGGTTAATGAGCTCGCAGCCGCCATACTCGAATTCACCCTGGCTTTGTGCATTGACGACATACATAAAAGCGCCTGGAAAATTTAAAGAGTTTCCGGTCCAACCATTATTCGTATTGGCGTCGAATGAGCCCTGGTTGCTATAGTTATTATTCGGGGTGAAGAGCCTTTCATAAGCGGTGATGTAGTTGTTATTCAAGCGCCATGAATAATAGTCGGAACCGTCAACGCCGGAGGACCAGATATTGATGAAGTAGATATGATTGGCGTAAAGATCCACCGGGCTGCTGAACGTACAGGTCACAAAACTACCGGGAGAGCCCGCACTAATCGAAGACGCGGGAACGGTCACCGTGGCCAGCGCGGTCGGCCCGGGCACCATCAGTACCTGGGTACCATCGTAAGAGATATTGAAAGAACGGATTTCTACGGTTAACCCGGCCGTGGGCGAACCGGTCTTGTAAAGTTTCAGCGAAACATTATCGCAACGGCAGTCGTGCAAACACAGGAAAGGCTGCGCCTGCATCTGTGTATTGGAAACTGTCACACTTCCTTGGGTATTATCGCCCGTATTTTGCTCATCGTAGACCGCATCCGCGCCGTCGACGGCATGACTGCCGTGCCCGAAACGGTGGGCCAGCCGCATATCCGCCGGCGTAACGGTGGGGGTGCCGGAACCGATCTGGATACCCAAATCGCAGCCGATCGGCGTCGGGAAAGTAGCGGTATTATTCGCCATGTAAATTGGGGCAAAACCGGGGGGTGCGGCGACTCTCCCCAAATCCCGGCCGGAAGTACCGAAGAAGGGGTTGAGGCTCTGGTTATAAATATTTCGGGTCGTTTTGTCAATATCGCCTAAAGTGGCATACGGCGCCCCGGCAGAAGGTTGAGCATGGGCCGTATAGAGTATTTCCACCAACCCTTTGGTCCAGGAGCGCATCGGCTGCTCGGTATGCTCCAGCAGCCGCATATCTTTATCGAACCGGTTTAATTTCAGGGTACCAATTATTCTCGCCATATTTCCTCCTAAACCTGGGTCTGCGGCCGGTAGTTAACGGTTAAAGTCTGACCGTTGGGGACAGCGATGCCCCCGGAGATAACATCGTGAATGGTCATGAAATAACCGACGCCTTGCGGTCCGCCATTTAGTTTGTAACTCTGAACGTACAGGCCAATCTCGTTGACCGTGATCGAGGCCCCGCTGGAATTGGCGAAGTTGCGGGTGATCGTAAACTGGGCGATGGACACGTTATCGGTGGAGGGCGCGCCAAAAGTGAGGGCGCCATATTGCATCCTGCCGGAAGTCGGCGGCGACGAATCATGGAGAATCAGGGTTTGCAGGGCATAGTCATTTTCCGTGGGGGTCGTCGAACCTGTGCCCACCACGATACCCGTATTCACCACGCCGATGGTGGCCTGACAGTTGAATTGATAGTAGCTGCTATACATCTGGTGGGTATTGCCGCTGGTATCTTCCGATGGGACGCCCGTCAGCGCGGAGGAGCTATTGAATAGCATCCACATATTGTCCAGGAACTGGCGGACGTAACTTTCCGACCGCCTGGGGCCGACGTGCTCGGTGATTTTCCCGTTCTCGTCGAAAATCCCTTCACGCACGGTCCATTCGATGGTCGCGCCCAGTTCGCCGTCGAACAATAACTGCTCCGGCTTGACGATTTCCGCTTTACCCGTTAAACCGATGGGGACCGTTCCCACTGCTGTTTTGTCTACCATGTTTTCCTCCTAAATCACGCCGTTTACGATGCAGACCGCGCCCGACCCTAACGGAGTCGTGGTTTTGCTGCTATATGAACCGAGATAGGCCCGGATCCAGTAGTAAGGACCGAGACTGTCCACGGAAGTGGTCGCCCAATCGCCCGGCCGGGTAAAGGTGATGAAATACTGGCCGGCGGCATTCATGAAACTGTTGGTCGTGTCGTTTATCCCCGGCAGGGTGGTCCAGGCCCCGTTCCAGTATTGCCAGGTGAATCCCCAGTTACCCACGCCCTGGGTGCCGAGAACGAGCAGCAGCTGGTCAAAGAGTGCGCTGTAAGCGAAATAGTAGGCGTCACCGACTACGGGAGACGAAGCCATCAGGTGCATGCCGTTGGCCGTACCATGCTGGGCAACGGTCGTCTCGTTGGTATATGACCCGCCGAGATAACTGACCGCGGCGACCACGGAGAGCCCCATGTCCACGTGGCGCGTCAGTTTCCCGGGCGTGGTCTGCGCGACTGTCTGTCCGGGGGAGACCACGGCGGCAGAATTGACCGAACCGATCAGCGGGCTGACCAGTTTGAGGTCGCTGGCGGGAGTGTCCTGGTAAACGGCGACATACACGGACGATACGGGCGCGCTCTTGGCCGCGGCATCGGGAGTAACCACCGCGGCCGCGTTAACGCTGTTGATCTGGGCCGGGATAAACCGGTTCAGGGCCGTACCGCCGGGCTGGAATGACGGCACCTGTCCGGGGCCGTTCGAGGTGAGCACTGTGTTCGGCGTACTGGCGGGAACCCGGACCAGGACGCCGCCGGTCCCTTTGGCGACCAGATCGCCGCCGACCATGGACGCCACCAGCTGCTTGATGTCGGTCAGGGCATGGCCGCCCATGTCCTTGTCGGTGTCAATCGTAATCTGACTCCACTTGGGAGCCGTACTGCCGCCGCCGCCTGAAATAAAACTCATACTGCCCGCCTCTATGGATACTTGCCCGTATCGGGAAATCCCCAGTTCGGCATATGGGCCGTGCCCTGGGTCAAAAGTTCGTTGGTCGCGTAGGTGCTGCCGGTGAGTACCTGAATCCGCTGCGCGGAGGCGTTATACCAGAGCAGGTCGCCCGGGTTCATGGTGGCTGCCAGTTCGGAAAGATCGGACAGCCCGAAGCCGCCCATATCTTTATCCGCGTCGATAATGGTCTTGGACCACAATTTCGAATAACCGCCGCTGCTGGTGTCCAGAAAACTCATTACATCGCCTCAAGCATGAATTCAAACCCGATGGCCGCGCCGTTATCCGCGACATTGTCGCTCTGGACCTCGATGGTCAGGATGTTGGCGATCCCGAAGGTGCCGTTAATCAGCGCCAGTCCCGGCGCATCGCCGTTGGTGACATTGAACGTGGTCCCGGCTTTCGGGGGAAAGACCTGCCGCTGGTTGCCGTTCACGGAAATGAACATCGCGGCCGTGATATTGCCCACCAGGGCGCTGATGTCGATGATCGCCGAATGGACCTTATTGCGGACGCCGACCGCGCCGATGGTACAAACAACGGCGGCGGCCGTCTGCCAGTTGGCGGTGGTACTGCCCTTGGAAGGGGCTACGCCGTCCAGTTTTGCCACCTGGGCCTCGATGGCCGAAGTCTGGCCTTCAACCGTAATCACCGTACTCTGGACGGTAGACACATCGGACTCAATCGTGGTCGTCGAGGTCTCGATGGTCTGGGTATTGGTCAAGATCTGCGGGATGTCAGCACCGGGGAAAGGGGTATCATCCGAGAGGATGCTTTCCGTGATCTGAGAAGAACTAGCTCCGAATCCCATAATAGCCTCCTGTCAGAAGAGAAGAACGTTAGTGCAAAAGAAAAAGGCGAGGTACGATCTGTACCCCGCCTCGTGTTACGCGCCGGCCGGTCAAATTCGATGTAATGCTAACACATGTTTCAATCCACGCCCCCGCGCGTGGGGCGACATATAAAATCTACTCCATTAAATAGGTCTTGTCAAGTATCGGAGCATACGTTCCAACCTTTTCCAGCGCCGGTAAATTTCACAGCCGCTGCAGAGGCCCTCGCTGCACCAGGTCGATTCGTAGATACAGAATCCGCCTTTGTGCCATTCGAGATTGACTTCAATTTCCCCCGTCTCCATGTGTCCCACCTAAAACAAAGAGGGGTTTGCACCCCCTCTCGTTGCTCGTAGATACACGCTGCAATACCAGGCTATAATCCTGGCGATTTCTCTACGAGGTGGCCATCACAGTTAATTATAGCACCCGGCTAATTGAAGTTCCGCTGCCGTCCGGGCGGGAAAGTACCGGGCCGCTGCAACGTCTTGCCGGGAATGACGATATCCGGCTTCTTCGCCAGCAACCGTTTCTCCCGATGCACGGTGTAAACCGTGCCGCAGCGGACGCAACTGTCGACCATGCAGATCAAGGTTATCTGTCCGGCCGGGGTAAAATAAGTCGATTGGAACTGCGCCAGGCAAGGCGGTCTTTCCTCCAGCTGCTTGTTCGAGAAGTCGCCGCGCATGCTCTCCACGGTAAACCGGCCCTTGCAGCCGCAGACCGGGCAATGGTCGTAATCGCGCGGGGAAACAAGTCCGTTGGGTGTATTCTCGTCGTAGGTCGGCGCTTTCTCGCCCCTGGGCGGACCGAATGACGGTACTGCTTCGGTATTGCCGGGCATTTCCTGGGCAGCCGGTTCCTGTTGCGGTGACTCGTCGGGCGGGGTTTCCGGGGTTGGGGTGGGTTCGTTTTCAGCCATTTAATTCCTCCTCTGCTTTTCTGACAAAGTAATCCAGCGGATTACGGGTTACCGTGGTCAACGGGAAAGGGGTAAAAAGCTGGTGAAAGAAAACCAGGTCGCTCTTGAGATAAGCCCGCTTCGCCTCGGTGTCGCTGCTCAGTTCGCCCCCCAGTCTCTGGGCCTCGGCCAGCGCGGGCATGTCTTTCAGGTGATGGAACCATCCCCACTGTCCGGTAAGACTCATCACCGTTTTCATCCACGCCACGTCCAGCGCCATGATGATATTGCAGGGCGTCCCTTCGCAGTAGTTCGGTTCACAGCGGTAACCGTCCGGTTTGAGGTAATTGGCAAACTCCACGTGGGGAGTCACCACGATTGTTTCCCATTCGTAGCGGTCCGCGCCGACCGCCCGGCCGAAAGAATCCGCCCAGGTGACCGCCGCCCACCAGAATGCGTCCACGGCGGGTTCGTGGTCGGGACATTCCTGGTTAGCGATCCAGGCTGCAGCACAGCGCATACTTTGCTCGGCCAGCCGGTCATACAGGTTGGCGATATTCAGGTATTTCTTGAGGTGGCCCGCCGGCAGCCTCATGTATTCGAGGTTGACCTGGCAGGCATGCAGGATTAGTTGCTTGTTGTCGGTTATCTGGGCCACATTTGACTCCTTTGCGCGTATTTCTCCAGGTCGAAGATCGGCTGACCGTCATCATTCCACGACGTAATGCAGAAGTCTTCTTCCAGGTCTTTGACCGCTTGTTCCAGCTTCTCCGTCATCAGCTGCAGAAAATCATCGCGGGAAATCTCCAGCTTGGACAGCATCAGTTCGAGAACCACCTCGGTCATCGCGGCGGTCGCGTCGATCTTCAGGGCCAGCTTGGTGACATACTCCGTGCGCGAATCGGCCTCGGGCCGCGTGCCGAGCAGCTGCCGGACGCCGATCCCGCTGAGGGTTACCAGCTTGCGGTTGAGCTGCTTGTAATTCTCCACCAGCACCTTGTTCTTGTATTCATCGGCTTTTTTCCCCATGCATTACCTCCTAAAGTAAAGTAAAACGATGAACGCTGTTAATAATAACACCATCAGGCGGTCCATTGAAAGCCGCAGTTTGGCATGGTCGGAAATGGATTTCGGCATCACCAGCCGCTCCCGGCAGGTCACCGAATTCGAGTGGCAGGGTACCGCGTCTTTATGTCGCCGGCAGATGGCGTAAACCCCGCAGATCCGGAGCCCGTGATTCCAGGTATAGGCCCGGGCGAAGACGGCCGCCAGCAAGCCGAGGGCGACGATATCCCATTTCGGCCAGGTCAACGTCTGCAAACAGTTGGCCAGGACCACCGGCATAAATCCCCAGCAGAGACCGTAAACCAGACTGTTGTGGATGATCCGGTTCCGGACCAGATTGTAAATCACCATCGCAAAAATCCCCAGGCCGCCGAAGACCAGTACCAGCCAGTTATCCCGCGCCGTCACAATCGCCAGGCAGGTGCAGAAGATGGCCAGTCCGACCAGGGCGATCAGGAAATTAGTGAGCACCGGCAGCGTCGAACCGCCGTCCCGGATGGCATTCAGCCGGTACGCCCCCAGGATCACGCCGGCGCTTACTCCGATAATCATATACAGGAAAGTAATATAGTCCACCCGCGGCGCCAGAAACGTGCCGCAGACCATGAAACAGAGGATCGGCAGATACATCGAAAGATGGGAAAGCGCCACAAAGTCCTGCCAAAACGTGCGAATGACCGGGCCGGTCCGTGCTCTTCTGGTAATCATTCAACAAGCCATCCTTGTTTCGCCTAGTATCCATTTCAACATGGATATGCGGGCTCCCTGTTCTACCCGGGTGATAGCATGCAGAGCTTCTAAATATGATTCGCCATACAAACCCCCGCTTGGGGGCAATGGCGCAGGAATATTCTTTAACCTGTCCAGTTCTGTTTTGATTTCATCTTCACTTCTCATACGATCCTCCCTTTACCATCGCATCGCTCACAGCGTTTTAATTCGTGCTGGTAATTCATGGGGCCAATCATTACACTCTGGTCAATGACACCCTTACCCTTACATTCCGGGCACTTTAACTTTCGTTTTTTCATTCGGATTTCACCCTTCCAAAAGCGAATACGCCCACGGCCGCAGCCAGAAACGGGCCGAGCAGCCCTAAAGCCCAATTCCACTCTCCAAACATCACGCAGATACCGATAAGTCCCAGAAAGACCACGGCGGTAATGCCCATGACTTCCCTTGCTCGCTTGCGCGTCATCGGCTCTCCATCCCCCAGACCGTAACGATTCCGGTACCGTGGCAGTCCGGGCAATTTTCCCGCCAGCCCTCTTGATAGTAGCCCGGCTCCGAAAGCGCCCGGTGCAGTATCCGGCCTTCGCCCTTACAGTAGCGGCATTTGCGGGTAACCTGAGTGGGCCGAGGGGTCGCTTTTCTCTTCATTCTCCCGCCTCCAGCGGTATTTGATTGTCCGGTATTTTAACGATATTCTTGCCCGGACGGAAATCTTCAAACTTGGTGGCCATCCACAGATTCGGTGTTTGGTAATACGTCTGAAATCTGAATAGCTCTTCTTCGGTCCAACCCGGGGCGACATACTTATGCGTCAGGCTGTTAATCGGGATAAAGCGCATCGGGTACGGCTGGTGGCCAAGCAAACGGATGGCGTCCAGCCGGAAGCGGGCGTCTTCGGGCGATTGACCGGGAAATCCGATCAAACAGTAGAATTGACAATGATGCCGGTCGAGGCCCTTGCTCCGCATCAGCGTTCCCACCCGCCAGACATCTTGCCACACGTCCATGCTGTCAAAGGCAAACCGCCAGCAAAAAATGTTGAGCTGGGAGTACATGTCGTAATCGCGCTCCTGGAAGAATCTCACATCGAACCCGGAATTGATGTCAACCTTTTTCCCCCAGGCCGCGTACTTGTTGATGAACCTCAGCTGGTGCAGGGGCGAAGTCGAAAGAATGTTGTTATCGGAAATCATCGGACTGAGCCCGTAGTCTTCATACTCGATGGCTTTGGGCTCGACCTTTTTCACGCCGCAGAAGGCGCAGTCGTGAACGCATCCCCGCGAGGTGAAGGTCATCTTGAAATTGCCCCGGACACGTTCAAACCGGTTGTCGAGGCCAATATGCGGCTTAACCCCGGTCTTCTCTTCGATGTACCGGTGCATGAAAGTGGCTGCCGGGCCGCCGATTTCGATTTTCCGGCCTCCCCAGCTTTGAACTTGTTGCACCGCCTGAATCATCGCGGGGATATCCCAGGTGAAAATCACGCTGAAATAGAACTTGACGCACTCCTGCATGAAAGCCGGCTGCCATTCGCCCTCGATGACCTCATCGCCCATCGCCCGGTGCAGGGTCGCAATGCGGTCGCACGCCAGGTTGTAGATCCGGTCGGCAGGCTTCATACCCCGGAAACTGGAATTGACGACGGCGATCTTCACAGCTTCATTTCTCCTTGTCCTTTCCTCTTGTACGGTTTTATTGCGTCTTTCCAGTATTGGGGAAAGTAAGCGTTGTAGTCACGAAAGAGCCGGCCAAATTGCTCATCGAGAATATAACAGTTATGGGCTCCAAATCCCTCACAGACATAAGTTCCCGTACTCGTTTCCATCATCACAACCTCTTTGGTTCCAGCGTCTTCAATAGCCCTAATTGATACATCCTGATACGTTTGGAGTACTTGCCCTGCATTAGAGTCACAAAATTTATTTAATAAGCGGACGGGTCTAACTTGACCCAAGAACCTTAATACTTCTGTGAATCCACCCCTAACGTCATAAACCTTCGTCTTCCGATTACCCTTGTGCTGATAAAGAGTAAATCTCAAGTGTGTTGCGAATTCACCGAGTTGAACCGTAACGGGCCCCTCATTCTGCGCGATATTTAATTTGGGAACCCAACGGTTTCTCTTCCCACTACTCAAACTTAATGACCCTTCCCCATCAGTTAATCCAGCCAACCAACCAGTAGCATAGTCTTGCGTTGATTCCCAAGGGTCCAATAACCGAATCAGGGGATGATATGCTAATTCTCCATGGAAACGTCGCAGGGTGTCTGATCTTCGCCATTCGGTACTTCTGTTACCTAGCCTTACAAGCCAACGATGATCATAGGTACAAAGCAACTCCGTACCATCTTCAAGAATTAACCTCAGACAGGGTCTTTTCTCCTTGCGTATTGCTAGAACATCCGACCACTGCCACCTTCGCCACGCTGGTTTGTGCCACCCTAATCTTGAAGAACCGGCTGTCAAGGGACGTTTATCATCAAAGGCGAGTAAACGATCTCCCAGTTTAAGGTTACCTATAGGTTCCCAGCGCAGGTCAGCCGTCAATACCCTCATTTCGGGAGGGACACATTCACAGTAGTCTTCCGCCGACCGGTTGCCGCGGCCAGTAGCTTGAATCAGACTGCGGATCGTCTGCACGGAATACCACAGCCAGCCGTCGCCGAATTCGGTCCGGCGCTTCACTTGCGGGTCTCCCAGGTTGGGATAGGGTATCTTCAGCACGATAATGAACCGGCATAAATCGCCGGGCAGGTCCACACCCCGGTCCATGGACGGCGACACCATCACCAGCGGCTGGTCGCTGGCCTTGAAACGCTCGAGCTCTGTAACCCGGTGCCGGGGGTCATGCTGCACCAGCCGGACTTTATTGGTAGAATTCTCGGCCACATACCTGGCCAGCGGATAAGACACGGTATGCACCAGGCCCTTGTCGGTCGGGTGTTCTTTGATGATGAAATCCATCATCGAAACGGCGTCCGGCCACGCTTTGGCTTTGTTCGCATGGGTCATATCGGCCGCCCGGATAAAGTGGATCGGCCGGCGTTCGGGCGGGAAAGTGCTCGGCACCTCGATGTAATCCACATCGTTCATGTCCAGGCCGATGTCGCGGGCGGTCTGCTTGGGAGAAATTATCGTGCCGCTCATCAACAGGAACCGGTCGGCGTGACTCCACAGGTTTTCGAGCGCATAATGGTCGACAAACACCGGTTTCCACGTCAGGTTTTCTTCATCCGGGAGAAATACCCAGTTATGGAGATTCTGATAGCAGAGGTCATTCATTTTGCCGGCTAAACGCTCGAGGTTTTTCTGCTCTTTAATGTCGAACGGGACGATTTCATCCGCGGCCGCGATCTTGTCGATGGTCTTCTGCAGCACCGGGATGGCCAATTCCTCGATCCATTTCTTCCATTCGTCTTCGACCGCGTACTTCGGCGGCTCCAGCTGCAATTTCTTCAGGGTGGCCTTCGGGATGGCCACTTCGATGTAAGACTTGAGAGCGTTCTCGGTCAGGTCGCCTTCGTCCAGAATCACCATCGGCCAGCCGGAGAAAGCCCCGGGGTCGTAAACGCCGTTGGCCTCGTTGAGAAAATAGGCCATGTTGAGCACGGCCATCTCCGACAGCTTGGCATGGTTCTTCTGAATCTCATACGGACAATACGTTTTGCAGGGGCACTCGTCGACGAAGAAAGTGTCGGCCAGATTGCCGGGATTGCGGGAGTCGCACGCCGTAAACTCGCACTTGGCGCAGTTGGACGGCCGGTGATTATTCCGTTCTTTGGTACACTCGTTGCAGGTCAGGTCCGAGTGCTTCAGGCAGGTATAGTTCGACCGGCCCTTGAGCTCGACGGCATAGGGGAATTCGTGGATCACCTGGCCCTGCAGCTGCTTATTGTGACAAGTATAAACCATCCGCGTGTTGAGAAGCCGGCCCATGGCCGCCATCAGCAAAGTTTTTCCGCTGCCGGGCGGCGCCTGGCACATGATGACTTTCTTGCGCGTCTGGAGAATCTTGTCGAGCGCGATGAGCTGGTGTTCGCGGAATTCGGTGAACTTTTCCGGCAGTTTAAGGTCTGCCGGCTTTAGTTGCAGGGAGATCGTCATAATGCCTCCTCAGTTCGCCGCATCGGCCCTCTTTCCACCCGGGCAATTTTTCGGCATAGATGATTACCCAGGGTTCTACCGGCTGGTAGAGCTGGGAAGCATAACGGTGGGCGATTGGTCCCGGGGGTATTTCCCAGGCAACTTCGCCGTTCGTAATCCATAATCGGTCGCCTTCTTTCATTTGTATTATTTTACAGCTTTTCCCTTCACCGCGCTATAGGGCGGGGCGCTGACAATGACAACCTGCCCGGCTCGTTGCAGCCGGTTGGCGATCCGGGGAGTCAGTTCATCCGGCAAGAGGTTAGTCGTGATCACTGTCGGGAGGGCATGCATCACCCGGTAATCAATCAGCGTGTCAAGATGCTCCTGCACCCACGGCGTGGGATTTTCCGTACCGAGGTCGTCAAGCGCCAGTAACTCGACCGTTTTAAACATCAACCACCGTTCTTCATAAGTCCCGTCGCCGCCACCGCGAAACCCGGAGCGCAGCTCTTCAAGCAGGATCGGGACATAAACGTAACGGGCCGGTTTACCCTGGGCGAGCCGGCGCCGGCAGATAGCCACCAAAAGGTGGGTCTTGCCTAAATCCGATTTACCCATCATTGTCAGGAACGGTTTTTCCGGTTTGCCTTCGGCCATTTCCAGCGCGGCCGTATAAACCTCTTTCACCTTGGGAGATACTTTATAATTTTCAAAGGTCATATGCACCGTGGCTTCGGGAAGTTCACACCAGCGGACCATTGAGTCCAGACGCATCTTGGCCCTCACCGCCTTGACGCAATCGCAATCGACAATCTGCGTATAATCCGGCTGGCCGTCTTCTTTTAACGGATGGACGAACCCGAAATCGCGGCAGATAGAACACTTGTACTGGGGCCGGTCAGGAATCACTTGATTCTCCGTTAAGTTTACGCCGGGCTTCTTCATACTCTGCGTCGGTATGACCTTTGAAAGTACCTCGCCGATTGGTCGTATTGGATTGCCCGGGGTTATTGGCTGATGGTTTTGTGCCATGGTTACTTCCTTTTTTCGCTGCCGTGCAGATACTCTTGACGTTATTTATGCCCGAGCCCAATGCCCAGTTTATGGCTTCGATCATGCGGGATTCGCCGACTTCTGCCTCCGTGGCCTCGAACATTTCCTTCTGGACAAGATTCTGCCACCGTTTACGATTAGTTTTCTCAAATAAATATTTCGTGCCGGGAGTTTGAGGCTGTAACGGTTTACCTGTTACATTCTCAACTTGTTCCATTTTAGCCTCGACTTTTCCCTCTAAATTGACCTTATCCCCATTTTGAGGTTTTGAAGCTAAATCGGCACTTTGTAACGAAATTTCCGTTACGCTCACGTCTGATGTAACGGATGTAACGCCGTTACGTAACGGCGTTTCTCTATATCTAGTATCTTCTTCTAATAAAGAAGGAATAGAGGGTTGTAAGGGGGAAAGACCATTTGATGTAACGGATTTTTCGTTACTTTCGGGTTGATGCCGGTGCCGTTCTCTGAAAAGTCTGACCCGTTCTCTGACGGCCTCCGGGGTTTCGGAGGGGATTAATTCTTGCCGTTCTACGAAGTGGATGATGTGCAGGGTCTCTTTGTTCCAGCAAAGACTACCTTCAGTCTCCATCTTCTTGAGCATAGAGTAGAAAGCTGCTTTATCGTCGGGCTCTACCAAATGCAGACAATCCATCATCTCATGCAGGGCAAGTGGTGAGCCGCTGCTGGTGATAAGACTCCCATCGCAGTTGCATCTCTGGGCTAACCGCAGCAGGCGCCACCAAACAGCCTCTTCAGCCAGGGTAAGCCGGCGCATCTTCGGATCATCCAGTGATTCGACCCACATCTTGAGCCAAGGTTTCGATTTGGGCATGTATTAATCTGTAACGGATATTCCGTTACGTTCCTTTTATGACATTAACTAGGCTTAACCCCTTTCTTCGGGCCGCTGATAGGGCAGTCCTAGGGCCTGGTAGATTTGCAGTTCGGAATTGCAGACAATGGGCCGTTCGAAATCGGCCTCACAGTCGGGATTGATTTTGAACAGGCCGGAGCCGTCAGCCCGGAGTTTCATGTAATGCTCTTTGGCATACGAGCAGAGACGGATATTGTTTTCTTTGCTGCCGGTACGGATTAAGAGCAGGGTCGCCCACGTCTCCCGGCTGGCAAAATAAAAGTCGACGTTGACGCCCTTATACTTGACACGTTCGATTTTGGTACCGTGGACAATAGGCGCGCCCCATTCCTGGATCATGGTCGAAACGGCCCATGGGTCCCGGCGAATCAGGATGATGTCGATATCGCCGACTTGCGGCTTGCAACGGCGAATGCTTCCGACGACCTCGATCTGGTGGCAGAACGGTTCGAGTGAATGCACTATTTCCAAGGCCAGTTCTTGGCCTCGTTTGAGTTCCATCATAACACCCCTTAAAAGTTATTTTGAGATTTCGACAGGCGCGTACAGTTCTTTCACCGTGATGAAAGCTGTCCAGCACTTTTCAGGGGTGGCAAGGTCTTGGGTCGAAAGTCCTCCCAGTGCTCTCGAAATTTGGTCCGGTTGCAGTTTGGCCAGATCCCAGACGATTTTGTATAACGCCGGGGTATCTTTGATGTCAGCTTCGGTAATTTTGTCCCATTCGGCACGGGCCTTGATTACAGGTTTCTTCTCGCCCTCTCTTTTCTGACCGGCGGCGTTAGGTTTTTCGCCGGGTACCAGGGCCTTGCTGGCGGCAGGATTCAGCATCGGTTGCTTGCCGGATTGCTTCAAGAAGAGATCAATCATCCGGGCGGCGAAGGCCGTGGGGATGCAGGCCGACAGGGCGTTACGCTGGGCCTTCGATAAACCCTTTGAGAAAACATAGGGGTCTTCTTCATAATGGAATTCTCCGGTAGGCTTGTTGGTCTCTTTGTCCCAATCTATGACCTTGATCTGCTTGGGCTGCTGGGTCCCACCGAAGACCGTGAAGGCACGGTCTACATCCGTGGCCTTGACGACAAAGCGGATATTATCCCCGACATCGGTAATCACGGGTTCCGATAACATGATTTTGCCGTGGCTGCGGGCGACCTCGCGGGTCCCGACCCATGACAGTTTGACCTTGCGTCTTTTTTCCTTGTGACGATGGCCTTTCTCGTCGGTAACCCACTCATCCACGGTGGTTTCGTAAATGTATTCCGTCAGACTTTCGCCGGCCAGTTCGGCCAGGACCTGTTTCTCGTCTTTCTGCTCGACCTCTTTGATGTTTTGCAGTAGTAGCGAGCTGATCTCATCCATCGATCCCATTCTATCCGCCATCGGTCACCGCCTCGGTCTTCGGACGCCGCTGAATCCGGACCTTGAGTATTGCGGACAGCCGTTCGTAACGGTTATGCTTGGGCTTTTCTACTTCGGGAATGTCGAGATTTTGCAGGGCGGTCCTGACATCGGGGTACGGGCCGCCGCCGGTGTTGATGAAGTAGTCAAAATCGTGGTTCCGGGTCTTTCGGGCGGGCGGGCTGCCGTCTGTACTGCCATTTGGCATTTGCGGCGGGGGTTGCAACTGCCGGGCCTGTTCAACTTCGGCCATGTACCGGTTCAGGGCCTCGTTGATGACGGTATAGAGTGGAACATGGGTTTTCTTTGCTAGTGTGCGCCGGTGGGCTTCGTCTTTGTACCATTGGTGCAGTTCGGTAGGGATGTCTGAGAGGGTGATTAAATTACGCATGCACTACACTCCTTCGAATAAATAAAAATTTAACGGCAAAATAAACTATAAGCTTTCCCATTGGGGGTTGTCAAGTGGTTTTACGCAAATATTTTGGGGAATTTTACCGCCTGTTTGGCAGGCGGGTGGCCGGGATTATTTCTTGTCGAAGCCGTGGCGCCATTCTTCCAGGTCTTTGATGCGGGGCGTGTCCATCTCCACCTGCTTGGCGAGCTCGCCCATTTCCCGGGCGCATTGTTTCTCCATGTTGGCGATCTCTTCTTTGAGCCCGCCAAAATAGCCGTTGCCCAGGATACGCTTAATTTCCTCGATCTCTTTGTTGGTGGCGTCGAAACGGGTGTTGACTCCGTCAATACGGATGTTAATGTCTTTCATGTCGCGGGTCAGGTTGGTCCAGGTCTCGACGTGCTGCGCGATCTCGGCTTCACGGGCTTTGCGCTCTTTCTCCCGCGACTCCCGCGAATCGTCGCCCTGTTTCTTCAGTGCCAGCCAGACCGTTATTGCGCCCCCGACAACCCCCGCCGCCTCGATGCCTTGAAAGATGCCGTTCCAATCCATAATTAAACTCCTGACAGGTGGGCGCCGGGTGAGCGTCCTGCTCTTCTGAGCCTCTTACTAAACATTATACATGACAATGCCGGATGCCGGGGTACTGATGGTTCCTGGGGTTGGTACGGTAACTTTCGGCAGGACCGGGGTTTGGGCCGGGGTCACTGACGGCTTGGTGATGACGGATGAACCGGCTTTCGGCAATACACCCGTCGCGGTCAGGGTGGCGCCGATGGCCGGGGAAATGGCGGTGACAACATCGCTGAGTATGGACTTGGTATTGACGCCAGGCTTAGTTACAGTCGGGGCCGCCGGTAATTTCGGGGCCACGGGACTGGTCGATGCGGGAGAAGATGGCCGCGGCGGGGCGGGGATCGGTGAGGTTGGCGCAGCCGGCACGGCCGGGGCGCTGCCGAACTGGGAAGAAAGCGCGCTGGTGATGGAGGACGGCGAAGTCGGCGCGGTCGGCGAAGTCGGGACCACTACTGGTGAACTGGTCGCGGCGATGGATTGCTGCAGGGCCGCCTCGGATTGCTGTAATGAAAGCGCGGCTGCCGCTTCGGCCGCCTGTTGCGTTGCGGTCGCTGCCGCATTTGACGCGGCCTGGGACGTAATGACATTGGACGCACCGGCGGGCGACGTTGGGACAGTGGTGGTAGTCGGTGGTCCGTTTAATTTAATCCCGTAACCGGGACCTTCCACAAAGTTATAGATGCTGCCCGTTGGATTATTCGGGGCGGCGCTGACAACGCCCAGGGTACCTTGCGGGGTGATCACGGCGGTTCCTATCGGGATAACCGCTGCGCCCACTTGTACGGGTGCCGGCGTTGCCGACCCGGGGGTCGCCAGGGGTATCGCGGGAGTCACCGTGGGTTTCGATACCTGCGTTGGCGGTGTGGGGATGGTAGGACTCGTCGGTACAGATACAGTTACCGGGGGTGCAATCGTCGTCGGTGTACTCACGGGTGTTGTTCCGATGGGACTACCGGGATTCGGTAAACTGGGGGGTGTTGCGCCTCCGCCTCCGAGACCACCGCCCTGGGCGGGGTAACCCGGGAAGACAACCGTGCCGCCGCTTCCTCCTCCCTGATTGCCGATCGCAAGATTCAGGTTGAGCTCCGGTTGGGTGAGCGCCGGGGCGCCGAGGTTGGCGGCGCCATTGGGCCCGCTGGCAATTACGCCTCCCGGCCCGGGTGCGCCGAAGACCAGGGGCGGCGAATCGGATTCGCCGATCGAGGGCAGCAGTATGGGTTGCGCGATGAGCGGACCCTGGGGCAACAGCGGGAAGGGATAAGCATCGGCCTTGACGGTATAGTTCCCGTCGGCCGGCGCCACGACTCCCACGGCATAGTTGCCTTCAGGGTCGGCGAGCGTGTCGAAGGCTGTTGTTTGCGGGTCGTAATCCGGCCCGGTCAGAGAAACGCGCACAAAAGACAAGGGCAACGGAACGCTAAAGGCAGTAACCCGGCCGCTGATTTGCAGGGGCTGGCCGGTTTGTCCGAAGGTCTGCGACCTGAGTATTGAAATCGTAATGCCGGGTATATTTGCCATTTTAGTAGCTCCTAACTCGCGGCCGGTATCAGCGGCGGCGGTTGCGATCCGACCAGTGTGGCCGAGGGACTGTTCGGCAGGACGCCCAGTATGCCGGAAAGTGTGCCGTTGACGACGATGGCGGTGCCATCGACGGACAGGCAATCGATCCGGACCGAGGTGCCGCCGGGGATTTGGTTATCCGGGAACGGCCAGCTCACCGGCGTTGATGTCGGCCTGTCGGTCGGCAGGTTCTGGTTGATGTTGGCCAGGAACATGCGATATCGGGTTTTCGCGTCATTGTTGGAGAGCAGGGAAATTTCTTTGAGGTTGCCGTACACGGTCTCGGGAATATCCCACTCGATCAGCACCTGCCAGGTCTGGTCATTTCCGCTGTATTGGTTCAAGACGACAGCCGGAACGGCGACCGACGGCAAGTTGGCAACCGGCAGTGATCCCAGGTCCAGGTATGGCGACCGGGTTTCGGGTAAACCGACAGGTATCAGCGGCATCGGAGCCGATGTTACAGTTTGCAGTTGACCGGGGCCTGCTTGTTCTTGTCCAGGTCCAAACTGCTGATTCGGTCCGGTGAGGGCTGACACCAGATTTGTCTGCGCTGTGGCCATGGCTGAGCCCTCCCGCTATTTGCTTTCGTAGCCGACCGTGATGACGCACTTCGTATCGACGGAATCCGCCAGTACGCTGAGCGCGCCGATACACCGGATGCCCCTCAGGTCCTCTTCGTTAAAGCTTTCCACGTCTCCCATGATCACGTCCATGACGAAGCGTTCTTCGGTGGTGAAAACGGGAGAGGCAACGCCGTTCGTGATCGAAGGCGTGAAAGAATCGTAAATGATCACCTGATGGTCAGACGCCCCCTGCTTGTTGTCGATGATGATGCTTTTCAGCTCATGGTTCTTGACGGTGATCTGGGCGGCGACTAACGCACCGGGAGGCGATCCGGAGCCAACGGCCGGAGTATTGGTGGCGGTAACTACTTCGGATGGCATGTTAAATCCTCCTTACCATTTCAACTCGTCATAATAATGGATGACCTTGGCCTGGGTCTGCTGCGCCTGGGTCGGGTTCGGGATCGGGGAGAGCAGCATCTTGTTGACGATCAGGCCGGTCATGATGTGGGCGAAATCGACATTCTTCTCGGCATAGAGACGCATGATCAACGGGGTCAACTTGTGGATCGCGTAGAAGAAGAACTGCGGGTCTTTGTACGGGCTATCCTGCCAGCGGTAGGCGCCAAGATAAATCAGCTTCGGGTCGGTGAGCGTCGGGGTCATGCCGGCGTATTCCAGATAGTCGTAGGTGGTATTGGCCGGGATGAAGAACTCGGCCAGGAAATCGCCTTCTTTGAAACTGACGCCGATTTGTTCCAGGGTAACATCGTTCTCGGGGTAGAGGTTTTCCTGGAAGGTACCGCCGCCGTTGCTGAAATCCACGTCGCGGTAATCGCCACCCGGGATGATATACGGAATGTCATAAGGCATCTGCTTGGCTACCGATACCTGAAACATCTGACCTCGGACATTATTATAGGTCGACGGCCAGGTGGTCGGGAAGTAGACCAGATAACCCTCTTCCAGCATCCGGGGCGGTAATTGGATATTGAACTGGGGCTTTTGCTTCAGTTCTAGCATTACTCGCCTCCTAAATTATTGCACGGCACCGGGACGGCTTCCCGCCCCGGCGCCGTCGTTGTGGTAGCTAAATTGGTGACCAATTACTCCAGCATCAGGTCAATCGTGGTGACACCGCTGCCGCTGGCCGTTCTTCTCACTGTGCCGATCGGCATGGTGGTCGCAATCCATTCGGCCGGGGCTTCATCGAAAGTCCCCACGCCGGTAAGACTGGCCACCGCCGTCTGGCCGGAAGTCGGGGTGCCGGTGGTATTGGTGAGCACGACCGGGCCACGGGTGCACAGCCAGAAGTAGTAATTGATGCTGACCGCGCAGATCGTTGCCCCCAGGACCTTGGCCGTCGGGGGAGTTGTCCCGGGTGTCACGATGACGTTCATGTAGGGGCTCATCGTGAACTGGAAGGTATGGGTGCCGGCGGTGAAAGCGACCGGGGCCGCATCCACCGTGGTAATCGTGGTGGGATTGGTCGCGGTGGCCGCCGTGTTGCCGGCGATGCGCAGACGGACGCCGACGCCGCCTGCTCCCGCGTCGCAGCAGAGGTAACCGCCCGCCAGCTGGTTCAGGGTGACAGCCGTGGTGGCGCCCAGGGTAATGGTGAAGGACGTCGCGCCGGCGACGGTGTTGGTGACCAGCGCCAGGCCCTTCCAATCGGTGGGGGGTACCGGTGACTGGACCAGAACGCCCGCAGCCAGGGCCCCGCCGCCATTGTAACAATAGCGGTAGATGGACTCATCCGCCAGCGCGCGTGCGCCGAGCCGGTAGTTCTGGACTGACGAGCCCAGATTCAGGTTGATTTCCTGATAGGCGAGCAGCCGTCCGCCGATATAAAGACGCGAGGTCCGGTTGCCGTACCGGGGTTCAACTTTAAGGTCAAGGTCGCCGTTGACTCTTGACGCCGGGGTAATAACTCTTCGTGCCATCTCTGGCCTCCTAACTATATGGCTGTTTCCTCACGTGGATTCATCCCCGGAGGCTTAAACCTTCCGACAGCCTGCGGTAGAGGCTGGCTAACCTTGCGATTAGCCAGCCCAGATTGTCGAGTTTAGTTCTGGCCCATTGCGACGCCAGAGGTCGGCTGTGTACCAGCGGGGCTCGAAGCCATTTGGCGCATATTCTTGGATTCTTTGAAGTACAGGCCGATGGGACGCATCATGTCGAGACCCGTCTTGTAGTAATCCACGGCCACATAGCCGGATTCGTTGGGCGGGAGAATCCAGGGCTCTTTCCACTCACAGACCACATCGCCCTGCTGGATGTTGTTCTCTTCGAAATCAACTTCCTGCCAGTCGTAGGCAATGGTGTTGTAAGTGATCTGGAACATATCGACCAGCGGGGCATCGGTCGGATTGTACCAGGCCAGGAAGATCATGGATTCGTACTTCGTCAGCGAGAGCGAAGAACCGGAGGTGGCGCCGACAATGAAATCCTTAGGGCCGGTGGCGGCAATGGTCCGCTCCCATGAATTCCGGCGGTTATTGGGCTGGTTGTCGGGATCATAGAAGGTCCGGGCGGCGAAGATCGCATCGTCGATGGCATTGCCGCTACCAACGGCGCCGCCGAATCCCTGACTGTCTTCGTTGTTCGCCAACCGCATGGCCACCAGGCAGTTGAGGGCGTTATTGGCGAAGATTTCCCAGATGAAGGGGTTCATCCGGCGGAGACGCGCATCCAGTTCATCCGCGAAGACTTTGACATCCCATTGGGTGATCTGGTTCAGGGTATAAGACCGGCCGTTGATCGTGATTTGCTCGGTGGCGATATAACTGGACTGAAGCTGCTCTTTGGTTTGCGTGTTGTCAGTCGGATAATAAGTCTTCGGAGTTCCGGACTGAGTCGCGGTATTGGCGAGAACGCTCGCCACGGTAATGGTGTTACCCCAATCTCTTGGCATGTTAAACATGGCCTCCTAACTTAATATTTTTGGGAATCTACATTCCCCGGAACTGGGTAACCTTGGTGGGTGCGACCGCTGCGGGTGCCGCGGGTTGATTGGCCGGAGCGGGGTTCGGCGCTTTGCCGAGTGCGCCGAGGAAATTCAGGGGATTGACATTGGACAGTGCCTGGGTCAGCTGGGACGGCAGTAACCCTGCGGGGCCTGCGCCCGGGGCGGACTGGCCGCCGGGTAAACCGGGTAACTGTGGGAGGGAAAGGGACTGACCGCCGGGCGTGGGAAGGGCGGGCAAACCCTGGGACAGAACGTCGAGGCCCTGGTTAAGCGCCTGGGCGAGATTCAGGTTCAGGCTGTTGACACTCTGTACGCCCTGCGTCCCCAGTTGTTTCAGCTGGGAAAACGGGGCTGCTAAAGGTGATGCTCCATTCGCCATTTCTGGCCTCCTAACTAATTATTCTTGGGAATAAACCTTTATCCCCGGACGAAAGTTTCGAGCTCACTGCGCGCTCCGTCCACGTTCTGGACGATAGCATCGGCGCCGGATTTAACCACATCGATGACGCCGCCAACCATGTGTCCAACTGCTTGGGGGATGGGTTTCAGGAGCACGTCGGGCGGGATTGGTCGCTCAGGTTGCTGGCGGGGATTCTCAAGATCCGAGGTCACCTGGTTGAAAGCATTGCCCGATGCATCCAGCACACGACCGACGAACTGGCCCGGAAGAGCCCCCAGTCGGTTGATGCCGTCTGCGACAAGGTCAACGCCTTCGAGAGGAGATCTCAAGTTTCCCGGATTGGGCAACCCCATGCTGTTATTGCGGGCCATGTGTTCTCCCTCCTTTCAAAAGCATTACAAAAAGAAAAAGGCGAGACACAATCTGTGTGTCCCGCCTCGTCTTTCTCGCTGGCTGGTCGTTTGTTTGTTTCAATCCACGCCCCACACGGGGGCGACATATAAAATCTACTCCATTAAATTGGTCTTGTCAAGTACCTGTCATCCCTGATTCTCAAAGTCTCGCCGCTTGCGCACCTGGGTCGTATAGACCGTGTCCAGATGACTGGCAATCACGGTTACCCGAATTTCCCCGTAGCCCTGCGTTCTGACGTCCGTGAACGATTTCACGACGGCGCGCTGCTCTTCGTCCAGCGTCGTCGCCCTCGGGAGGGCGGGCACCGGTCCATTGCCGGCCAGGATATTCAGAGCCATGAGCATGCGGGCCTGACTCATTGAATCCGGGTGATAACTCACGGCTTTCCCCACAGCTTGTTGTAGAGGTTCTTGATCGTGCCGTTGGCCTCATTCAAGGCCAGCAGGAACTTTGAAGCGTCAATTCCCTGCATCGCCGAAGTCAAGTTGCGGAGATCCTGGGGGTTCACCGTGCCGATGCCGTTCGCCAGTTTCGATATGTCCGGCTGAATGCGTTCGAGATTATCGTTCATCCGCTTAATCTCTTTGTACATTGCCTCCGGCGAGGGCAGGTGCGCCAGTAACGCGAAGAAATTGGAGGTATCGTTGCCTCCACCCGGGCCATTTTTCCCTGATACCATGTTAACTCTCCCTTTGCGTCCGTACCATGGTCCGTATCATCGCAATCACGCTGAACGGGTCCACGTCGTCGTAGCTCTTGAAATAAGTGAGCTCTTGGGGCGTCAACGTCTCCGTGATTTTGGCATAAGCGTTGTCTTCCAGCGTATGCGAAACCGGGTCGGCGGCGGCGCCCAGGAAGGGGATGGCATCAACCAGCTCGGCAACGTCCGACAGCACCGCCGCTTTGAAAGCTTCGCGGTGTTTGGCATCGAAACGCGCCGGCTGAAGTTCCGGAACGTAAACCTCCGGGGTCTTGTAAACCCCGAGCGGTGTGGCGAAATCGGTGGAGGGCACGATGGGAATTTTGTCTACCAGACGGTTGATCCCCTTGTGCAGCGGCTCTCGCTCCATGAAGTCGAGAAACTTGTCCACACTCCGGGAAATGGATTCTTCTCCCGGCAAATGGTCCGGCAGTACCGGTAATCGCGGCGGCGCTACGGTCTTTCTCGGCATGGTCGCGGTCCTCCTTATTAGAACATATTCCAGTTGGGAACGCCGAAACCGGTGTCCGGGTTCCAGGAATTGCCCTGGGACGCCAGTACCGATTTGACTTGAGGCGTGGTCAGGGTGGGTGTTCTTTGCTTGAGCAGGGCCACCAGGCCGGCCACATGCGGGGTCGCCATCGAGGTGCCGGAAATTGCGACGTAGCCATAGCCCGCCTTCGGCTGCTCCACCGACATGGGCGATAGTTCGCTGGTGCCCGAGTAGATCAGCACGCCCGGACCGGCGCAATCCGGTTTACCGGGATAAGTTGAACCGCCGCGGCTGGAGAACGACGCCACGGAGCCGTCGGGATTGACGGCCGCCACCGTGAGGGCATCGGGGCTGCATCCGGGCGAATCGATGGTGTTCGGGTCCGGACCAGAGTTGCCGGCCGCGATGACAACGATAATTCCCTGTTGCGTGAGTGCGCTGACCATCCGGCAGAGCGGATCGTTGGCGATGCCGCCCTGGGGCGAATCCGAGCCGAGACTCATCGAGATTACCTGGGCGCCCTTCTGGGCGCAGAGGGCCATGGCGTTAGCGATTTCCGAGTTGAAACCGGTACCGACACCGCGTCCCATGCATTTCACGCAGATCATCCGGGCCTGCGAAACGCCCTGGACCGGGATGCCGCCGATGGAATTCAGGGTCTTTCCCCCAATCGTCGAAGCGACGTGAGAACCGTGGCCGACTTCGTCGATGATCTCTTTGTCGATCATGGTCGTATAGAATTCGGTGCCCCGCAGCTGCGGATGAAGGGCATCTACGCCGGTGTCGCAGATCCCGACGGTAACCGATTCTCCGGTGTAACCCGCCTTGTTGGCCACATCGGCGCCTAACATCAAGCGGCTCTGGGACGTGGGCCACCAGGTTGTCGAGTCGGTCGGCGCCATCAGGATATTATTGACTACATCCGCGTGGACGGCGCGGACGCCGGGCAGGTTATTGATCGCCAGAATGGTTTCCGGGGTGACCTGGGTTAGACCGGCAAAGCTGAAGAAAGGAATCGCCAGCAACATGGGCGGCTTGGCCCCGAAAAGACCGCTGGCGCCGAATAATCCCTGGATTTGACTCAGGGTTTGGGAGAATTTGGCGGGATCGATTTCAACCATGACCGGCTGGACGGGTTGAGAGTAGAGGGTCTTTTGCAGAAATGGATTCAACATTGTACGCCTCCTATCTGGCTGCCGTTTTGCGGATGTCTTGAAAAATCAAAAGCTAAAGTCTATAATAGGCCATAACTTGGGCTTTTGCAAGGGAAATTTTACGGCGGAGGTATGAGCGCATGAGCAGCAAACTTTCGGATTTCCGAGTCCTAATCTCCACCGAGATAAAATCCAGTCTCGGAATGCCGAGGTCCCCCCTCTTCGATTTGGACGAAATTTATCTCTACCATTTGGGACTTGCCGATGGAAAAGGAAACCCGGCCAACCAGATGAAGGGAAAAATGATCCGGCCCGCCATGTGCATGGCTGTCTGCGCCGGTTGCGGCAAAAATCCGCTGGTGGCCGTTTCGCCGGCCGCGGCGCTCGAACTGATTCACCGGACTTCGCTGATCTTCGACGACATACAGGATAAAGGGCTGGAGCGCAATAACCAGCCGGCCGCCTGGAAGGTTTTCTCTTCCGAGCAGGCGATCAACGCCGGACTGGCGCTTTCCTGTTTTGGCCGTTTGACCGCCATGCGCATGAAGAACTTCTGTTATTCTGAGGGGAATATCCTCGATGTTCTCGAAATTCTGGAAAATGCGGTGATCGATTTGACCCGCGGGCAGTACTCGGATATTTCCTTCGAGGGACAAATGTCCGTACCGTTTCCCATCTATCAGGAGATGATCGACCGCAAGACCGGCGCGCTCTTCGGGGCGGCCTGTGAAATCGGCGGGTACTGCGGCAATCAGCCCGAGATCTGGCGGGCGGCCGCCCGGCGTTTCGGCATCCTGCTGGGCCGGGTGTTTCAGATGCAAGACGATTACCTGGGAATATGGGGCGATGCCGGCGAGGTCGGCAAAACCTCCAATGACCTGGCAGAAGGCAAACGTTCGCTGCCCGTGGTCATCGCGATGGAAGAATACCCGGATAAAGTAATCCCGTGGCTGGAAGCTCTGAAAGTGGTGCCGGAAGACTCCGGGGCAATGCGCTCCTGGCTCGAAAGCATGTGCATCGACAAAGAAGCGAAAGCGGTAATTTCATCCCATGCGCAGCAGGCGAAAAAGTTGCTGGCTGACCTGGGTATGTCCAAATCCTGGGCAGATGAATTCGACCAACTGTTAGATTTTGTCATTAGTAGGGCAAAGTAAAAATAAAAACGGGAGGTAACTAAAATGGGTCCTACAATGTCAACGGCGATCATCATTCTGGTGGCGTTCTTCGCGTGGCTCGGGGCCGTGGCCAACGCATTCCTGCAATGGGCGAGTCAGAGTCCCCGCCCGCCGCTGTCTGGAGTCAGCGTGCTTACGGCGCTGATCGTTTCCGCCGGGACCGCGGCCGGTATTGCCGAAGGTTTCAACTATTCCGGGATCACCAACAATGCCCTGTCCTGCATCGGCGCTTTCTTGTCCGGCATGGGTCTGACGGCAGCGATTTCCGGGGTTGCCGGCGCTTTCATCAAATCCATCGCGCCCCACGCTCCGGCAAAGATCAGCCCTCCGTCCGGCCTGACCACCAAGGCTTCCAGCCGGTATATCTTTATGGCGTTCTACCGCCGGTACTAGGAGTTAATGAGGGCCCATGAATAAGCCCGACAACACCCGGAAATGGGTCCGCGTTCCTGTTTCCGAACTAACAAAATCGAGATTGAAGACTCTCAAAACCGGAAAACGGACCTACGACGA
>Ga0181518_10001224_pt1 | contig 26739 bp, 30 predicted proteins | sample PEATcosm2014_Bin_28_FD_119751 | JGI IMG/M metagenome (GOLD analysis project Ga0181518, IMG submission 119751) | Peatland microbial communities from MTU Mesocosm Facility, Houghton, MI, USA - PEATcosm2014_Bin01_60_metaG | ecosystem: Environmental > Terrestrial > Soil > Wetlands > Peat | place...
GGGGCAGATGCGGCCGTAGTGCGTGGGGTGAACGTCGCGCACTTCAAATCCGGCGCGCTCGCGGCTCAGGCCTCCCGGACCGAGCGCCGAGAGACGCCGCTTGTGGGTGATCTCGGAGAGCGGGTTGGTCTGGTCCATGAACTGGGAAAGCTGGCTGGACCCGAAGAACTCGCGGATGGCCGCCATCACCGGCTTGGCGTTCACCAGGTCGTGCGGCATGGCCGTGGACATCTCCTGGTAGACCGACATCTTCTCCTTGATGGCGCGCTCCATGCGCACCAAGCCGATGCGGAACTGGTTTTCGAGCAGCTCGCCCACGGCGCGCACGCGCCGGTTGCCGAGGTGATCGATGTCGTCCACGTCGTAACCCGACCCCGGCACGGAGGCGAACCGGCGCAGCTTCAGCAGGTATTTGATGGTGTCGCGGAAGTCGTCCTGGTCCAGGGTGCGCCGGTCCATGGGGCTCTTGCCCTTGTTGACCGGCTCGCTCGACCACGAAGAGGGCGCGTAATCCGCGTTCTCGTGCAGCTTGATGTTGAACTTCATGCGGCCCACGCGCGAGAAATCGTACTTGCGCGGGTCGAAGAACATGCCCTGGAAAAGCTGCGTGGCGGTGTCCAGCGTAGGCGGATCGCCGGGCCGCAACTTGCGGTAGATCTCGATGAGCGCTTCGTTCTGCGCCTTCACCGGGTCCTTCTTGATGGTGGCCGAGATCACCGTGCCCACTTCGTCGCGCTCGGGGAAGAAAACTTCGAATTCGGGGACGCCGGCTTCGATCAGCTTGCTCAGCAGCGCGGGGGTGAGCTCGCTGTTGGCGTCGGCGTACACTTCGCCGGTGGATGTATCGAACACATCGGCGATCACATACGCGCCTTCCAGGTCGTTGGACGCCACCTCCACCTGCTGGATCTTGGCCTTTTGGATTTCCTTGTAGAGCGAAAGCGTGATCTTCCGGCCCTGCGACACCACGGTCTCGCCGCCGCGCACGGCGATGGCGTAGGACAGCTTCAGCCCGATCAGGCTCTCATCCACGTTCCAGAACAGCTTGTTGTCTTTGATGGCGATCTTGCTGGCGCGGTAAAACCCGCGCAGGATCTGCTCGTCGGTCTTGTAGCCCAGCGCCCGCAGGAACACGGAGCCGTAGAATTTCCGCTTCCGGTCGATACGGACGAACAGGACGTTCTTGTTGTCGTATTCGAATTCCACCCAGCTTCCGCGGTACGGAATGATCTTGCCGAGGAAATACCCCTGCGCCGGGACCCGCTCGAAGAAGACGCCCGGCGAGCGGTGCAATTGTGAAACAATGACGCGCTCGGTGCCGTTGATGATGAACGTCCCGTTGTCCGTCATCAGGGGGATTTCACCGAAGAAGACTTCCTGCTCTTTGATGTCGCGGACGCTCTTCTTCTGGGTCTCCGGGTCCTTGGAGTAAACCGTCAGACGGATGGTGACCTTGAGGGGCGCCGCGTACGTCATGCCGCGTTCCTGGCACTCCAGCATGTCGTACTTGAGTTGCAGGCCCACCGGGTCGCCGCACTTGTTGCAGAAGGTGACAACATTCTTATTGAAGGTCCCGCAATGATGGCAGAGCACGTCGCCGGCGTGGAACGGATCGGTGCGAATAGTGGCGCCGCAGTTCCGGCACGTCGAGCGAAGATGGTGCAGCCCTTTGAGGTTGCCGCACTTGCATTCCCAGTTGCCGATGGAATAGTCGACGAACTCCAGGTCGCTGACGCCGCGGAAATCCGAGATCGGAAACACCGAGTTGAAAACCGTCTGCAGGCCGATGTCCTCCCGCTCGTTGGGAAGAAGGTCCATCTGCAGGAAGCGCTCGTAGGACGTCTTCTGAACCTCGATCAGGTTCGGGATGGGGATAGAGGTCCTGATCTTGGAAAAATCAACTCGTTCGGGGGCGGCGCCGTTATCTTGAATATTCATTTTTATGCTCCTGACGGCCGAAGAACCAAAGCAATCGAGCGCTTAACAGTACAAAACCAACGGCGCCCCTTTAGGAAGCGCCGAGTGATCGAACAGGGGCGGGAATCGAACCTCCGGTGCGTCCGGAACGGACCCGCAAAGCGGGGACCTGAAAACCGGAGGTCCCAGAGTAAGGTGCGCGATGAAGAATGAAGCGGTAGAAGAGCGGGCGCACGAATCCCGGCGAGTAGTTGCGGTAACGCGAACGCACAGAGATCCCCTCTCTGCAGCTTGGCCCGCACTGCAATTGAAGTACCAGGATTTCCGATGCACAGTCACCAATTGGGATCGAATCCGCTGAATCGGAGGCCCAACTATTCAGTTTAACAAGAGTTACGTCCTGCGTCAAACCACAAAAAACACGACCGTCCAGAACTGCCCGGCAAGCCACCGGCCAAGCACGCCTGGCCGCTACTTCACTTCGACGGTCGCGCCCGCGTCGGTAAACTTCTTCTTGATGGACTCGGCTTCGTCCTTGCTCACGCCTTCTTTGATCGGCTTGGGGGCGCCATCCACCAGGTCCTTGGCTTCCTTCAGGCCCAGGCTGGTAACCTCGCGAACCGCCTTGATTACGTTGATCTTGTTAGCGCCAACAGCCGTCAGGACGACGGTGAACTCAGTCTTCTCCTCGACCGCCGGAGCCGCCGCCGCGCCGGCACCACCGCCGCCGGCAACCGCCACCGGAGCGGCCGCGGCCGCCGACACTCCCAACTTCTCTTCGAGCAGCTTGACGAGCTGAGAGGCCTCCAGCAGCGTCAAGCCTTGAATCTGATCCGCAATTGCGTTAATGTCCGCCATTTCAAAACTCCTATCGAAAAATCGCCAGTCAGGCCTGGAACTTGTTCTCTTTCACGCCCTGGTCCACCACCACCGCCAGATTGCGGCCCACGGCATTAAGCGCCGTCACCAGCCGCTGGGCCGGGGCGTCGATCAGGTACAGCAACTTGGCAAAAATCGCTTCTTTCGAGGGCATGTTGGCCAAGTCGTTGATCTCCCGAACGTCGATCACCCGGCCCTCCACGATCCCCGCCTTGAAGGTGAAAGTCGGGTTGGCTCGGGCGTAAGTGGTGAGCGCCTTGGCCAGCGCCACGGGGTCGCTGGTGGTGTAGGCGACGGAGGTCATCCCGCGCAAACCCTTGAGCACCTGCTCGGCGGGCGTGCCTTCCGAAGCCCTCTCCACCAGGTTGTTTTTCACGACGCGGTACTTGCCGCCCACGCTGCGCACCACCTTGCGCAGCTCGAAATCCTGCTCCACGCGCAGCTTCTCGTAGCCGGTGACGAACAGGTTTTTCAGCCGCGCCAGGTCCTGGCGCAAAGAATCGATTTCTTTCCTTTTGTCTTCCTTCTTTTTCATGGAAACACCTGTTGGGCTTTAGCTGGCCACCTTCACGCTGAACGGCGTCGTGTCGATGGCCACACCCGGGCTCATGGTGGAGCAGAGCGTCGCGCTCCTCACGTACTTGCCTTTGGCCACCACCGGCTTGGCCTTGATCACGGCCGAGATCAGGCTGGCGGCGTTCTCGATGAGCTTGCCGGCCGCGAAGCTGATCTTGCCGACGGGGGCATGGATAATGCCGGTCTTATCCACCCGAAACTCCACCTTGCCGGCCTTGATTTCCTTGAGCGCCTTGACCACGTCCATGGTTACGGTGCCGGTCTTGGGATTGGGCATGAGGCCGCGCGGGCCGAGCACCTTGCCGAGTTTGCCCACCGACCGCATCATATCCGGCGTGGCGATTACCGCGTCGAAATCGGTCCAGCCTTCCGTCTGAATCTTGTTCACCATGTCGTCGCCGCCCACGAAATCGGCGCCCGCCTCCATGGCCTCTCTCTGCTTGTCGCCGCCCGCGATCACCAGCACCTTCTTGGACTTCCCCAGCCCGTTGGGCATCACCACGGTGCCGCGCACCATCTGGTCCGCATGCTTGGGATCGACGCCCAGCCGCATGTGGATCTCCACCGTCTCGTCGAATTTCGCGTACTTGATCTTCTGGAGAAGGGGAACGGCGTCTTCGAGCTGGTATTCCTTGGCCTCTACCTGCTTCCGGGCCGATTGGTAATGTTTGCCTGCTTTGCGTGCCATGTTACCTCATTGGTGCCAGCGGTCCGTTCCCCAAAAAAGGCAGACGAACCTCCCATTGAGCTTTTGAACAAAGGGACTGCAAGTAGTGTACCAAATCGGGCAAGCGCTTGTCTACTGTGCCATTAGTCCAAAATAGCCAAGAAAACAGGAAACCTTATGGGGGTTGCGGAGCATCTTTAGAAGCATGGTGAATCATGCCCGACGATCCCTGGCAACGGTCCTGGGATGCTTCCTTTTGACGGGCATGGCTTTCGCTCAGAGCGATCCTCCGGACTCATCGGCCCCCGCCGCGGTGGTTCCCGCCGCGGAAACTCCCGCCACATCGCAAACTCCCGCCACACCGGTGGACAAGCGCATTTTCGGCGTGCTCCCCAATTACCGCACCGCGGAGGCGTCCAATGGCTTCGCGCCCATCACGGCGAAGCAAAAGATGACCATCGCCTGCAAGGATTCCTTCGACTGGCCGGTCTACCCCACCGCCGCCGCGTTTGCCACGCTGTACCAGCTCGAAAACCAGAACCCCTCCTTCGGCCAGGGCTTGCCTGGCTACGCCAAGCGGCTGGCCGGTGCACTTGGCGACCAGACCCTCGGCAACATGATGACCGAAGGCATTGTGCCCTCGCTGCTGCACCAGGACCCGCGCTACTTCCGGCTGGGCGAGGGTTCGTTCAAGTCGCGCACGTGGTACGCCGTGACCCGCATCTTCGTGACGCGCTCGGATTCGGGCCACACCCAGTTCAATTTCTCCGAGTGGGGCGGCAATGCCGTCGCCGTGGCTGTTTCCAATGCCTGGTACCCCGACACCCGCGACATCTCCGACAACGTGCAAAAGCTGCTCATTCAGTGCGCCACCGACGCCTTTTCCCAAGTGCTCAAGGAATTCTGGCCCGACGTGAAGCGGCATTTCAAGAAGAAGCACGAAGACTCCGAGACGGCTTCCGTCCGCTAGGTGGCCGCCGCGACTGCCGCGTCCAGCACGCAGATATCGTCCAGGTTGCGGTACTTCTCGTCGAAATCCAGGCCGTATCCCACCACGAACTGGTCCGGAATCTGGAATCCCACGTAGCTCACGTGCACCGGCCGCAGGCGGCGCTCGGGCTTGTCCAGCAGCGCCGCTATGCGGATGGAATGCGGCCTCCGCTGGTCCAGCACGTGCATGAGGTAGTTGAGGGTGATGCCGCTATCGACAATGTCTTCGACGATCAGCACCTCGGCGCCTTCGAGCGAAATGTCCAGGTCCTTGGTGACCTTCACTTCGCCCGAACTGGACTTCCCCTTCCCGTAACTGGAAATGCCCATGAAGTCGATATACACGTCGCGCCTCATGGCCCGCGTGAGGTCCGCCAGAAAGAAGGCGGCGCCTTTCAGAATGGCGATCATGTGGAGGCGCCCCTCGGGATAATCGCGGGAAATCTGTTCGCCGAGTTCCTTGATCCGGGCCTGGATCTTCTCGGAGGGGATTAACACCCGCAGGGTTGGATCAGTCATGGAGTTTCTATTGTCAGCCGGGCACGAGCCGCGTGCTCATGGGCCCGATGTGAGCGCGTAAGACCTCATTGTAGTACGATACTCACAGGAGCCAAAGACATCCAAGCCGCCGCCCCCACGTGGCTCATTGCCGTCCGCGCCGCCCAATCCAAGAAAGCCGCCGACACCCGGGTTCTGGACCTCAGAGGCATCACTTCGTTTGCCGATTTCTTTGTGATCGCGACGGGCGCCAACCAGCGGCAGATTCAGGCCATCAGCGACGAAGTCGGCCTGCAGTTGAAGCAGCAGGCCGGCGAACTGCCCTTCAGCATCGAGGGTTACAACCAGGCGGAATGGGTGCTGGCCGATTACGGCGACCTGGTGGTCCACATCTTCTCGCCCAAAGCCCGCGAGTATTACAGCCTGGAGCGTCTCTGGCGCAGCGCCAAGACAGTCGAGATTCCCCCCGAGTGAAGATCCAACTCTATTTTGCCGGCAAGCCCAGAGACTCTCACGCCAATGCCCTGGCCGAAGACTTTCTCGGCCGCGCCGCCCGTTACTGTCCCGCCGCAATGCGGGAAATCCGGCCGGACCGGTTCGATCCGTGGGCCAGGCACGCCACCGCGCGCAAGGTTGTCCTCGACCCCGCCGGCAAGCTGATGGATTCCGCCGCCTTCACCGCTTTGATCTCAAAGGCCGAGATGGAGGGTCGCGATCTGGTCTTCCTGGTGGGCGGCCACGATGGCTTGCCCGCCGGCTGGGGCGCGCGTGCCGACCTGCTGATTTCGCTTTCTCCCATGACTTTTCCGCATGAACTGGCCCGCGTTTTGCTGGCCGAGCAGATCTACCGCGCCCTGGCGACCTTGCGGGGCCATCCCTACCCGCGCTAAGGTAGTGCCTGCATGTCCTGGTTTAGGCGAGAAAAGCCGCCCGACGAAAAGCTCCCCGTGGTGGAGAATGGGGAGCGCCGCGTGCGCACCGAGGGCCTTTGGCAAAAATGCGAAGGCTGCCGCCAGATTATCTGGAAAAAAGAACTCGAGACCAACTGGAACGTCTGCCCCAAGTGCGGAGCCCACTCCCGCATGGACGCCGTCTCCCGCCTCAAGCTGCTCCTGGATGGCGGCCAGTTCGAGCAGTTCGACGCCCGCCTGCGCTCCTCCGATCCGCTGGAATTTGTGGACAGCAAGCCTTACAGCGAGCGCCTCGAAGCCAGCCGGCAGGCCACCAAGCTCTCCGACGCCCTGATCTCCGCCAGCGGCTCTCTGGACGGCCGCCCCATTCAGATCTGCGCCATGGAACCGCGCTTCATCGGCGGCAGCATGGGGGCCGTGGTGGGCGAAAAAATCACCCGGGCCATCGAACGCGCCATCGAGCTCCGCCAGCCGCTGGTGATCGTTTCCGCCTCCGGCGGCGCCCGCATGCAGGAAGGCGCCATCAGCCTCATGCAGATGGCCAAAATCTCAGCCGCGCTCATGCGCCTGGACGAGGCCCGCTTGCCGTTCATCAGCGTGCTCACCGACCCCACCACCGGCGGCGTCACCGCCAGTTACGCCATGCTGGGCGATCTGAACATCGCCGAACCCGGCGCCCTGATCGGCTTTGCCGGCCCGCGCGTCATCGAGCAGACCATCCGCCAGAAGCTGCCCGAAGGTTTTCAGCGCGCCGAATTTCTGTTGAAGCACGGCATGTTGGATGCCGTGGTCCCGCGCCTGGAGCTGAAGCCGTACATCTCCAAAGCGCTGAGATTTTTTGTGGCGTGAACTATCCCGACTCGGTCCACTTCCTCTACTCGCTCGGCAACGAAATCAAGACCGCCAAACTCGGTCTCGAGCGCATCCGCGCCGTGCTCGAAGCCCTGGGCCGCCCGCAAGACCGGCTGCGCTTCGTGCATGTCGCCGGCACCAATGGCAAAGGCTCGACGTGCGCCATGCTGGAATCGGCCCTGCGGGGGGTGCCCCCTGGGCCCGGGGTGCCCTCCGGGCCCCGCACGGGCCTGTTCACCTCGCCGCATCTCGCCGAACCCACCGAGCGCATCCGCATCGACGGCCGTCCCATCGCCGCCGATCGCTTCGCCGAAGCCTTCAACCGCGTCCAGTCCGCCGTGGAACAACTCCTCGCCGAGGGCGCCATCGATCTTCACACCACCTATTTCGAAACTGTCACCGCCATGGCATTGCTGGTTTTCGCCGAGGAGCGCGCCGAAACGGTGGTGCTGGAAGTGGGCCTCGGCGGGCGTCTGGACGCCACCAACGTGGTCTCGCCCGATCTTTGCGTCATCACGCCCGTGGATTTCGACCACGAAGCTTTCCTGGGAAAGAGCCTGGAATCCATCGCCGGGGAAAAGGCCGGAATCCTGAAGCCCGGCGTGCCCGCAGTGTTCGCGCGCCAGCGTCCCGAAGCCGCGCGCGTGCTGGACCAGCGCGCGGCGGAGCTTTCCATTCCGGTAGCCCGCACCACCGATTGGCCGGTTTGCGATCTCGAGATAGACGCCCGCGGCAGCCGCTTCCGGCTCACGGGCGAGCGCGATCTTCGCCTGGTCTGCCCACTGGCCGGCGAGCACCAGGTGGAGAACGCCGTCACCGCCGCCGTGGCCCTGGCATGCCTGGGAGTTGCGGATTCCGCCATTGAAGCCGGTATCGCGCGCACTCGCTGGCCCGGGCGTCTGGAGCGGGTATGCGAGCGGCCCGAGATCATCCTCGACGGCGCCCACAATCCCGCCGGCGCCCGCGCGCTGGCGGCCTACATCGATCGCTTCTACTCCCGCCGCCGGGTGCGCCTGATCTACGGCGCCATGCGCGACAAAGCCATCGACGAAATCAGCGGCATCCTTTTCCCGCGCGCGCAACAGGTGATCGTCACCGCTCCGCTACAGGCCCGCGCTCTCGCGCCCGAGGCTCTGCGGGATATCGGCGGCCACCCCGATCTGCGCGCCGCGCCCACCCTCCGCGATGCGCTGGCGCTGGTGGAAGACGCCTCGCCCGCAGATGTCGTCTTCGTCACCGGATCTTTGTTCCTGGTGGCCGAAGCGCGCGCCATCCTTACTTCAGAAGCGCATTGATGGCCGCCTGCGAGATGGCTTCATCCTCCTCGCTGGCCGCGCCGCTGCACGCCACCGCGCCAATGACTTTGTCGTCGACTTTGATCGGCAGCCCGCCGCGGTTGGGGAAGCCGTCGGGGTAGACCAGCACTCCGAGATTGCCGCTCTTCAACGAATCTTCGGCCGTCGCCGAGGGCCGCCCGTAGATGGCCGCATACTTGGCCTTTTTCTGCGCGAACTGAATTGTGTTCAGGCCGGCGCCATCGGCCTTTTGCAGGAACAGCAGGTTCCCGCTTTCATCCATGATGCAGATAGTCACCTGCGCCTTGCGCTTCTGCGCCTCGCTTTCCGCCGCCGCCACCATGGTCTTGATGGCTGCCAGGTTCAGGTACTTCCGCGAAGGCAGCTCCACCGCCGACGCCAACAACACCGCGCTCAGGCACAACACCAAAAGTTTCAACATGGGGACATGATAACCGAAAACGGAAGGGGGGCACGGAGAAGCGTCCGGCGTGAACGTCAAGGTACGGTGATCCAGTGCGGCAAATGTTAGGATGAGGCATATGCAACTCACGATCCGGTTGTTGCGCGAAACGGACGGCCGCTGGATTGCCGACATCCCCGAGTTGCCCGGCGTGACCGTATACGGCGTAACCCTCGAAGAAGCCACGCTAAAGGCTGAGGCCCTGGCGCTCCGAGTAATAGCCGAAGAAATCGAGCACGGGGAAATGCCGCCCGGAGCCGACACGTTGCGGTTTTCCGTAGCCGCATGAGCGAATGGCCCGCGACCAAGGCTCGGCGCGTGCTTGCGGCGCCACATCGGATCGGTTGGCGTATCGTCCGAACGTCCGGCTCCCATCGGACACTACGACGTGACGGGTGGCCCCAGTACCGTTTCGCTTACCACGACAAAGAGGAATTGGGACCGGTCATCCTGGCTGAAATTGCAAAGCATACGGGTTTGCGCCCGGAAGATCTGTAGCTCCGCTGCGTGGCCATCCTCCGCCCTCGCCCCCCTGCTATCATTACCTCGAAGCGATGAGCTACCTCCGCTCCCTGCTCTTCTCGATTCCGCTGATCTTTCTCTCCACTATTGTCATGGGCGTTCTGTCGCTGATCGCTTCCTTTTTCGACCGCACCGGCAACTCGCAGCATCGCATCGCCCGCATCTGGGCAAGAATGCTGCTGGCCGTCAGCTTCATCCGCGTCCGCGCCGAGGGCCTGGACAAACTCGACCCTCGCGGCAGCTACGTCTTCGTCGCCAATCACGCCAGCTACATGGATATCCCCGCCATCCTCTCACGCCTTCCGTACCAGTTCCGGTTCTTCGCCAAAACGGGGCTTTTCAAGATCCCTTTCCTGGGTACGCACCTGCACCGCGCGGGGCACCTGCCGGTCGATCGCTCGAGCGCCCGCGCTTCGCTCAAGAGCATGAGCGCGGGCGCACGCTTGATCGCCGAGCGCGGCATCTCCGTGCTGCTTTTTCCCGAGGGCGGCCGCTCGCCCCGCGGCCTCCGCGAATTCAAGGACGGCGCGGCTTACATCGCCATCAAAGCCGGCGTTCCGGTTGTGCCCATCGCCATCGTCGGAATGCGCCGGCTGCTTCCCATGGGATCGATTCACATCCACCGGGGGAAGGTCGTTCTGCGCGCCGGCGGCCCCATTCCCACCGCGGGCCTCAGGCCCTCCGACCACACCGAGCTCACCCTGCGCCTGCACCGTGAGGTATCGCACCTGCTTGAAGAACCTACTCCCGCAACCGCGCGGTAAGCTCGAATCATGGGCCCTTCCGTATGGCGGTTCCTCAGCGCGGCGTTGTGCTTTGCGGCTGCGCTTCCGGCCGCTGAATTCACCACCTACATCGGCGATGTCAACGACTACCACGTCGCCCGCGTCGCCGCCGATTCCGCCGGGAACACTTACCTTGCCGGGAGCCGCAACCTCGGCACGCTCACCGAAGCCGTCGTCATGAAGCTGGACCCCTCCGGCAACATCGTCCTGTTCACCATTCTCAGCGGCAAGGGCAGTGACGCAGCCAACGGCCTCGCCGTGGACGCCGCCGGCAACATCTATGTCGCCGGCTCCACATCCTCCCCGGATTTCCCGCTGCACAACGCGTTTCAATCCACGCCCGGCCCCGGCTTTCTGGTCAAACTCAGCGCCGATGGCAGCCAGTTACTCTACTCCACCTACTTCCCGGCAGCCATTAGTGCGCTGGCCGTGGACGCCGCCGGCAATGTCTACGTGACTGGCACGACCTACTTGACCAGCTTCCCCGTGACGCCTGGCTTGCCCGCCGGATTCGTCTCGCTGCCCTCGATCCCGATAACCAGCGGCGCGTTCCTCACCAAGATCTCCGCCGACGGCTCGCGCATTGTCTATTCCGCGCTATTCTCCGGTTCCTCGGTGGATTGCGGAGCGGGCAGCAGTTGCTTCACCGGCGGCCGCTACACCACCGGCGTCTCCGTGGCAGTGGACGCGGCCGGCGAAGCCTACATGACCGGGAACACCAACACCACCAACCTGCCCACCACGCCCGGCGCTTTTCTGACTGATGGCACCGGCGCCTTCGTGGCCAAGGTGAACGCCGCCGGATCGGCTCTCGCATACCTCACCTACATCAGCGCCACCAACTTCATCTATGCTCCCAACGCCAATCCAGCGAACATCGCGGCCGCAATCGCGGTGGACGGCGCCGGCAACGCCTACCTCGCCGGCGCCACTTTCGACCCCAGTTTCCCGGCCACTGCCGGCGCGTACCAGACCACCTTCGCCGGACCCTATCAGCCCGGAGTCACCTACCCGCTCCCGCCCACCGACGTTTTCGCCGCCAAACTCAACCCCAGCGGCACGGCTTTGGTCTGGGCCACCTACATCGGCGGCACCGGCGCGGACGCCGCCAAATCCGTGGCCCTCGACGCGTCCGGCGATGTCTGGCTCACCGGCACCACGGCTTCACCTCAATTCCCCAACACGCAAGGATGGTCGACCGGCGGCGATTTCCTGACGGCGCTCAACTCCTCCGGCTCCGCGCTGGTCTACTCCGCCCGTTACCCCGACGATGCCGTGTCGCAATCCGTGGCCGTCGATCCCGCGGGACTTTTGCACGTCGCCGGACCCACCGGCATTGTCGGGACCGTGGCCCCCAGCGGCACACCCCTGATGCGCATCTTCGGCATCGCCAACGCCGCGTACGGCCCAGTGCTGGGCCGCATCGTGCCCGCCGAACTCATCTCCATCTACGGCCCGCACATCGGCCCCGCCACGCCTGTCACGGCTACTGCCGCCTCAGGCTTCCTGCCGACCTCGCTCGGTGGCGTGCAGGTGCTGTTCGAGGGCGTGGCCGCGCCGCTCCTCTACGTCTCCGATTCGCAGATTAATGCGGTCGTACCGCAGGCCGCCGGGCCCAACAGCTCGATGACCGTCCAGATCGTCTCGAACGGCGTCAGCAGCCCCAGTTTTCCGGCCACCGTAATCGCCGCCGATCCCCAAGTTTTCCAAAACTCCGATGGCACCGCCGCCGCCGTCAACCAGGATGGCTCCGTGAACTCGGCTGTCAACCCCGCCAAGGCCGGTTCCATCGTCTCCATCTGGGCCACGGGCACGGGGGCCATTTCGGGTTACCGCTGGCCCCTCGACGGCCAGATCGCCACCGGCGCCGAGGATTATGAGTGCTGCCAGGTGGACATCTCGCCCAATTACAGCCTCGGCCCCCTATCGCTGCCGGAACCGGTGGTGCTTTACGCCGGAGCCGCCCCGGGCATGGTTGCCGGGGTAGTTCAGATCAATTTCCAGATCCCCGCCCAATACCTCCAGGGCACCGGGTTCACGGTGATCGCCGGCGGTGAATCATCGAGCACGGTAGAGATCTACGTCACGCCGTGAGCGCACCTACAGAAACGCCATGCTCTTGATGCCCGAGACGTCGAAACGCTTGCGGCAGCGCAGGTTCTTGCACGCTACCTTGTCGTCCATCAGCACCATGTAGCTTTGCGCCTTTTGGAACTTGGCGCGGTCGCGCTCGTCGGCGCCTCCGGGAAGGCGGTCTTTCTTCTTGCGGACCACCCACCGCAACTGGTACGTTTCGGCGCTCCGGCAAAACGGGCAATTCAGCACGGCCGGCTTGCTGGTCTCGGAATCGGTATAAAACGCCCGTTCGTCCATGGCTAGCGTTCCTCGATGGGAATCCAGGTCTGGCCGTCGGGGTTGCCGCGGTACTCGGCGCGCGGGCGGATGAGACGGTTGTTGCGGTATTGCTCCAGTACGTGCGCCGTCCAGCCCGCCATGCGGCTCACCGCGAAGATGGGCGTGAACAGATCGATGGGGATGCCCAGCGAATAGTAAGTGGAAGCGGAATAGAAGTCCACGTTGGGGTTCAGCCCCTTGATCGATTTCACAGTCTCTTCCATGCGCTTCGAAAGGCGGTAGTGCTTCTCGTGCCCGGTCCGCTTGCCCAGCTCTTCGGATAGCACGCGCAAGTGCGTCGCGCGCGGATCTTCGGTGCGATAGACGCGATGGCCAAAGCCCGGGATTTTGACTTTCCGCGCCAGCGTGTTGGTCACCCGCTCCACCGCGGCATCTTCATCGCCCAAATCCAGCAGCCACCGGATCACGTCCTGGTTGGCGCCGCCGTGCAGCGGGCCTTTCAACGCGCCAATTCCGCTGATGACGGAGGAATAGATGTCGGAAAGCGTGGCCGCCGTGACGCGCGCCGCGAAGGTGGAGGCGTTCAGCTCGTGATCGGCGTGCAGAGTCAGAGCCACATCGAAGGCGCGCTCCATCACGTCGTCCGGCCGCCTACCCGTGAGCGTGTAGAGAAAGTTGGCCGCGAAGCTCAAGCCGGGATCGCCGGCCACCACCGGTTTGCCGTTCCGCAGCCGGTCGAACGTGGTGACGATGGTTGCGGTCCTGGCCATCAGCCGCGCCGCCTTGCGGTGGTTGGCCTCGGCCGACATGTCGGGGGCCTCGGGATCGTACAGGCTGAGCATCGAAACCGCCGTCCGCAACACGTCCATGGCGTTGCCCAGCGGCACGCTCCGCAGAAAGTCCGTCACCGGCCCGGGCAGTTCGCGCGCCGCCACCAGGTCCTGCTTGAGTCCGTCGAGCTCCGCCCGTTTGGGCAGCCACCCGTTCCAGAGCAGGAAGACGACTTCCTCGAAAACGGCGTTGTCCGCCAGAGCGTGTATGTTATAACCGCGGTAGCTCAGCGTGCCCTGGTATCCATCGATGTAACAGATCTCGGATTCCCCCGCGATGACGCCTTCCAGACCAGCCGCTGTTGTTCCCATGGTTCGCTCTTATCGTCTTGAATTTGAATCTACTGGTAGGTCCGTCCGTGCAGGCGATACTTGAGGTCGCGCACGAAATTGGCAATCCGGTTCCCTTGAGGGCATTCGCCGGGAGCCACGTTCGGCCAAGGGGGCGTGAATCCGAGCACCAGGCTGTCCCGTTCCACCCACAGCTTCTTGTCCCCGGCAGCGCCGGCGTCCACGTCCACAATCACCCCGGAACCGCAGGACTCGCCGTTCAGCACCTCGAACTTGCCCACGGAGATGGCCTGCGGACCCCAATCCTGCAGGAATGAGGTCATCGGGTAGTCGCGGCACGGATTGGCGTCCGTGCAGCCCCACAAGGCGTAGGCCTGCTTGTAGTCGTGCGCGGCCAGCAGTTGGAAGAACCGCTTGGCCTGCCGTTCCTGGCGGTAGGTGTGGAAGCCGTAGAAGAGCAGCCCCGCCACCACCAACAGCGCCACCAGCGAGACTACCACCCTCTTGACGATCTTCGCCCGGCGCTCGTCGCCCTCCCCGTACTGCTCCAGAAAATCGGCCATCTCTTCTCCGATCCCGGATCTATTTCGCAGCCGGCGCTGCGGGCGCCGCGGGATCCGGAGTCACCGGGTACGCTTTGTCGTACGCGGCGATGGCGTCATTGGTGATCTCCATCGCCGGTTTGAAGTAGACCGAGGTAGACACCTCCACCACCAGGTCGTAACCCTTCTCTTCGGCGATCTTCTTCACGATCTCGCTCATCTTCACCGTGGCCTTCTGCAGGATGTCGTTGCGGTCGCGTTCCACATCGGCCTGGAGGTCTTCCTGCAGCCGCTGCAAGTCGCGCTGCTTCTTCTGGCCCTGCGCCGTGAGCTCGGCCTCCGCCTGTTGCGTGAACTTGCCGGCATTCATCTGCAACTGCTGCGAGATGCCGGCGATATCTTTCTGCAACTGCTCGATGGCCGCCGTCCGCGGCTTGTACCTGGCCTGCATGTCCGCGTCGGCCTTTCTGATCTCGGCCGATTCCAGCACCGCGCGCTGCAGGTTGATCACCATGATCTTAGGCTGCGCGGAAGCCATCTGGGCGACCCCCAACAGCGTGGAGCAGACCAGCAGCGGCCCGAGTCCCATACGTAAATTCATGAAAACAACTCCTGATTTGGCGTGTAGACCCTTAGATTAGCATACCCTATTCCAAGACCCCGAGAATCTCGTCTTCCTTCAAGATCAGGTATTCCTGGCCATCGATCTTGATGTCGGAACCGGAGTACTTGCCGAACAGAATGCGGTCGCCGGCCTTCACTTCGAGCGCCGCGCGCTCGCCGGAATCCAGCAGCTTGCCGTTGCCCACGGCCTTCACCTCAGCTTGTTGCGGCTTTTCCTTGGCGGTATCGGGGATGATGATCCCGCCAACCTTTTGTTCGCCTTCATCCAGGCGTTTCACCAACACGCGGTCGTGCAGCGGACGTAATTCCATGATGTCAATTATACAGCGCACTGGGTGGAGCGGACCCGCTACGGCGCGAAAATCTCCGACAGCACGCGGCCCGCGGACCCGCTGGGGGTCTCCACGTCCAGGATCGCGGCCAGCGTGGGAGCCACGTCATTTACCGCGATCGACCGATCGTACCGCCCCGCGCGAATGCCCGGCCCCATGAAGATCAGCGGCACGTGCACATCGTAGCCGTATGGCGAGGTGTGCGACGCGGGCTTCTCGCTCACGATCCAGTAGGGGTCCGTGACGACCTCGATATCCGGTCCGCGGCGGACGTGAAAACCATTGGTTATGAGCCGGCCTATGTCATCCTGAAGCAGCTCGCCGCGGGAGATCTCTTGGCGCGTATAGACGCGCGAGATGTGGGGCATCGCCATGAGAGCGTCCGCGGCGGCTCGGTCCACTTCCGCCGGGTCGAGCTTCCTGCTCGCGATCAGCGACTGGTTCAGATACACCGACACGTCCCAATTGCCCGCCACCCAGTCACCCGCTCCGTATTTCTTCTCCAGCGCGGCCTGCGCGACCTGCTTCAGGGTGGCGAGCGAGATGCGCCCTCCAGGCATTTTGCGCGTGGCGTTCACTTCCGGCGAGGGGGCGGCCCCATGGTCGCCGGTCAGCACCACCAGCACATTATCCAGGCCCACCTGGCGGTCCACCGTCTGAAAGAGCTTCTCGATGAGCTGGTCGGTGCCCAAGGTCACGTCGCGCTCTTCCGCGGAATCCGGGCCATAATCGTGGCCCACCTTGTCGTTCGACGTGAAGCTGATGGCCAGCACATCCGTGAAATCGCCCCTCCCGAGCTGCTCCGCGGCCACCGCGCGTTCTGCCAGCAGCTCCACCAATTCGTTTCCGAACGGACTGGACTCCAAGGGACTTTCGTCGCTGGTCCCGTACAATTCCTTCAGGTTCTCCGGCAACTTGTGGTTCAGCCAGGCGACGCCGCGATACTTCTCCGCGGGCCGGCTATTGTTGAAGTCCTTCACCCATCCCGGCAACTCGCGGAAATAGTACGTGCTGCTGACGAAATTGCCGCTCATGGGGTCGAACCAGTATGCGCCGTCGGCCATGTGGCCCACCAGCAGAATCGCGGCCCGGTCTTTCAAGGAAATCCCCATCACGCGGGACTTGCCGCCATCGGCCATCTTCAACTCATCGCCGATGGTGCTCACCAGCAGCCGGTGCGGCGAAGCTCCTTCCCCGCCATTCCCGCCCACCAGTTGCGTGCGGCTGTCGGAGACGCTGGTGACGTGCCGGCCCTCGTCGGGGTCGTACCAGTCGTTTCCCGCGATCCCACTGACCGATGGCATGGCGCCGGAGAGGATGACGCTGTGCCCTTGGGCGGTCAGAGGCGGGAAGTGCCGGTACCGCGCATCGGTGAAGACCGCGCCCTTCGTCAACAGCCGGTCGAAGCCGGCGTGGAATTCGCCGCGGTACCGCGTGAGGTAATCGTAACGGAACTGGTCGATCACAATCACCAGGACAAGTTTCGGTCTCTTGGGCGCCGCCGAAAGCAGACAAGCCGCGGTCAGCAGGCACAACCAGGTTTTCTTCATCGGTTTGCTTCCCAGGGTATCACGCCAGTATGGCCGTCTCGTGAAAAGCCGCTGCTGGCAGCCGCGGGCAAAAAAATTTGTGCATCGGTTCAAACCGAGTCTGCATCAAACCGTTATTGCTGTGCCAGCCGGTGCTTTAGGGATGTGTTTACAAAGCAGACACAAGACTTTAGATGCACCGTTAAGCCGTTGATTCCATAGGGAAAACGGAGGAGGAGGTAAAGAGCCACAAAATGCGGATCGAAAACATGCATACAGACCGCCGGACGAGAAGTCGGTTCGGCATGAAGTGTGAGTTGCGGTACAAATTGGTCGACGGCCGCACGGTTGTAGCCGCCGGCGCCGGCCAAACCATCGATATCGGCAGCGGCGGGGTGGCGTTCTTCGCCCAGGACGAGTTGCCGCCCGGCGCCTTCGTACAACTCTCCATCAGTTGGCCAGCCCTGCTGGATCAAACCTGCCCCATGCAATTGATCGTTTTCGGGCGCGTGCTGCGCGGCGCCGGCCGCACGGCCGTTTGCAGCGTGAACAAGTACGAGTTCCGCACTGCTCGCGTCAGCCGGACCGAAGCACGGGTGCACCCGGGTTTCATGGTCGAGCGCTGGGCGGGCCAAGCCAGTGCGGCTGGCCAAGCTATTGCAGTGGGCGCCTGAGCGTTTCACTTCTCAGGTGAAGACGTCGAGGGGGCCGGCTGGCTCTGGTTCTTCGATTCGGGCTTCGGTTCGCCTTTGGATTCGGTCTTCGATTCCGATTTCGCGTTCGAGCCGTTGGTCGGACGCGACTTGACGCCGCGGCCGTAGTCGTTGACGTAGAAACCCGAGCCCTTGAACTGCAATGCCGACGCGAAAATGATTCGTTCCACTTGGCCGCCGCACCCTTCATGCACCGTCAAAGGCGCCTCGGCAAACTTTTGCCTCAACTCGAAGCTCTTACCACATCGGTGGCAACTGTATTCGTAAAGCGGCATAAACTTGCGACCGGAATATCTGGAAATCCCAGGCCTTATTATAACAGATGGCGGCCGCGGCGCATTCGATTCAAGGCTCACCCCTGACGCGCTAAGTGCTTGTGGAACAGGGTGATGCCTCACCCAGTGCGGATTTGTGACTGGCCCAGCGGGCATTTGCGAACTAATTCCGAATCACCGCTAACTTTTCCGCGGCCGTGCTCGTCTTAACAGGTGTAGATGACACGAAAAGCTTGCATTATCGGACTTCTGACGGCGGGGCTAATGGCCATGGCCGTTCGCGACGCACCAACCTATGGCCGCCTCGTGTCTTCCGCCCAGAGCTTCCAGCACTACTTCCAGGACCTTAAGGGAGCCGGCGCTTCGTTGAACCCCGTCGAACGTTTCGTGTTCAGCCTGATTCTGGCGAATACGCGGACGCCCCGCCCGGACCAGCCAGGCAGGGTACTGGAGCACCGCACCTAGTCCGCACTCTTCTTCGGGGCGCTCTTCTTGGGAGCGCTCTTCTTCGCCGGCGCAGCGGCGCACGGCGTCATGTTGATCCCGGTGATGCTGCCCTTCTCCGTGTCCATGGTCAGCATGAAAGGTTCCTTGGTGAAAGCCGACGGGACGCCCTCCCACTGGATTTCGACGGTGGCGCCGGTGTCGGGCTTTCCGGTCAGGGCATCCGGTTTGTCGTCGGCGACCAGTTTCAGGGTAATAACCGACTGCGGAGTCCCCGACTGGTCCGGCTCGGGGACAGCCACCAGCAGCTCTTTGGACCGGCACTCGGGCTTGGCTTCCATGAGCACGCCCTTGAGCTTTGGAACGGCGGAGCCCTTCAGTTGTTCGTCGAAGTACTTTTCACCGCCGGTATCGGCAAGCTGGCCCTTGATGCCCAGCCAGAGAGCCAACTGCGGATACTTTGCGCGGAACTCCTCTTCCTTCCTCTTGGCGACATCGGCCGATGATTCGAGCTTATAATCGGCCGGCGGGAACGCCGACTTTGACGCCACATCCTCAAGCTGCTTCAAGCCCTCGTCGTCGCCGTGGTAGCTCTTGTAGATGGTGGTGAGGTAGGTCTCGACCGTTTTCGGGTCCAAGGGGCTTCCGCCCACAGAGCGATCGGAGGCCACCGCCGCGCGGGCGAACTCGTAAATTGCAACCGGTATCTTTTCCGGCTTGGCCTGCCGCTCGCAAAGCTCGGCACTGGCCAGGTTATACGCGATGATCGCGTTATCAGGGAACTGCTGTAGGGCCTTGGTGAGGGACGCCTCAGCCGGTTCGCAATACTTGACGTCCTTCTCTGCCCGGTACTTCTGCAAGAGATCCATGCCGGGCCGCAAGGCGATCACCTTGAGCGTCCCATTGGCAAGGGTAGTCAGGTCCGTCGCGGTTTTCGTCCAATCGGCGTCGCTGGTGGCCGCCGGCTTGTTGGCCGCTACGAAGTACGCCGGCACGAATTCCACCAGCCCGTGCGCCGCTTTCTCGCCAGAGGCGGTCTCCTCCGCGGTGGGACTCGGAGCTTTCTGGATGTTCACGCAGGTCATGTAAAGAATCGTGAGGACCTGCTTGGGATCTTTGAAGACGGTGTTGAGATCCCTGGCCATCAATTGCCCGGCGATATCCAGCTCCTTACCCGGCTGGTTGCCGCCGCTGTAGGCCTGAACGTAGTAATACAATCGATCGTCTTTATAATCGGAGTCGGGATATTTCTGCGCCCAGGTGTCCAGGTCCTGTAGCAGCTTGGGCCAAGCCTGCGCCCCCACGTCTTTCAGGACGTTGTTGTAAATGTCGTATTCGCCCTGATCCTTGACTTTTTTCTGGGGCTGCGCCGTCTGGGCCGCCGCCTGGCCACCCGCCGCTTGCGCGCGGGCATGTTGTGCCGTCCCCGCCATGACGACGGCACCCATAACGGCAACAGCCGCTATCCCTTTTAAGATCCGATAAAACGTCTGCACGTGAGCCTCCTGCCTCTTTCCGCTTTCAACCGACTGCAACGGGCTGCTGATCCGCTATCATAACTCCAACGCCGCTCCCCCGGCCATGCACCCGAGCGAGGCGGGCACTTGCGGAAGTATAGCCGAACCAGTCTTGTGGCGCAACCCATTTGACGCCGTTTCCGGCCGTCAGGTTCCGAATCCCAAATCATAACAGATCAACGCTATGCTGGAAGTCGCTCTTTTCATGCGCTACCCGGATTTCGCAATCATCCTCATCTACCTGGCCGCCATCACCTGGTTCGGCGCGCATTTCCGCCGCCGCCAGATCACACTTCGCGATTATTTCCTCGGCGGCCGGACCGCGCCATGGTGGGCCATCGGCCTTTCCATCGTGTCGGCCGAGACCAGCACTCTGACCATTGTGGGCACGCCCGCGCTGGCGTTCACAGGCAACCTGGGATTCCTTCAGATTGTCCTCGGCTACCTGCTGGCCCGCATCGCGATCTCATTCTTGTTCTTGCCCCATTACTTTCGCGGAGAGATGTTTACCGCGTATGAGCTGATGCGGCGCAGGTTCGGCGAGCGCGTTCGCAAACTCACCGCCTCCATTTTCCTGGCGACCCGCGCACTGGCCGAAGGCGTGCGGGTTTTCGCCATCTCATTGGTCGTCTCGATTGTGCTGGGCACCGGCGAAATCGCTTCCATCGTCCTCATCGTTTTGCTCACGCTCTTCTACACTTTTGAAGGTGGAATGACGGCCGTCATCTGGACCGACGTGGTGCAGATGAGCCTCTACGTCTTCGGCGCCGTGGTCAGCTTCTTCGTCATTCTGGGCCGGATTCCCGGCGGATGGGCCCACGTGGCGGCGGTGGCCGGCGCGGCCCACAAGTTTGCGATTTTCGATTTCCGCTTTTCCCCTACCATGGCGTCTTTCTCCCGCCCCTATACCTTTTGGGCCGGACTGGCGGGCGGATGCTTCCTCACCACCGCCAGCCACGGGACCGACCAGCTTATGGTGCAGCGCCTGTTGAGCGCCCGCAACGAACGCCAGAGCCGCGCCGCACTGCTCGCGAGCTGGGCGGTGATTTTCTTTCAGTTCACGCTGTTCCTCCTCATCGGCCTTTTGCTTTACGTGTATTACGGCGACACCGGCATGCCGGCCCCGCGGCAAACCGATCGCATTTACCCGGAATTCATTTGGAACCATTTGCCGGCCGGCGTGGCCGGATTGGCCATCGCGGCCATCCTGGCCGCCGCCATGGCCAACCTGAGCGCTGCCTTGAACTCGCTCGCTTCCACCACGGTGGTGGACTTTCTCCCGGTGCGCGGCGCCGGCGACGCCCGCTCCCTGCGAGTCGCGCGGCTGGCCACCGTCGCGTGGGGCGTCGTGCTGTTGGCCATTGCCATCGCCGCGCGCCATTCGCACTCGGTGCTCGAGGCGGGTTTGACCATCGCTTCCATCCCATCGGGCATGCTGCTGGGCGTTTTTCTGCTGGGAGTGCTCACCCGGAAGCCGCGCGAGGGTGCGGCCATCGCGGGCGTTGCCGCGGGACTCGCAGCCATCCTCTACGTCCGCTTCCGGACGCCCATCGCTTTCACCTGGTACGTGCTCATCGGGACCGCGGTCACGTTTACGGCCGCGCTCGTAGCATCGTGGTTTCAAAGCGAAGCCAAGGAATAAACCGAGATGGAAAACCCATCCGCACCGACGGAACTGAAACGCGACTTGGGACCCTGGGCGGCCGCGTCCATCGTGGTCGGCACGGTCATCGGCAGCGGCATCTTTCTGGTGCCCAAGACCATGATCCAACGAACCGGCTCGCCGCACATGGTGTTTGTGGCCTGGGTGGCAGGCGGGTTGCTTTCGCTCGCCGGCGCGCTCAGTTACGCTGAGCTGGCGGCGGCCCTGCCGGAAGCCGGCGGCGAGTACGCATTCCTCCGCGAAGCTTACGGCCCCATGTGGGGGTTCCTCTACAGTTGGACGCAAATGTGGGTAGCGAAGAGCGGGTCCATCGCCACCCTGGCCACCGGATTTTTTGTTTATTTATCCAATTTCTATGCGCCGCTCGATACCGTTTTTTATTCCGTGCCGCTTCCGCTCGGGCCTCACGGCGGGCCGCTCGAGCTGCGCTACGGCCAGCTTTTCGCCATCGCTTTAATCCTTCTGCTGGGTTGGCTGAATTACTACGGCGTCAAACTCGGCGGCGACGTGCAGGTGACGGTCACCATCGTCAAGGTGGCACTCATCGCTATGATTATCTTGTCCGGCCTGGTCCTGGGCCACGCCCACGCTCCCTTCACCGGCCCCCCCATCGCTCCCCTCACCTTCGCCGGCTTCATCGCCGCCCTGGTAGCGGCGCTGTGGGCCTATGACGGGTGGAACAACGTGAGCATGGTCTCCTCCGAGGTTCGCAACCCGCAAAGAAACCTGCCGCTCGCGCTGATCGGAGGCACGCTCGCCGTAATCGGCATATATTTGCTTGCAAATGCCGCGTATTTTCACATACTGACGGCCAGGGAAGTGGCTGGCGCCGATCGCGCGCCGGCCGAAATGATGCGCAAGATTTTCGACGGGCCAGGCGCTAATGCCGTCGCCATCGCCGCTATGATCAGTATTTTTGCCGCCCTGAACGGTTCCATTCTGTCGGGGTCGCGGGTCCCTTACGCGGCCGCCCGGCAGGGGTACTTTTTCTCCGCGATCGGCCGCGTCAGTCCGAAATACCACACGCCGGGCGTTTCGATTCTGGCGTTGAGCGCATGGGCGTCGTTGCTGGTGCTTTCCGGAAAGTACGACGACCTTTTCAACCTGGTGATATTCGCCAGTTGGATTCTCTACGGCATGACTGCCGCGGCGGTGCTCGTCCTCCGGAAAAAACGCCCCGATCTGTACCGGCCGTACCGTACATTTGGCTATCCATACGTACCGGTACTATTTATATTGGGCGCATCCGTTCTGTTATTCTCCACGCTTTTCGACCGTCCGCGTGAATCTTTCATGGGAATTGGGCTGATCCTGGCCGGACTGCCTTTCTATTATTACTGGAGAAGACGCCGCTAGGACAAAGCCTTCAGGAATCAGCGATCAGCCACACCCGGCGTGGCTGATCGCCGATCGGTTAAAGCTTGCCGGTCGCGGTACTGAACCGCCCAGCCGGTACCATTGTTTGCGATTCGTCGCTAAATCCTCGGACTTGTCTTGAAAATAAATAGTGATTGGTATATAAATCGAGTGTATACTGAAATCATAAAAAAGAGTTTCTCTAGGATTTCGGCCGCGGCAGCAACCTTAAGCGTGGCCGGCCGGGAGGGCCAGTGAAATGGATGTCACGAAAATTCTCGCCGAACTGAAGGCGGAACGCGAACAGATCGAGGAAGCGATTCTGAGCCTGGAGCGATTGGCGCAGGGGCGTGGCCGGCGCCGTGGGAGACCGCCTTCCTGGATGTCGGAGGTGACCGTTAAACGCCGCGGCCGGCCGCCAGGAAGCAAGAATAAAGTACCCTCTGCCGACATTAATCCCAAAGGGGCCGCGGTCGCCTAACGCCCTGCCATCTACAGTTCTTGCGGAGCCTCACCCAACTTGACTTGCACCTTCTGGGTTTGGCCGTTCCGGTAGATCGTCAACTCCAGTGTGTCGCCGCCGCGTTTGCGGTTCAACAGGCGCGGCAGTGTGTTGTTGTCTTCGATGTTCTGGCCGTCCGCCGCCAGGATCAAGTCGCCGCCGACTCCCAGTTGGAAACCGCCCACGATGACCACCCTCGAGGGGCCGCGCAGTCCCGCCCCTTCGGCGGCCGAGCCGCGCTCCACGCTCTGAATCAGCAGGCCGCCTTGCGAGGGCAGGTCGAGCATGCCGGCCAGATCGCCGGCCACGTACACCGTCCGTATGCCCAGCGTGGGGCGTGAGATGTGCCCGTGCTGCTGGAATTCCTCCAGCATCGACTTGGCGCGGTTGATGGGCATGGCGAAGCCGATCCCGATGCTGCCCTGCTGCCCGTAGATGGCGGTGTTAATTCCGATCACGTTGCCGTGCGAATCCAGCAGCGGACCCCCGCTGTTGCCCGGATTGATGGCCGCGTCGGTCTGGATCATGCCCTCCAGACGCCGGTTCTCTTCCGTGTCGATGGTGCGGCCGAGCGAGCTCACCACCCCGGTCGTCAGCGTGCCTTCGAATCGGAACGGATTGCCGATGGCGAGCACCTTTTGCCCCACCACCAGGGCGTCGGAGTTGCCCAGCGGCAGTGACGGGAGCTTGCGGCCCGTGTCGATCCGGATCAGCGCCAGGTCGTTGCGCGGGTCCGTCCCCAGGACTTTCGCCTTGTAGACCTTCTTGTCCGCCAGCGTGACGGTCAGTTCCGCGGTGCCGCTCACCACGTGGTTATTGGTGAGGATCTCGCCGGTGGGCTTGATGATGAATCCCGAGCCAGTTCCTTGCGCGGGATAAACCCGGAAAAACCAGTCCTCGCGGTACACCACCGATGTGATATTCACCGTGGCGTCGCGGGCACTCTTATAAATCCCGATATTGTTCTGCTCGTCGGCCGAAAATCCCGCTGTTTCGGCGGCGGCGGGCTCGCTCCAGAGCCGCCCTACGGAACGCACCGGCTGCAGCAGGCGCCCCACGTCCCAATGCGCCGCCGAAGTGACGTACAGAAATATAGCCACCAGGACGATGGCCCAGAGAAATGGTCGCAGAACTCTCATGTTTCGATTCTCCGTAATGCTTGGTAGACGGCCCGGGCCTGCCGCAAGGTGTCTTCTTTCTGCCCGGATGTATCTATGACGAAATCGGCAAACTTCCGTTTCTCTTCGAGCGGCATCTGCCGGCTGATCCGCGCGCGCACGTCGGCCTCCACCGCGCCGCCGCGCCGCAAAGCGCGCTCCACCTGCTGCTCTTCGGCGCACCACACCAGGATGATGCGGTCGAAACGCTTGTAGCTGCCCGTCTCGATGAGGATGGCCGCCTCCACCACGGCGATGCCCCGCGGCTCGCGCGCGGCGAATTCGGCGATCAATTCCTCTTCGCGCCGCATCACCGGCGGATGCACCAGGGCATTGAGCCGGGCCAGCCTGTCGGGCGAGGCGAACACCAGCGTGCCGAGCTGTGTGCGGTCGATGAGGCCGTCGCTGGTCAGAATCTCGCGGCCGAATTCCCGCACCACGGCGTCATACGCTTCTCCGCCGGGCGCCAGCGCCTCGTGGCCCAGTTCGTCGGCCTGGATGAGAAGACAACCGCTGCCCGCCAGGGCCTCGCCCACCAAGGTTTTCCCGCTGGCGAGGCCGCCCGTGAGCCCGACCTTCAACATGCGCCGGCCCTGCGCTCCGCCGCTGCCACCGTGTTAGCCATGAGCATGGCAATGGTCAGCGGCCCGACCCCTCCCGGAACCGGCGAGTACGCAGCCGCCTTTTCGGCCATGTCGAATGGATCCACGTCGCCCACCAGAACGCTTCCGTTCTTGTCGAATGCCGCCAGCTTCTGCGGGGAGTTGCGGAAAATGCGCGCCACCTCGCCGCGGTCATGGATACGGTTCATGCCCACGTCGATCACCGTGACTCCGGGTGTAAGAAACTCGCCAGTGATCATGGCCGCGCGCCCGATGGCCGCCACCAGAATGTCGGCCTCGCGGCAGACCGCGGCGAGATCGGCCGTTCTGGAATGGCACATAGTCACGGTGGCGTGCTCGTGGAGCAGCAGAAAAGCCACCGGCTTGCCGACGATATCGCTGCGGCCCACCACTACCGCGCGCTGGCCGGCGATGCGGATGCCGTGCCGCTTGAGCAGCTCGAGGATGCCCGCGGGCGTGCAGGCGCGCAACCCCGGCTGCCCCGCAACCAGGTTGCCGATATTGCAGGGGTGCAACCCATCCACATCCTTGTCCGGCGCGACCGCGGCCACAACCCGCCTGGCCTCCACCCGCGGCGGCAGCGGAAGCTGCACCAGGATGCCATCCACCTCGGGCCGCGCGTTCAACTGCGCGACCATGCCCAGCAATTCTTCGGTCGAGATGGAATCCGGCGGCGTGAGAGTCTCCGACCGGATGCCCAGATCCCGGCAAGCTTTGACCTTGTTGCGAACGTAGATCTCGGAAGCCGGGTTGTGCCCCGCCAGCACCACCGCCAATCCGGGCGGACGGAAGCGCGCGGCGAGCGCGGCCACGCGCGGTTTCAACTCACTCATGATATCGTCGCGAACGCGATTCCCGTCAAGGATTTGCGGCATTATTCTCAATCATAACGTGGCCTGACGCGGCTCCGGGCATTTGGTAGTGCGCTAAATGTGTGTGCCAGGGATCAGCCATGCCTAGACCAGTTTTTGGGCGATCTGATCGTCAAGGATCTCCTGTACGGTCAGGGGAGCGATGACCCGGTGCTCTCGCTTGAAGAAGTTGCCAATCTCCAGCATGGCGGTCAAGCTCCCCGGCCTGTCTCCCGGAGGATTTCGGCATCGCGGAGAGTGGATATATCCGCCCGTCTATACCCATGTCCCCGACCTTGGCCTTGTTTGTGATGCCCCCGAGGGCAATCACAGCCCAGTTCTCGAACTCGAACGGTGGGATGCGCCGAAGCTGCGCTTCCGTCCATGGCAGGCCGCGCACCAGAAAGCCGCGCCCGACAGACCAAAGCTTTTCATCTTCTCGCAATTTGCACGCGTCGCGCAGTCGCTTCGCCATGACTCGGCACGCTGTCGGGGAGATGTCAATACCGATCCACTGCCGCCCCAGTTGTTGTGCTGCTACGAGCGCGGTTCCACAGCCGCAAAAAGCATCCAGCACGACGTCGTTTTCATTACTGCTGGCCTTTATAATGCGGTCCAACAGTCCGAGCGGCTTCTGCGTAGGGTAACCCAGCGATTCCTTAGCAGCCCGTGGCAGAACCCCCTGAAATGCGGCACCGACAATTTCGCGTGTAAGAACGACTGACCGCGCCATCTCGGCGGTTGAAACGTCCGGAGACCGCTGGAGACGCCACACTTGAA
>Ga0181518_10001226_pt1 | contig 26727 bp, 19 predicted proteins | sample PEATcosm2014_Bin_28_FD_119751 | JGI IMG/M metagenome (GOLD analysis project Ga0181518, IMG submission 119751) | Peatland microbial communities from MTU Mesocosm Facility, Houghton, MI, USA - PEATcosm2014_Bin01_60_metaG | ecosystem: Environmental > Terrestrial > Soil > Wetlands > Peat | place...
ATAATACTTCCCAACTTCCATATCTTTTTCCGCACGCAAGGGGTCGTAATGCAAGCAACCTCCGGCGAGCGGGAAAAGTACTCTTGACAGAATCGCCCTGCTGTCCTATAGTCCTATGACAGTGAGACGCTCATGAGACTGCAGATCAATTTCAAGTCCGGCATGCCGATTTACCTTCAAGTGGTGGATCAGATCAAGGCGGCGGCTGCATCGGGGGCGCTGCGGCCCGGCGAGGCGCTCCCTTCCATCCGCCCGCTGGCCGAGGAACTTCGTGTCAATCGCAACACCATCGCCAAGGCTTATTCCGAACTGGAAAGCCTGGGTGTGATCGAGACGCTGCCGGGACGTGGTTGTTTCCTGAAAGAGAACCACTCGGCATTACGCAAGGAAGTCCGACGCCAGTTGTTGGTCGTGGAGATCGACCAGGCCATCGTGCAGGCACACCATTTGCAGGTGCCCCGGAATGAATTCCTGGAATTGATCCATGAACGAATGGATGTGCTGGACGGTAAACGGCGCGCCAATGAAGACCATAAGAAGGAGGCATGATCGGTCATGAACTCTGCAACTCCCGCCATCCAAATTGAAAACCTTGCCTACGCCTATGGGCGCGCGGAGGCCGTCCATGACTTGAGCCTTACGGTCCAGCCCGGCCGGTGTTACGGATTGTTCGGCCGCAACGGCGCGGGAAAGACGACCACGATGAAGTGTCTGCTCAATTTGTTGCGTCCGCAGCATGGGAAGGTACGCGTGTTCGGTCTCGATCCGGTAAAAGAGGAAGTCGCGGTCAAGCGGCTCCTCTCTTACGTGCCGGACCAGGTGGCGTTCTATCCGTGGATGACTGTTCGCGAGACTCTGGATTACCTGGCTTCCTTTCGTCCGCAGTGGAACCGGAAGACAGAAAGGGACTTGTTCGAGCATTTCGGGCTTGATCCGGGGCAACGCACGGGAAATCTGTCAAAGGGCCAACGAACGCAGGTGGCGTTGATCGCGGCGGTCTGCCCAGAGACGGACTTGCTGGTGCTGGACGAGCCGACGTCGGGGCTGGACCCCATCGTTCGGCGCGAGTTCATCGAGGCGGTGATCGGCGCGTACCAGGAAGGGATTCCCGGAAAGCGCACGATTCTGGTTTCCACCCATCTGATTACCGAATTTGAGGGATTAATAGACGAATTCACAATCATCGATCGCGGGCGGGTGGTGCTGACGCTGGATTCCGATCAGGCTCGCGAGCGTTATCGGAAAATTCGCGCCCGCTTTGCGCAAGCCCCGCCGGAACTGGACTTTAAAGCGGCATTGCGGGTGCGGCGCGAAGGCCGCGAACTCGAGTTGATTGCCGATGGCGCGGGCCCCGGTTTGCTGGAGCTCCTGCAGCAGCACAATCCCGAGGCCCTCTCGACGGAGTCGCTGACGCTCGAGGAGATCTTCTTCGTGACGTTGAAATCGTAGGAGAGCAGAATGAACGCGAAAACCACGAGAATGTTCAAAGAGGCGCGCACGCTGTTCTGGCCCTGGTGCGCGGTAATGCTCGCGGGGGCGCTGGGGCTGTTTGAGCAGGCACAAACCGTTCAGGGGAGCGGCGGTCTTTGGGAAGTTCACACTCTGATCGAGCCGATCAGTTTTCTGGGATTCGTCCTGGGCATTCCGTTGCTGGCGACACTCTCGCTGGGCAGTGAATTCCAACATCGGACGGTTGGGCTGCTGCTGAGTCAACCGGTGGGGCGAATGGAAATCTGGACCGAGAAGATGAGCGTTACGGTGGTTGCCGTTGTTTCGGCGGCGTTGGTCTACTGGTATGTGTGGCGGTCAGCACTTCAGGAGGACCCGAAGATTTGGGTGTATGCCGGAACTTTGATCCTTGCCATGGTCGCTTCGGCGACATTTTGGACGCTTTTGGCAAGGTCGATGATGGGCGGACTGGCCTTGAACGGGGTCAACAGCTTCATCCCTCTTGTGTTTTCCATCCGGCGGGACTGGATTCCCGAAACCACGATCACCCGCTCTGCCGGCGCCGTCGCTTTCCTGTGCTACGCGGGAGTAATGGTTTGGCTGGGCCGGCGAGCGCTGGCACGATTCCAGGTGACCGGAGGCCCGGCTGGCGAAGATTTGCTGGTGGCTGGGCCGGACATGATGCCTAGAGCGATGGCCGGATGGCTTCGGAGCCGTCCCAAGGGAGCTGTGCTCAACTTAATGCGCAAGGAAGTTCGATTGCTGCGCCCGGTGTGGTTGATCAGCTTTCTCGGCCTTATCGGCTGGATTTGCCTGTCTATTTTTGGGTACACAGCCGAACTCAGATCAATCGTGGCAGCATTCATGGTGGCGACGATCACTCCGGTGGTCGCCGTATTGGCGGGGAGCCTGTCGCTGGGGGAAGAGAGAGCATCCGGGACACATTCCTGGCACTTGACCCAGCCGGTGTCCGCCGGCCGCCAGTGGCTCATCAAGCTGGTCATGGCCCTGTTCACGGGATTGGTTTGTGCGGTGGTGCTTCCGGCGCTGACAGTGCTCGCGGTCGGATTTATTTTCAAAACGCCTAACCTGATCGTAGATCCGGAGCGTGTAATGGCTGGGACACTTTGGGTGTCACTGCTGATTTTTGCATCCTTCTGGTGTGTTTGTGCGGTGAATGGAACCGTGCGCGCGGTGCTGTGGATTTTTCCAGGGATCATCGCCCTTGGTTTTGCGGGAGGATTTGGCGCATGGCTTGCGCCCGAAGTGGTGGCCGTGGTTGTTTCGAGGTTCGATCTATTCGCAAATTTCCGGTTCACCAACGCGGTTTCAAATACGCTGTTGTTCGGCGCACCCTTTGCGCCCGTGAACTTGGGACTGCTTTTGATTACCCCAACGTTGCTTTTGGCGGTGGTGCAGAGCTACCGGTTGTTTCGGAGACAGCTACAGGACAGCAATCTGTTTGTAATCCGGCGTCTGTTGCCTCTCGCCCTGGTGACGTTCCTGAGCCTGTTTTGTTGGATGGCCTTCCTGGCTTCCGTGGATCAGGCCAAGCGACAGGTGTGGAACATGTTCCGTGAAATGCACGAAGCGATTGAGAGGATTCAACCCAGCACGGAGAAACTGGATGCAACGCATCCGCTGCAACTCACCGTAGAAGACCTGATCAAGGTTGCTCCCCTCTCGGAACGTACGCAACGCTGGCTGCGCAACGCACGCATCACTGTCGCTCCCGACAAGCCTCATCTCGACGGTCGATATTGCTGCGGAGGAAATTCAAGAGGTACCACATTCCATGCTGACCAGCCTTATTCGCGGTATTTAGCCACCATCTATTTGCAAAGCGGTTCCACCTGCACGGTGTCATTCCAGGGCTGGACCCCATCGTTCGGCGTTCTCGGCGGAGTATGTGAGTAAGAGTCTCCAGGCCAGCGTAATATCCATGTGAAACATTCGTTAGGAAATTGGTGCAACCAAGCGGCAAACCGGAAGTTGCCCGCCGCGAATGTTTCTAACTCGCAAGGCGAAAGTGAGACCGGCGTTTCCACCAACTGCCGTGCTTCACCGCCCTCGTCTCAGCTTCGCGTTTTATCAATCTCCTCGTGCAATTTCTCAATCTTCTTCCGGATCTTGTCCCCATCCTCGGCGTGTGGATACAAATCCAGATAGCGCTGGTACGCTTTCACTGCCGGCTTCTTCTTACCTTTTTTCTCGTACGCCTCGCCTAAATATAGAAAGGGAATCGCATACCCAGGCTTTGCTTCCGTGGCATCCTCAAAACGGTCAATCGCCGCGTCCACGTCCCCCTTCTTCAAATAATATTTCCCAACTTCCATGTCCTTTTCGGCGCGGAGGGGATCCCACTTCGGCTGATCCGGCGCGGATTGCGCCGCCGAATCGGTGTTGGGTTTAGGTTTCGGCGCGTCCTGCTTTGGAGGCGGAGCACTCGAAGGCGGATCCTGCGCCAAAGCGGGCCATGCGGCAAGGCACAGCCCCGCTCCAGTCAATAGATACACCGTGCCCAATCGTAAGTATCGCTTCACGTTCCTCAATTCTCCCTCTTCTGCGATTCCACAAACCGCAGAAGAAGTTGCCTGGGTTATTTGCCCAGCAGTTCGTCCACCAGCGCCTGCGCTCCGTAGAGCTTGATCAACGCTTCGGTCATCGCTCCCGTGTGTACTGCCACGGTGCGATTCGCCGTGCTGTCATACACGAAATCACCCACCAGTGATTCGATGTTTCCATCGAACACCAGCCCTACGATGTCCCCGTTGCGATTCACCACGGGTGAACCCGAATTTCCGCCGATGATGTCATTCGTGGTCACAAAGTCCAGCGGCGTGGAGAGGTCCAGTTTGTCTTTTCCATCCACATAGCGCTTTGGCAATTCAAACGGTCCTTTGTTGTCAAAGCCCAAGGAGCGGTCGTACAAACCATAAAACGTCGTCTTGTACGGCGCCTTCGTCCCATTCATCGGATAGCCTTGCACCTGTCCATACGACAACCGCAGCGTGAATGTCGCGTCCGGATACGTCGTCTTTCCATAGGCTGCGAACCGCGCCTTGCCCAACTGCTCGCCCGCGCGCTCTTCCACGCTCTGCACATTGTCCTCGTTCCACTTGATCATTTCGCGGCGAATGGGATCGATTCTTCGCGCCATCGCGATCATCGGATCATTCGAAGCGTCCACGGCGGCCTTCCCGCCTTCTATGAGACTCTTGCGAAACGCTGGGTCAGCCACCTTTGTACCTGTGATCAGTTGCGTCGCTGCATCCTTGGGTGTACGCCCGTCCAGCACCGCTTTCAGGAAGGCATCGTTCGGCCCGAGTTCCTTTACGCCTGCTTCCAGAGCACTGGTCATCCGTGCGAGTTCCATCTCTGGATAAATCGGCGCCGGTGAAAACAGCCGCAGCTTGAGCGAGTCCAATTGTGAAGCGTGAAAGCCCGGCAGCCTCTCGCCGTCTGGTTTTGTAATCTCCGTTACGTACGTCACCAGCGTGACCGCCAGCCCGGAGAGTGATGAGTCCGTCGAACGGAAATACTGCTCCTTGATGCGCGGCTTATCCAGTTCAAGCACATGGGCGATCGCATCCCACGCGCCGCCATACTCTTTCTGCCATTCCGGATTTGCCTTCACCTTGCCGCGGAACTCCTCTTCATCCTTCCGCTTCTTGTCCATCACGTTCTTGTCCAGCAATCCTTCGTAACGCCCCTGCCACGCCTTCAAACTGTTCTCCAGACCAAAAATCAAGGTTGCGGACTGCCGCGCCTGCTCCGGGCCCCGCGCCGAATAGTCCTTCAGCATCGCGATGCGCCGTTTGAGGCTCTGCAAAACATAAGGCGCTTCGTTGTCGCGCAGGCTCTCCAATTGCGCGTAGGTATCCAGCCGCGAAGTCGAACCCGGATGCCCGGAAACAAACACCAGTTCGCCGTCGCCCGCGCCTTTCGGGTTCCACTTCAAATAATCCTTGCTGTCCACCGGCTTGCCATTTTCGTAAACGCGGAACAACGCCATATCCAGGTCATAGCGTGGATACGTGAAATTGTCCGGATCCCCGCCGTAAAACGCCGTCTGCTGCTCTGGCGCAAATACCAGCCGTACATCCGTATATTTCTTGTAGCAATACAGCCAGTATTCCCCGCCCTGGTACAGGGGTACCACGTCCGAACGGAAGCCCGTCTTCTCCGTGCTCTCCCGCTCGATATCCGCGATCACCGCTTTGCGCTTGGCGAATTCCTCGTCCGCATTCTTCGCGCCCTTCACCGCCGCGCTCACGCGGTCCGTTACATTTTCCAGGGACACCAGTACGTTTACTTCCAGGTCTTGCGACTTCATCTCCTGCTCCGGCGTCGCCGCGTAAAAACCATCGCGGATGTAATCGTGGTCCGCCGTCGAGTTCTTTTGCAGTTGCCCGCGCGCCACGTGGTGGTTCGTCAACAAAAGCCCGTGCGCGCTAACGAATGACCCGGATCCGCCGTCATTCAGCCGCACGCTCGCCAGCCGCAAATGATCGAGCCACTGCTGCGTTGGCGTGAACTGGTAGCGTTCCTGCAGTTGTTTCACCGGCGGGTTATCGAAAGTCCACATTCCTTCGTCGGAGCGCACGGCGGGACACAGCATTGCCGTGGCCAGGAGCGCAGCCGACGCATACCGCAACACAAAATTTGCTTTCACGGAGGAATTCCTCTTTTCTCAGGGAATGACGCCGCATCTGGCGGCATCTTCCAGTATAGTACGACTCCACGGGTAACCGCATTTCCACAGACGGGATGCCCGCAAGGCAGATTCGTATCGCAGTACGATATACTGATTCCTGGGAGCTTACGCCAGGCTATGCCGGAAAATCTGCCCGAAAGTGCGCCGTGGAAGGCGCCGCTGCGCCGGTGGAAGTCGCTCGTTCAGGACCGCGAGGAGCAGGTCTTCCTTGTCCTCACTCTTCTCATCGGCGCGCTCGTCGGCCTGCTTGTCGTCGCCTTCATCCTTATCACAGAGCGCTTTGGTGCCCGCCTCTATCCCGCCGGCGGCGCGCCCTGGCGTCGCCTCGTCGTCCCGGTCGTTGGCTCTCTCGGCATGGGCTATCTCCTCTACCGTTTCTTTCCCAATGCTCGCGGCAGCGGTGTTCCCCAAACCAAAGCCGCCCTCTACGCTCACGAAGGCCGCATCACCTTTCGCACCGTTTTCGGCAAATTTTTCTGCACCTCAGTCACCCTGGCCAGCGGCATTCCCCTCGGTCGTGAAGGTCCTGCCGTCCAGGTTGGTTCGGGGATTGCCTCCGTTCTCGGGCGGACTCTTGGTTTGCGCCCCGAAAGAGTAAAAGCCCTGATTCCCGTGGGCGCCGCCGCGGCCATCGCTGCAGCTTTTAATACGCCTCTGGCTGCTGTCCTCTTCGCCCTGGAGGAAGTCGTTGGCGATCTCCATGCGCCTGTTCTCGGTTCCGTCGTTCTCGCCTCCGCCACCTCTTGGGCGATGCTTCGCCTTCTCCTTGGCAACAATCCCCTATTTCAGGTACCGCAATATCAACTTGTCACCCCCTGGGAATTCGCCATCTACGCTGTCCTCGGCGTTGTGGGTGGCTTTGTCTCCGTCGCTTTCACCAAGGTGCTGACAGGCCTCCGCGAACGTTTCCTGAATCTCCCGCGCAAAACGCTCTGGTTTCAGCCCGTCGCTGGCGGTCTTCTCGTTGGGATCATGGGTTGGTTCGTGCCTCAGGTCCTCGGCGTGGGTTACCAGCACGTCGGCGGCGTCCTGAACGGCGGCATGGCCCTGAAGGTCATGGTTCTTCTCCTCGTCCTGAAATTCTTTGCCGTCACCCTCAGCTATGCCTCCGGAAACGCGGGTGGCATCTTCGGCCCCAGCCTGTTTCTTGGAGCCATGTTGGGCGGCATCGTCGGCGCGTTTGCAAATAAGTTTTTCCCCGGGCACGTCGCCTCTCCCGGTGCTTATGCTCTCGTCGGCATGGGCACGGCCTTCGCCGGAATCATCCGCGCTCCCATGACCTCGGTCGTGATGATCTTTGAAACGACGCGCGACTACGCCGTCATCGTCCCCCTCATGATCTCCAACCTCGTTAGTTATTTCATTTCCTCCCGCTTCCAGAAGGAACCCATCTACGAAGTCCTTGCCCATCAGGATGGCGTTCACCTTCCTGGCGCGCATTCCCGTACGGTCGAAGGCCAGCGCAAGGTCTTCCAGACCATGAGGCCCGCCAAGGAGACTTTGTCCGCGCATCTCACCCTTCAACAAGCCGCGGAAATTGATCGGCAAACTGCTTCCACTGCCTGGCCCGTCCTCGACGACTGCGGTGTCATTGGTGTCCTCGACTCCATCACGCTGCAAGACGCCCTGGCGGAAGGTCCACCCACTCGTCTGATTCGCGACATCATGGAGCCCGGTCCTTTCCCGCATGTTCACGCCGATCAGCCGCTGCCATTCGCACTCGAACGCATGGGCGCAAAAAAAATGGAAATCTTGCCCGTCGTGAGTCGCGCCAATGTTCACGAACTTGAGGGTATCATCACATTTCAGGATATCCTCGATGCCTACCGCCTCGCCCCGCCCAAGTCCTACGAAGACTAAAGCGCCATTCGCATTGCATTGCCTCACGCGGTCGTGCACAATTCTCTTCTCCTTGACAGTCTAGGAGACCAGGTCTATATTCCTAGGTCATCTAGGAGATCCATTCCCGTGAGCAAACCACTCGACCTCTTGCAGGGCACCCTCGACATGCTTATCCTCAAGGCCATCTCCCTCGGCCCCTTGCACGGCTACGGCATCCTTTTGCGCATCCAGCAAATTTCCAAGGATCGCCTCACCATTCAGCAAGGCTCCCTTTACCCCGCCCTCTACCGCTTGGAACATCAGGGCTGGATCACCAGCGAATGGGGCGAATCGGAAAACAATCGCAAAGCAAAGTATTACCGCCTGACTCCATCAGGGAAGCGCAAATTCCAATCCGAAGCTCAGGAATGGAATCGCATGGCCGATGTCATCGCCGGGATTCTGGGGACCAAGCCGGAGGAAGTATGACGTTCTGGAGCCGCTTCACTTCGTGGTTGAATGCAACTCTTCGCCGCTCTCGCATGGAATCCGACATGGACGCTGAGCTCCGTTTCCACATCGACCAACAGACCGCCCATAACATCGCCGGTGGCATGTCACCGAAGGAAGCCCGCCGCGACGCCCTGATCCAATTGGGCGGCCTCGAGCAAGTCAAAGAAGCGATCCGCGACACTCGTTGGCAAACTCGCCTCGATAACTTTTTTCGCGACGTTCGCTTCTCCCTCCGGCATCTTCGTAAAGACCGCCGCTTCGCCTTTGGCGCAATTTTGGTTTTAGCTCTCGGCATTGGCGCATCCACGGCGATTTTTTCCGTCGTCAACGCCGCTCTTCTTCGCCCCCTTCCGTATCACGATCCTTCGCGTCTTGTTTGGGCCGATGAATTCATGTCGCATTTTAACAACTGGATGGTCCCCAATCCTGAATTCACCAACTGGAATATCAACAATCACTCGTTTGAAGCCATGCTCGCCTACAACTTAGGAACTGAGTCCAATCTCACGGGTGCGGGGGAGCCCGAACGTATCGAGGCGATTGGTGTGACCGCCAATTTCCTTACTGTTCTGGGCATCCAACCGGCGCTGGGCCGCTCATTTCTTCCCGAGGAAGACAAGCCAGGCGGTCCGCTCGTCGTCATTCTCACCGACGCACTTTGGCGCCGCAAATTCAGCGCCGATCCTGCCATTGTAGGGAAATCCATCGACTTCGATGGCCAGGCCTACACCGTTGTCGGTGTTCTGCCCGTGAACTTCCGTTTTCCCGACAAGACCCTGACACCCGAATGCCTATTCCCCTCCCAGCTTCCTGCCAAGGTCGACTGGACCTCCAAATCGCTCAGCTTAGCCCGTGTAATCGGCCGGCTGGCGCCCGGCGTGTCCATCAGTCAAGCCCAGGCTGACCTGGCCACACTCGCCGCGAATTCCAACTCCGCGATTCCCGCCGCATTCGTCCACATGCGTCAAGGTTTGCAGGTGCAAGTAATCCCTCTACAGCAAAAGATTGTGGGAGATGTTCGCTCCGCACTCCTTGTTCTTCTCCTTGCAGTTCTCTTCGTCCTGCTAATCGCTTGCGTCAACGTCGCCAATCTTCAGTTGGCCCGCATGGCAGGCCGCCACAAAGAAATGGCCGTTCGCGCCGCCATCGGCGCGGGCCGCGCCCGCCTCCTTCAGCTTTTGCTCACGGAAGGTATCTGCCTGGCTGCAATTGGCGGCGCCGCAGGTCTGCTCCTCGCCGTTTTCGGTGTTTGGCTTCTTCGCATTTCCTTGCCCGCCACAATCGCTCAGATTGGCGTCATCTCCATCGATCGCCCAGTCCTCTTATTTACTTTCGCCGTTACCTGCTTCACCGCTATTCTCTTCGGCCTTGCCCCAGCTCTTCGCGCTTCCAACCCCGACGTCATTGACGCCCTGAAAGATGGCGCACGCTCCACAGGTCTCTCTCTTCATCGCGGTTATCGCGCTGCCCTCGTAGTAGCGGAGTTCACCTTGGCCTTTGTGCTTCTCATCGGTTCAGGCCTTCTGATTCGCAGTTTTATGCGCTTGTCCAGTGTTGTTCCCGGTTTTAATCCCACGAACGTGCTCACTGTGAACACGGACCTTCCGATGGCCAAATATTCCACCAATCAACAACGCCAGGCCTTCTTCGTCCAGATTGTGGACCGCCTTCGCGGACTTCCCGGTGTGCGCTCCGTCGGCCTCACCACCCAGCTACCTTTTGCCGGTCGCTGGAGTTCATCTACTTTCCTTCTCGAAGGTCAGCCCGAGCCTCCCCCTGGGACCAAGCCTACGGTTCTAACGAGCGAAATCAGCCCGGATTATTTTCAGACCTTGTACATCCCTCTCATCTCCGGACGAGCCTTCACCTTAGGCGAACTCGACCTTGATTCTCCCGTGGTTATCGTGAGCGCCACCTTTGTCAAGCGGTTCCTTCCTGATGGTTCTCCCCTGTCAAAACGCATCCGTCTTGGCGCCACTGGCAGTCAGTGGAACACCGTTGTCGGCGTCGTCGGCGATATCCATAATGCTGGCCTCGAGCACGATACCGATCCTCTCGTCTATCTCCCCTACTCTGGCAAAATCCACGCCAAATTCGCTTCCATCGTCCTCCGCGGCGAACAGGACCCGCGCAACCTCATTTCCGCAATTCGCACTCAGTTCGCCGACGTTGATCCGTTGCAGCCTGTTTTCGACATCGCCACTATGCAACAGCGCATCGACGATTCCATCGAAACTCCCCGTTTTTATATGTCCCTCCTCACTCTGTTCGCTGCTCTCGCCTTGCTCCTCGCCACTGTTGGCATTTTCGGCGTCATCTCTTACTTTGTCTCTCAGCGAACCCACGAAATCGGCGTTCGCATGGCTCTCGGTGCGGAATCTTCACAGGTTCTTCGTCTGGTCCTCGGTCAGGGTCTCGTCATGGTTCTCCTCGGTTTGACCCTTGGCCTCGGCAGTTCCTTTCTTCTTACTCGCTATCTCGCGAATCTCCTCTTCGACATCAGCCCGAACGATCCGCTCACGATCCTTTGCGCGGCTGCCTTGCTTGCCCTTGTAGCCTTCGCCGCCTGCTACGTTCCCGCACGCCGCGCCGCCCGCGTAGATCCTCTGATCGCCCTGAGGTACGAGTGATGAGAACAATTACCCTGGGTGCGTCGTGTGTCACAACGGGGGCCAAATGACTCTCTGGTCCCACCTACGTTCCTGGTTGAATGCGATTCTGTGCCGCTCAACCATCGAAAAAGAAATGGACGCGGAACTCCGCTTCCATCTTGATGCTTACGCAGAGGATTTAGTCCGCAGCGGTGTCCCTCGCCCCGAAGCCGTTCGCCGCGCCCGCCTCGAATTTGGCGGCCTCGAACAAACCAAAGAAGTCTGCCGCGACGCCCGTGGCCTGAACCTGCTGGACTCCCTTCTCCAAGACATTCGCTACGGCTTGCGCATGCTAGGAAAGAATCCCGGATTTACCGCAGTCGCTGTCCTAACCTTGGCTCTCGGCATCGGTGCCAACACCGCCATCTTCACGGTTATCAACGCCGTCATGCTCCGCGCCCTCCCCGTGCAACATCCCGAGCAGCTTGTGGCTGTGGGCAATCCCGCACATGTCCATGCGTTTGGCAGCGGCACCCCGCGCACGGATATATTCTCCTTTCCCCTCTATCGCGAAGTCCGCGACAACAACTCCGTCTTTTCCTCCGTCCTTGCAAGCTCCAATCTGAGTAATCCCCGCATCACCATTGAACGCGGCGCGGAAGACATCAGGGCCCGGCTGGTCTCCGAAAATTATTTTCAGACGCTGGGCGTCTCCCCGCTCTTAGGGCAAACATTCTCCCCCGATCAAGCCCGCATCCCCGGCGCCGATCCTGTCTTGGTCATCAGCTATCGCTATTGGCAGACTCGATTCGCCGCCGACCCCGCCATCATTGGTCGAAAAGTTCGCTTGAACAATTATCCGTTCACTATCATCGGCGTCGCCCCGCCTGGTTTCTTCGGCGAAGTCGTCGGCGACCGCCCCGATGTTTGGGCGCCCATGATGATGCAGCCGCAACTCATGCCCAGCCGCGGTTTCCTGGAAGATGCGAATACTGCCTCGTTGCTTCTGATCGCCAGATTGCAACCCGGCGTCACTATCGAGCAAGCACGCGCCAACGTCAATTCTGTAGTAGAGCAGGCGCTCACAGTCACCTTGAACTCCACGCTTTCCTCCGACGATCGCGCCGCCATACGCAAAATGAAATTTGCCGTGGAGGTTTCCCCCGGGGGTCGCGGTCTTTCCAGGCTGCGGCAAGAATTCGCCGCGCCCCTGCTACTCCTCTTAGCCATGGTTGTACTGGTGCTTCTCGTTGCCTGCGTCAACGTTGCCAACCTAATGCTCGCGCGCTCCGCCTCACGCCAGCGCGAAATCGCCATTCGCTTTGCCATGGGCGCCGGGTCAGGGCGCATCATCCGTCAGTTGCTTACAGAATCGCTGGTGTTGGCCTCCTTAGGCGGAGTTCTCGGTTTACTTCTCGCGCAATGGGGTTCGCGCTTGCTCGTTAACTTGGTCTATGCCAATCGCAACACGACCAATCCTCTTTCTCTGGGAGTGGACTGGCGCGTCCTATTCTTCACTGCCGCCGTTTGTCTAACCGCCGGTATGCTCTTTGGCCTTGCCCCCGCTCTTCGCGTCTTACACGTGAAATTGGCAAGGTCGCTTAAAGAAGGGGGTCGCGATTCCGGAGCCGGCCCCAAAAGCCGCCTCCGTTTTGCTCTCGCGGCCTCGCAAATTGCCCTCGGCATACTCCTCCTCATGACCGCCAACTTGCTCGTTCGCAGTCTGCGCAATTTGCAAGAGGCCGATCTCGGCTACAATCGTGACCAGCTTCTCCTCGTCCCTGTTGACCTTTATTCCGCAGGCTATCAGGGCCCCACTCTTCAAAACGTCACGCGGGAACTCCTCCTCCGCATCGCTAACTTGCCCGGCGTTCGCAGCGTCTCCGCTTCCAGCAATGGACTTTTCAGTGGAGGTGAGTCGTCAGACAGCATCCGCATCGATGGGGTGGCCTTGAGCAATGACCTCGACAACCAAACCGCCGACGATGAAGTTGGCCCCGATTATTTCTATACTATCGGCGTCCCTATTGTCCTCGGCCGCGACATCACCCAACAGGATTTCTCCTCCGCCGCTCATGTCGCCGTAGTCAACGAGACTTTCGCAAACTTTTATCTTTCCGGGCGCAATCCCCTCGGCCACAAAATATTTTTTCAAGATTCCGCCCACCCCGATCAACCGCCTTACGAAATCATCGGCGTTTCCCGCGATGTCCACGATCATAGCGTGCGGGATGCTGTCCGCCGCCGAATGTACGCGCCCCTTACCAGCGCCTCGTTTGACGAACCTGATCTCCTCAATTTTGAAATCCGCGCGGTGGGCAACCCCGAACTCCTCACGAATTCCGTTCGCGAAGCCATTCGTTCTGTGAATTCTGATTTGGTCGTGGGTAATATCCAAACTGCTCGCGCACTCGTCACCGATACTCTTACTTCCCAAGTGGTAGTCGCCAGACTCTCCTCCTTCTTCGGCGCCCTGGTCCTCATCCTGGTTTGCGTTGGCCTTTACGGCAGCATGGCTTACAACGTTGCCGCCCGGACGAAAGAGATTGGCCTTCGTATGGCATTGGGCGCTCCGCGTGTTGACCTCATCTGGATGGTAATGCGCGAAGCCTGGATCGTCCTCGCGATTGGCCTCGTCGTGGGAATACCCTTGGGCATCGCTACCAGTTACGTATTTAGAGCGATGCTCTTTGGCGTCAGCAAATCGGATCCGATTTCAATTGTTTCCGCCATCCTGGCCTTGGTCGCGGTATGCGTAACCGCCGCCATCGTTCCCGTGCGCCGCGCCACCCGCGTAGATCCCATGATCGCCCTGAGGTACGAATGATAAGGGTGATTATCCCAAATCGTTCCTGTCTCACACCGGAGGTCAAATGACTCTCTGGTCCCGCCTACGATCTTGGTTGAATGCCATTCTGCGCCGCCGTCACCTGGAAAGCGAAATGGACACGGAACTCCGTTTCCACCTGGAAGCCTACGCCGACGATCTAGTCCGTACCGGCTTGTCTCGCCCCGAAGCATTGCGCTGCGCCCGCCTCGAATTCGGCGGCCTCGAGCAAACCAAAGAAGTCTGCCGCGACGCCCGTGGTGTGACTTTGTTTGAATCTTTCATCCAAGACCTGCGCTTCGGGGTTCGCATGCTTCGCAAAACCCCCGGCTTCACGTTTGTCGCCGTATTGATGTTGGCGCTGGGGATCGGTATGAACACGGCAATCTTTAGCATGGTCGACCAACTCCTGCTGTGGACCGTTCCCGCGCACGAACCGAACCGACTGGTGAAAATAGAAGGCTTTTACAGCAGCAGCTATCCATTTTTCCGCGCGTACCGCGAACTCAACCAGATGTTCTCTGGCGTGCTCGCCAGCAGCGATAATCTTCCTGTTGGTATCCGGCCTGCGGGTGCGCCCGGGGTGGAAGTCGGCCGCGTGGAATACGTGAGCGGCGCCTACTTCCAAATCCTGGGAATCGGGTCGGCTGCCGGGCGAGTGATCACGCCCACTGACGACACTGCTCCGGGCAGCTCGCCGGTTGCGGTCCTCTCGTATCGCTATTGGCAGCGGCGTTTCTCGGGAGATTTGCGGGTGATCGGCCAGACGCTCACGGTGAACGCCTATCCCCTCACCATTGTCGGCATTGCGGAACGCGGGTTCGGAGGTCTCTTCAACGGCGACGAGCCTGATGCGTTTGTACCCCTCACGATGTATCCGGTGACCACGCCGTCAGCTGCGGCTCGTTGGAATGCACCAATGAACCCTTGGCTGTCGGTGGTGGCGCGATTAAACCCGGGGGTCTCCTTTAAACAGGCACAAGCCGGCCTGCCAGTGCTCTGGTCGGAAGCGGTCGAGAGGGTCGGAGATCCGAGCATTAGAACCGTCATCAAGCGGCATCTGCTGTTGAAGGACGAATCCCGGCTGAGCCCCGCGGCCCGCGCGCCGAAATTTATTCGCGACCAGAGCTTCCTGGACCCGATCAAGGTCCTGGCCATCGCGACGGCCCTTTTGCTGCCGCTTGTCTGCGCTAATGTGGCTAACCTGCTGCTCGCCCGCGCCTCCGGACGGTGGAAGGAGACAGCAGTTCGCCTTGCGCTCGGCGGAACGCGGGGGCGCCTGATTCGCCAATTCCTCACTGAAAGCCTGCTGTTGGCTGCGGCGGCGAGTGCGGTTGGGATTGGTCTGGCCTATCTGGGCGTTAAAGCCCTCGCGAAGCTCGGAATTCTGAACCCAGATTTTCGCTTTCACCTCAGCCTGTTCGTTTTGGGATCTTGTATCGGCCTCGCCCTGTTGACCACTATTCTGTTTGGCTTGGTTCCGGCGCTCCGGGCCACCCAGATGAGACTTGCGAAAAACCTGAGGGAAGGAGGCCTGGCCACCCAAGCCATCTCCCGGTCGCGGCTTTCCAAATTGCTGGTCATGAGCCAGATTGCCTTGTCTCTGACGCTGCTCGTTCTGGCCAGTCTGTTCGGCCGCACGCTGCGGAATCTACAGCACGTCGATGTGGGGTTCGCGCGAGAGGGTATCGCCATCTTTGAGATTGATCCTGCGAGCCTCGGTTACCGTGGGGAGCGTCTGCGGACGTTCTACGATCAATTGTTGCAGCGGGCGCGAGCAACTCCTGGCGTCCGCTCCGCGGCATTATCCGCCGTCACCCCGATGAGCAATTACATGCAGAGTGTCTCTGCGTCAAGTGATAGTGCAGCCGGAGAATACAAACCCAGTTTCTCTGCGTACATCAACCAAGTCAGCTCAGGGTATTTCACTACCCTGGGCATTCCGCTGCTCTTCGGCCGTGATTTCCGGCCTGAGGATGAACCGAGCACAATGCCCGCTGACACATTTACGACGGGCAAGTGGGTCGATACGTCCCGGGTCTGCATCATGGACGAAGTACTGGCGCGCCAACACTTCGGAACTGTCAATTCCGCTGGGCGATACTTTTGCTATATGGGCAACGATTGCTCCAGCGCGAACGGCATCGAGGTTGTTGGAGTGGTGAAGGCTGCACACTACGCTGTGATGAACGGGGCAGACCCCGAAGGGATGCTCTACGAGCCCAGTTGGGCCAACGGTGCCGGATCCCGTCGGCTGGAAGTGCGGTTTGGGGGAAGCGCCTCATCGGTCATCGCGGGAATACGTCAAGCTGTACAAGAACAGGATCCCAGCGTGCCCTTGCTGAGCGTTCGCATGATTGAGGATTACATCAGCAGCCACTTCGCCCGGGAGCGCCTGGTGGCCTACCTCTCCAGCTTCTTTGGAGTCCTTGCTCTCGCTCTCACCTCCGTGGGTCTTTACGGTGTCATGGCCTATGTGGTGACGCAGCGAACCCGCGAAATCGGCATTCGTCTGGCCCTCGGCGCACGACGGCACGACGTGGTCGCTATGATTTTCCGCGCATCCGTCGTGCCGGTTGTTGCAGGCGTGTTCATCGGGCTGGCGGCATCATTCTTATGGAGTCTTTTCCTAGGCAGCCTCCTTTTCGGAATAGATTCGTTCGATCTTCGTTCGCCGTTGCTGGCGGTGGCAGTCATATTGGCGACGGCTCTGCTGGCCGCAGCTATCCCCGCTCGTCGAGCGACGCAGGTCGATCCGATGGTCGCCCTGCGGCACGAGTAGCCTGGGCTTCCGCTTTGCGCCAGATTCGCTTTGCCATCTGACTCGCCGTAAAATTGTATGAAGGGCCCACGGCTCGGTCCCTCGCCCTCACACAAGCATGGAACCACGCGAAAAAGCTGCGCAACTTCCCGAACAGCCCGGCGTGTATCTCTTCAAGGACGCCGGCGGCACTGTCGTCTACGTAGGTAAAGCCCGCTCTTTGCGCCATCGCGTGCGCTCCTACTTTCTCGAATCGCGCTGGGCCGATGCCAAAACCGGCTCGCTGGCCCGGGAAATCGCCGATCTCGAAACCATCGTTGTCGACAACGAGCGCGAAGCCCTGGCCCTCGAACACGACCTCATCAAGCAGTACAAACCCAAGTTCAACGTTGTTCTTCGCGACGACAAGACCTATCCCTACATCAAGCTCACCCTCTCCGAAAAATATCCCCGTGTTTATTTCACCCGCCGCGTCAAAAAAGACGGGTCACTTTATTTCGGGCCCTACTTTCCCTCCAGCCTCGCGCGCCGCATCCTACATTTCATTCACAAACGTTTCCTCATCCCTTCCTGCTTTGTCGATCTCACAAAAAATCATCCCCGTCCTTGCTTGCAGTACTACATTCACCGCTGCCTCGGCCCCTGCGTTGCTGGTCTGACCACCGATGCCCGCTACGCCGAAGCCGTCCGCGATGTTCGCATGTTTCTCGATGGCCGCCGCCACGACCTGATGAAAAGCATTGAAGATCGCATGACCGCCGCGGCCGAGCTGGAGCATTTCGAGGAAGCCGCCTCCTATCGCGATCTCCTCCGCACAATCGAAGACATCGAGGAGCGCCAGCGCATCGCCTCCGCGCAAGGCGATGATACGGACGTGCTGGGCTACTACGCCGAGCCTCCTCTGGTAGCTGCCAATCTATTCCACTTGCGCGGCGGCCGTGTAGTTGACCGCCGCGAATTCTACTGGGAAGAATTGGAAGCCTTCGATCCCAACGAGTTTGTCCCATCGCTTCTCAAGCAGCTTTACCTCGATGCCGAATACCTGCCGAGAGTGATTCATATCCCCCTCGACTTTGAAGATCGCGAACTCCTCGAAGCCACCCTCAGCGAACGCGCTGGCCACAAGGTGGAAATTCACACGCCCATGCGCGGCAGCAAGCGCGCTTTCCTCGATCTCGTCGAAAACAACGCCAAACACTGCTTCGAGCAACGCTTCCGCGTTCTCAAGCCCACTTCCAAGTCCATCACCGAGGCCCTGCAAAACACTCTGAATCTCCCGGAAGAGCCCAAGCGTATCGAGAGCTTCGACATTTCGCACATCCAGGGAACCGATACCGTCGCTTCCATGGTCGTTTGGGAAAATGGCAGCATGAAAAAATCCGACTATCGCAAATTCATTATTCGCGGTGATGAAACTCCCGCTGGCCGGCCGCGTGCTCTTAACGACGACTTCGCCAGCATGTACGAAGCCGTCATCCGCCGCTATCGTCGCCTGCAAGAAGAAAAAAAACCTCTCCCCGGTCTTATCCTAATTGACGGCGGGCTCGGCCAGCTTCACGCCGCGGCACAAGCCTTGGAAGCCCTGCAAATCATCAATCAGCCCATGGCCAGCATCGCCAAGCAGGAAGAAATTCTCTACGTGCTCGGTCTGGAAAACGAACCCATCACTTTGGATCGCCACTCTCCGGTCCTCCATCTCATCCAGCAGATTCGCGACGAAACGCACCGCTTCGCCGTCACTTTCCATCGCCAGCGCCGCGCTGCTCGCCAGACCACCAGCGCCCTCCTGGAAATTCCCGGCATTGGCCCCCGGACCACCCAACTCCTTTTGCAGCGCTATGGCAGCATCGCCAATTTGCAGCGCGCCAGCTTGGAAGAGTTAAGCCGTGTAGTTTCAAAGAAAAGCGCCGAAAAAATCCTCCAGCACTTTGCACAATCGATCAAAGCGACATAACCGTCATAACAACATATACAGGTTAATGCGTGTTGCGCCCTCATCTCCTCTATGCTACGTTTTCTTTGGAGGTTTTTTCCCATGGCTGACAATGTTGGTTCCAAGGTCTCTTATTTCCTCGTCGGTCTCGGCGTCGGCGCTTTGCTGGGCGTGCTCTTTGCTCCCAAGTCTGGTGAAGAGACGCGCGAGTATCTGGCCAAGCGTGCCGATGATGGCCGCGAATTTGCCCAGAAAAAGGCGAAGGAATTGCGTGATCGCGCCGATGATTTGATCGAGCGTGGCAAGGACGTTGCCACTCGCAAGCGCGATTCAATCGCTGCCGCTGTTGATGCTGGCCGCGAAGCGTTCCTGCGTGAAACGAAGTCCTAGGGTCCGGGCCGCTGTATCTTGGGGAATTTCCGCGGGGTAATGCGGAGAGGGCGGGGTGTGTATGCAATTCTGGATGGAATTCTTCAGTATTGTCGCGGCGATTGCGCTCGTTGTGCAGGTGGGCATTCTTATTGGCTTGTTCGTCCAGTTGAAGCGCACCACGGAATCCATCAATCGCATGGTCAACGATCTGCACTCGCGCATGGGTCCGATCCTTACGCGCACGCAGATCCTTCTGGACGATACGCAACCGAAAATCGCCAATCTCGTGGAAGATGCTTCGCACATCGTCTATCTTGCGCGCGGCCAGGCGCAGCGCCTCGATCGCATCGTTGGCGAAGCCTCCGACCGTTTGCGCGGCCAGCTTGTTCGTGTGGACCGCATCTTGACTGGCACGTTGGAAGCCGTGGAAGATGCCGGGACGCAAGTGCGCCGCACCTTCTGGGGACCGGTGCACAAAATGTCCGCGCTGGTTCAGGGCATCAAGATTGGCTTGGATGTTCTGCGCTCGCGCCGTGATCCGGAACCCACGCGCGAAACACTCGAGCAGGAAGACGAACTCTTTATTTAGAAAAGCAGTGTTGCAAGAACCTCCGGCGGCGCGGATCGCAACAAGGTTCGCGCCGCTTTTTTATTTGATCCAGCCGCCGGCCAGCACCACATCGCCGTCATAAACTACCGCTGCCTGACCCGGCGTAATCGCACGCTGCGGCGCATCAAACGTGATCCGCGCGCGCAAGTCTGGCAAAGCCTCCACCTTTGCCGCGGCCGGTTCGTGCTTGTGGCGGATCTTTGCCATCACACGCAACGGTGCGGCCGGTTCCGCGATCGAAATCCAGTTGACTCCTTCAATCTCAAACGTGCTGGTGCGCAGCGCTTCATCTTCACCCACAATGATGCGGTTGTTTGCCTTATCAATCGCCAGCACGTACACCGGCTTTCCCGCTGAGAACCCCAGTCCTTTGCGCTGCCCAATGGTGTAGTTGTGCACGCCGGTGTGTTGACCAATCACCGCGCCATCTTCGGTGACGATGTCGCCGGCCGCATCGTGAATCGGTTCGCCGCGCTCCCGCGTGTACGCGTGGATAAATTGCACGTAATTCCCGTTGGGCACGAAACACAGCTCCATGCTTTCGGGCTTTTCCGCCACTGGCAATTTCACTTCGCGAGCCAGAGCCCGGACTTCTTCCTTGGTCAATTCGCCCAGAGGAAATTCGCTGCGTGAAAGCTGCTCCTGCGTCAGCCCCCACAAAAAATACGATTGGTCCTTGGTGTCATCGCGCGCCCGCAACAATTCGTAGCGCCCCGTCTTCTCATTCCGGCGAATCCGCGCGTAGTGTCCCGTCGCCAGGCGTTCCGCGCCAATCTGCCGCGCCATGCGCAGCAGCGGCTCGAACTTCACATCGGTATTGCAATTCGTGCAAGCAATCGGCGTCCGTCCCGCCAGATACTGTTGCACAAATGGCCGCACCACGCGCTCTTCAAATTGCTCCTCGAAGTTCACCACATAGTGAGGGAAGCTCAAGTGCTGCGCCACGCGCTTCGCATCGTACACATCATCCAGCGAACAGCAGCGATGCTGCGCCGGGCGATCTCCCTGCAATTCCGGCAATCGCCGTTGATTCCACAATTGCATCGTCAGTCCGACAATCGGCCGCCCCTGCCGCTGAAGCACCGCCGCCACGGTGGAGGAATCAACGCCGCCAGACATGGCCACAGCCACAAGCCCGGGCTGCAGTTCCTGAGCCGCAGGCAAACTCTCGAGTTGTACTTCGCTGTACATTTCTTATGCCGAGACCTCGCGCCGATACGTTGGCGAAAGCTGCCGCAGTTGCGCCACCGCAGCGGGAACAACTTCCTGCGCCGCCGCAATCTCCTCTTCGCTGGTATGACGTCCCAGGCTGAAGCGGATCGTCGCCCTCGCGTCGGCTGCCGAAAGCCCAATCGCCGTCAACACGTGCGAAGGTTCCACTGCTCCCGAAGAGCAGGCCGCTCCCGTGGAGCACGCCAGTCCCTTCAGGTCCAGCGCGATGATCAACGCTTCGCCTTCAATTCCCGGAAACGTAATGTTGCACGTGTTCGGCGTGCGCGGCGCTTCTGCCGCATTCGCTCGCGCATCTGGCACGCGCGCAAGCAACCCCTGTTCCAGCCGATCTCGCAAAGAAGCAATTCGCGCCGCATCACTCTCCAGATGCAGCCCCGCCAGCTCCGCCGCTTTTCCCAGTCCCACAATCCCCGGCACATTTTCCGTGCCCGGACGGAATCCGCGCTGGTGATGTCCGCCGTACAGAAATTGCCGCAGCCGCGTGCCGCTCTTGATGAACAGCGCGCCAACGCCCTTCGGCCCATATAGTTTGTGCCCGGAAAGCGAAAGCAGATCGAGTTGCAGCGCCTTCACGTCCACGGGAATTTTCCCCACCGATTGCACCGCGTCCGTGTGGAAATAAACGTCCGCCTCCGCGGCGATGCGCCCAATCTCCTCGAGCGGCTGCACGGTGCCTAACTCATTGTTCGCGTGCATTACCGTGATCAAAATCGTTTCCGGACGAATCGCGCGCCGCATCGCTCCTGGATCAACCAATCCCGAGTCACCCACGTCAAGATAGCTGACCGCGACGCCTTGATTCTCCAGCGCCTGGCAGGCGTTGAGTACTGCCTCATGCTCGATCGAGGAAGTAACAATGTGTGGCGCCGGTTTGTTAGCCGTGAGCGATCGCGCCGCCGCCGCGACCACGCCGAAGATCGCGTGATTGTCTGATTCCGTGCCTCCGCTGGTGAACACAATTTCCTGAGGCCGCGCATTGAGCAGAGCCGCGACTTGATCCCGCGCCGTTTCCACACCCTCCCGCGCTCGCTGCCCAAACGTGTGGATCGAGGAAGCATTGCCAAACTCGCCCGCGAAATACGGCAGCATTGCCTCCAGCACTGCTGGCTCGACGGCCGTCGTCGCGTTGTGATCCAGATAGATGCGCTTCATAAGGTGGAACATCCAGAATAGAAGGGAAGGGAGTTGGACGCAACCGGAGCAAGGGTCCCTTTTGGAGTGCGGGAGATTGCTCCCGCTTTTGCGATGGAATGCGCTTCTGCCAAACGATCCTGAGGCGCCGCCGTATCAACCGCAAAAGCGGCGGCGAGCCGCCACACTCCAAAATGTCGGCGCGCCGACATTATTGATCTCGAAGGTACTTTCTCCCAGGCGCGCTTCTTAGGTAGATGTGGGGCTTCAGCCACGCTCGTTTGGCATGACTAAAGTCATGCATCTACACAAGCTTGGGACCATGGTGCATTGGACCGGCGCGGGAAGAATGGTGCTAAAGTAAAGAACGTAAGACAGAGACGCGTCGAAATCATGATGATCACTATCTCCAAGGAAAACTATCTCAAGGCCATTGCGGAAGCCGAAGCGGAAGGGCAGATCGTGATCCCCGCGCTGCTGGCGCATTGGCTTTCTGTGACGCCGCCGGCTGTCACCGCGGCGCTGAAGCGGCTGAGAAAAGACGGCCTGGTCACCGTGGAAAAAGGCGGGATTCAACTGACTGCCGAAGGGCGGAAAGTTGCCGAACGCACGATTCTTCGCCACCACCTGATCGAGCGCATGCTTTTCGAGATTTTCGGCATGGGTTGGTTTGAAGTTCACGAAGAGGCGGAGCGACTGGAGCATGCGGTCTCCCCGGCTTTCGAGAAAAAACTTGTCGCGATGCTGGGGTACAAAGAAAACTGTCCGCACGGAAACGGCCTCGCTGTGATGAGCCCCAAGCAACGGCGCAAGAAGGGCCAGCGCCTGCTCAGCGAGGCGGAAGCGGGCTCGACCTACCGCGTGTTCAGTGTGTACGAACGGGACCGCAAGCTATTGGAGTTCCTCGAAGAACGAGGCATCCGTCCGGGCACGCAATTGAAAGTGGAATCGCGGAACTACGACGGAACGGCCATCCTGAAAGTGGCAAAGAAACGCATCGCGCTGGGCTCTCCGGCGGCAGAGAAGATCTGGGTGTCGCGGGAGCGTTAAGCAAACTAGTATTAACCCCAGTTAATAAATTCTGATATACTGCGCTTTATTGCGCGGGACTGTATTCGTATTTGCCGCGCCTTACGAAGGGAACGTTGATGGGCGAAGGACCTCAGTCCAGGTTGACGCAGCAAAGCGCCGGCCAACAAGACGTCGTCATCACCCACGAAGACGTGGATCGCGCCCACGACCGCGTGCGCGTTTCCGCGGCTCGCGCCCAGCGCGGCTTCTCCTCCCGTTTCCGTTTGTTGTGGCTGCTCGTCGGTCCGGGCATTCTTGTCATGCTGGGCGAAAATGATGGACCCAGCATGATTTCCTACGCCGCGACGGGCGCGCGATTTGGAATCGGGTTCTTCATCCCCTTCGTGATTCTGACGTTCTGCATGGCCATCGTCGTACAAGAGATGACCATGCGACTCGGATCGGCCACGCACCGCGGCCACGCGGAGTTGATCTTTGACCGCTTCGGGCCGTTCTGGGGCTGGTTCTCGATGATTGACCTGGGCATCGGCAACTTCCTGACGCTGATCACGGAGTTCATTGCCATCCGCGCCGGCCTGGGATTCTTTGGCGTGCCACCATGGATTGCGGTTGGCAGCGCGCTGGTGTTCTTGTATCTGGCCGTGGCGATGCACCGATATTGGACGTGGGAACGGACGCTGCTGGCCATCGCCATATTCAACCTCATCTTCGTTCCAGTGGCCCTACTTACGCATCCGCATTGGCATTCGGTCGGTCACGCGCTGATCACCTGGATGCCGCTTCCCGGCGGCTTGAGCCAGGACACATTGATTATCGTGCTGGCGGACATCGGGGCGACTGTAACTCCGTGGATGCTGTTCTTTCAACAGAGCGCCACAGTTGATAAAGGTCTGACCACAAAAGACATCCACCTTGGCCGCTTTGATACGGTGGTGGGTGCGGCGTTGGCGGCGATTGCTGCGGTCGCTACCATCATTGCCACCGCACCATTATTTGCGCATCACATGAGCGCGGAGAACTTTCAGGGAGCGGAGTTCGCGCAGGCGCTGCAACCGCTGATCGGGCGATTCGGAGCGGCGTTGTTCGCGTTGGGAATTGTGGAAGCGGGGATGGTCGCGTCCGTCACGATTTCCATTTCCTCAGCGTATGCGTTCGGAGAAGTCGCGCGCAGGCCGCACAGCTTGAACCTGCCCGTAACGCAGGGAAAATCCTTCTACACCGTGTTGTTCCTGTGCGCGACAACTGCTGGGGCGATCGTGCTAATTCCCGGGCTGCCACTGGTCTATGTCGTTTTACTGGTCAACGTGGTCGCGGTGCTGGCGATGCCGCCCGCGCTGGTGTTTCTGTTCATGCTTGCGAACGACCGGGAAGTGATGGGCAATCTTGTGAGTCCGCTGTGGGCGAACATACTCGCCACCTGCGTTGTTGTATTTCTGACGCTGGCGGGGTTGCTCTTCGGCATCAGTGTGATTGCGCCAAAAGCTTTCGCGTTTCTGGGCGGAGGATAAGAGGACCGCAACATGACACCAAAAGGCAAAGCTCCCATTACGATTACTTCTTCCGATCAGGAACTGGTGCTGGCTTCGCTGGAGCCGGAACAGCTCGCGGGGCTGAAGAAACACCTGATTCCCCGGCGGCGCCTGAATGGGACGGAGAAGTTCGTAATGTGGTCGCTGCGAATTTATCTCCTGTTCATGATCGTGGTCGTCGTTTATCAGGTCTTCACGAGTGTGCGCTAAGGGAGAGTCGCGAGCGATTGGCGGATGGCCAGTTCGTAGCAGAGCGCGTCTGATTGAAGATCGTTAGAGAGATTGGGGAATTGCGCGCCTTTTACGCGCTTCGGTTGTCTGACGAAGCCAGACTTTTCCAATACGCGGTAAGAGGCGCTATGATCGGGATGGCATAAAGCGAAGAGTCCCGCGATCGGGAGAGTTTCCGCAAGTTGAACAATCGCGCGCAATGCTTCCGTGGCATAGCCGAAACCCCAAGAATCTTTCGCAAGCACGTAGCCGGTCATGGCGCGCTGCGGACTCTCGAAGGCGAAGCCCGTGCTGCCCAGCAGGCGGGAATCTTTCAGATTTTCAATCAGGTAAGGACCGGCTGGCCAACGCTCCCATTCGCGATCGCTGTATTTCAGAAACGCGTGAGTCAGCTCGATGGAAGTGTGGCGCGGCCAACTAAGAAATTTCGTCACGCCGGGGTCGGATGCGTAGCGGCTAAAGATCAGTTCCGCATCTGCGCGGCGCGGCTTGCGCAGCAGCAAGCGCTTGGTTTTCAACTGCTCCGGTGCATTCATGATGGCGGCGACTCACGCATGAGTTGGAGAGAGAACTGCGATTTACGGTGCCAAGATACCACTTTAGAAAAGGGTTGGCGGTTAGAAAAGAAAAGGGCGGCGTTTGCCACAGCAAAGGCCGCCCCAATTTGTCTGCGTATTTCAGAGGTGTGTTATGGCTTGGGCTGATCGGCAGGCTTATCCACGGGATTGACGACAGGTTTTCCGCCCGGCTGTTCCAATGCAGGCTTCGGCGCGGGCTTTTCGGGAGCGGGAGGCTTAATGGACATCAGCTCCACTTCAAAGACGAGCGTGGAGTTCGGAGTGATGTCGGGGCCCGCACTACGCTCGCCGTAGGCCAAGTTGGGAGGCAAAACGAGTTGCCACTTGGAGCCGACGGGCATGAGTTGCAGCGCTTCGGTCCAGCCGGGGATTACTTGTTTTACGGGGAAGGTGGCTGGCTGGCCGCGCTTGTACGAGCTATCGAACTCTTTGCCGTTCAGGAGAGTGCCGCGATAGTTGCACACCACAGTATCGTTGGGGGTTGGCTTAGGGCCAGTGCCTTGCTGCAGGATTTTGTACTGCAAACCGCTGGGGGTCGTGACGACGCCATCCTTCGCTTTGTTCGCGGCGAGGAATGCGTCACCTTCTTTCTTGTTCACTTCGCCCTGAGCTTTCGCGACTTCTTCCTGCTTCTTCTTTACCTCCGCTTGCAGAGCGATGAGAGCGGCCTTGGCTTCATCGTCGGTCATGAGGGTTTTGCCACCGGCTAGCCCGTCCTTCAACCCGCGCAACAGGATCGCGGGATCAACGTCGACGGATTGCTGGTGCATGCCCTTGCCGATGTTCATGCCGATGGCGTAGCTGGCCTTGTCCTTCGGAGTCGTCAGCGTGAGCGGGGCGGCAGGCTTTTTCGCGGTGGAAGTTGTCGCGGGCTTGCTCGCGGGAGTAGTGGATTGTGCCTTGGTCGCCGGAGCCGGCGTTGCGGCGGGAGATTGTTGTGTTGTGGGCGCCGAGGTCTGTTGCGCCGCGGCGTGGCCGGAGAGAAGCAAGCCGGCCGTTAAAAGAGAGAGGGCGGAAAAATGTATTTTTCGCATATAGGGTATTGTTACATTGACGCGCCCTCGGCGCAAATGAACAGTCGGCGACAGTGAGGAGCCTCGCTGGCGGAAGAGTTTTTGCGCGCTCGTCAGGGGGCGTGGTAGTGTGAGCCTTCGGACGCTGGCTGGATCGTTTTCTGGAGGGTTGAAGTGGGGTATCGCGATTTGCGGGAATTTGTGAGGAAACTGGAGAGCGAAGGCGAACTGCGCCGCGTGAAAGCGGAAGTCGATCCGGTGCTGGAGATTGCGGAGGTGGTGCAGCGCCTGCGGCGCGAGGCGATTCACGGAGAAATCACAGACACGCAAAAGACCAAAGAAAATGCTCCGACCGGGTTGGCGGGGCCGATCCCTGCCGGATTGGG
>Ga0181518_10001231_pt1 | contig 26697 bp, 23 predicted proteins | sample PEATcosm2014_Bin_28_FD_119751 | JGI IMG/M metagenome (GOLD analysis project Ga0181518, IMG submission 119751) | Peatland microbial communities from MTU Mesocosm Facility, Houghton, MI, USA - PEATcosm2014_Bin01_60_metaG | ecosystem: Environmental > Terrestrial > Soil > Wetlands > Peat | place...
CGATGAGCGGGCGGGTGGGCAGGTGGCCCGTTCATCAGTCCCGAAGAATCACCATAAGTCATGAGAAGCTGTACAAAAGAAGCTGTGCCCCGTTCATCGCGGCCCTATCGCGATGAGCGGGCGGGTGGCTTGAGGACAGATCGTGGCCGGATTATGATAGACCCATGCCGTACGGTCTGAAACGGTTCCAGAAAGCAGAAGCTCTCCACTTCATCACTTTCAGTTGCTTTCACCGTCTCCCTCTTCTCGATGCGCCGGATCCCAAGAACATAGTAGAGGCCATACTGGAACTGACTCGTGCGCGACATCAGGCGAGGGTCTATGCTTACGTCCTGATGCCCGAGCACGTCCATTTGCTCATCAACGAGCCACCATCGATCCTCGTGGCCCAGTTTCTCAAAGCCGTAAAGCAGATCACTTCGCGCAAACTGAGAGGTCAGCGCGAGAAGTTCTGGGAGCAACGTTACTATGACAGCAACGTCCATGGTGAAGATACTCGTTCCGAAGTGATCCGCTACATCCATTGGAATCCGGTGAAGCGCGGATTGGTTGCATCTCCCGGCGACTATCAATGGAGCAGCTTCAACCACTACGCTACCGGAATTCGGGGAGTGGTTGAAATCGAGTCAGAGTGGACGGCAAGACTTCGCGACCCACTCATCGCGATAGGGCCGCGATGAATGGGGCACAGATCCGCAACCCCAAGGTGTATATTCAGAAGCGATAAGTGGGTCACCCGCTTATCGGGATTAAGAGTAATTCTTGCGAATTTCGATGGATAGGATGCGATATGGAGAATCTAAAAAATTGGAGAACTTGGTTGTTCTTGGGAATTGCGGCTGTAGTGGAGTGGGTCGTAATTCGTTCTTTGGACGCCGCATGTAGTGGATCACTAATGTTATGGCATTGGGTGATCCACTTGTTTACTGCGGGGTCGCAGGCGTATCGGGATCTTCCATATGCGGTTGCCTCGATTGATGCCATGACTATTTTGATAATGCTCGCCTTGTACTTTGTGCTGCTTCTTGTAATGGTCCTGTTTTTGTTGAAGTTCGTTACAGGGTTCTCGACACAAGAATATAAAGCATTCTTACCTCTCGGGTTTATACAATTTATTCTGTGGGTGAAGGGCCCGGTTATTGGTATTAGAGGTAGGGTACTGAGAAGGTTAGTGAAATACTTTTTTGTATTCCTGATACTGCAAATATTTTTCCTTCTGATTGATACAGCCACAACAGCAAGTTTGATTCAGACTGCTTTCAATACTAACCGAGACATAATCGCACCATACATATCAGAACAAGAGCGACTTGAGATCCAATCACAGTTCCGCCTAATGAAATCAAAGAATGATTACGATAAGGTAATGGCTAAGATCGAAGTTGTCGCGTCTGAACACAAAATCTCGCTCAAGGGTTACCCAGGAGACTAAAGATGTCTTCAGGTGAACTTAACCTTTCGAGTCCAATTCGAAAATAGCCGCTCGGACGACAGATGCGACCTCTATCGGCTTGGCAGGTGGCCCGCTCATCGACCTCGAAGAATCACCATGTGCCATGGGAAGTTGTGCCCCGTTCATCGCGGCTTTATCGCGATGAGCGGGCGGGTAGTCCACATTTCGTTTTTGAGATGTGGGAACCACGAACCCCACCAGCGTTTTTCTGACCACTGTCCACTGTCCACTGTCCACTGACCCTTGATCTCAGATTTATTTTCAAAACCTTGCTGTTAATTAAGTAGTAATATCGTAACTAAACTCAACAGAATGAATATGTTCCACGTGGAACAATTTCGCTGATTCTTCCTGATTTCTGACCCCTGACCAAAGCCGTGCCGAAGGCAGTTGGCCCCACCGCAGGTGGTTGACCTGGTCTTGACCAGGTTTTTCGGCTTTTTACCCCTCAAAAACCGCCTTTTTCTACCTGCTCCTTACAGATTTTCGTGTACTTATATGCGCGCGTGATTCACTCCAAACAGCACCAAAAAATGTGCACTCAATATGTACATGCCTCTCGCCTGTAGAATGTCTAAAGCGCATCGTCAAGCAGAAAAAAATGACTTACTTCGACCAAGTCTCTGAAGCCGCATCGTTCCTCAGCAGAAAGCTGGGCGCGCTACGTCCGCGCATCGGAATCGTCCTCGGCTCCGGGCTGGGCGCCGTCGCAGACGCGGTCACCGAGCCGGTCGCCGTTCCCTACGCACAGATTCCGCATTTTCCGCAATCCACCGTCGAGGGCCACTCGGGACGGATTGTTGCTGGCTTGTTGAACAAAATTCCGGTCGTCGTCATGCAGGGCCGGGTCCATTACTACGAAGGCTACTCGCCGCTCGAGGTCACCTTTCCCATGCGCGTGCTGGGCGCGCTAGGCCTCCAGGCGGTCGTCCTCACCAACGCCGTCGGAGGCATTCAGGAGGGCTACCGCGTGGGTCAATTGGTCGCGCTCAGCGACCACATCAACTTCATGGGCTGGAACCCGCTCATGGGGCCAAACGAGACGCGCTTCTCCGTCATGCCCAGCGCGGGATTGCGTTTTCCCGACATGACCGAGGCCTACTCGAAACGCCTCCGCGCTCTGGCGCGGGAGGCCGCGAAGGAGGAGGATTTTGTGCTCGCCGAGGGCGTCTATCTGGCCGTCAGCGGGCCCAGTTATGAGACCCCCGCCGAGATTCGCGCCTTCCGCGCGTTGGGCGCAACTCTGGTCGGCATGTCCACCGTGCCGGAAACCATCGTCGCCCGCCACATGGGAATCGAGGTGCTGGCCATCTCCTGCGTCACCAACCTGGCCGCCGGGATGGGAGCAACGCCCCTCAGCCAACAGGAGGTCATCGAAACCGGCCACCAGGTCGAGCACCGCCTCGCCTGCCTGCTCCAGCGGCTCATGCCCAAAATTGACGCCCTGATCGCGACACCACCGACAGGAGTAAAACAGCCGTGAACCAAGAAGCCGGACGCATCGGGCGTCTCCCCTTTCCTCCTGTTGTGCTGGGAATTGCCGGCTGCTCCGGCTCGGGCAAAACCACCCTGACTGCCGAGTTGGCCCGCACCCTCGGCGGCATCCACTTCCATATCGACACCTACTATCGCGATCTGGCCCACCTGCCGCTGGAAGAGCGCGCCCGCCAGAACTTCGACCACCCCTCGCTGATCGAGAGCCCGCTGCTGGTGGCCCACCTCGCCGCGCTGGCCAGGGGTGAAGCCATCGAGCGCCCCCTCTACGACTTTGCCTCCTATACCCGCATCCTCGGCCCCACCGGAATCGGCCTTACGGAGACCGTCCGCCCCAGCGCTTATCTGCTCATCGAGGGCATCTTCGCCCTTCATTTCACCGAGCTGCTGCCCTTCTACAGTTTGCGCATCTACATCGACACGCCGGACGAACTGTGCTTCGAACGCCGTCTTAAACGCGACATTGCAGAGCGTGGCCGCACACCCGAGTTGGTCCGCCGCCAATATGAGGCCACCGTCAGGCCCTCAAGCCTAGCCTTTGTGCGCCCCTCGGCCGCCAACGCCGATCTCTGCGTCGACGGAACCGGCGCGCTTGACTGGAAGGTCGAGCAAATTATGAGCCAGATGAGCCGCCGCGGCCTGTTGAGCTTCCCGGATTGAAAACCCCCATTTTTGCCGGCCACTTTGGCTTTCTTAGGGGCCATTTTGGTTTTTTTACTGGCCACTTTGGCTTTCTTACCAAAGATTTATTGAAAAACTATCATTTATTGAACCTCGAACCGATATGCTAGCTATGATGATGAAGAATTCCATCGAATCGATGAAGCACCATGCGGCCATCTGGCTGCGGCAGGGCATCTCGCCCCGAAGGCTGGCGCTCACGCTGGCCCTCGGGTTTGCCATCGGCTGCTTCCCCTTGGTAGGCGTGACCTCGGCCTTGTGTGGCGTCCTGGCGCTCGGCCTGCGGCTCAACTTTCCCGCCATTCAAGCGGCAAACTGGACCGCTGCGCCGTTGCAATTGGTGCTGATTGTGCCTTTTGTGCGCCTGGGAGAGCGGCTGACAGGCTATAGCTCCAGCCATGCCTTCCATGCCGGAACCTTGCTGTACAGTTCTCCCTCGGTCATCCTTGCGCAATTGGGCGGGCTGGCCGGCCAGGCGCTGCTGGCCTGGCTGCTGATCGCCGTCCCAGCTGTGGCGCTGATGACCGCCATACTGACCATGTTGCTGCGTCGGGTTCCGGCCGTCGCCCAGGCCAAATCCGGCGACTGATGGAATTATGGCGAGTCACAGCTAAGCCGAGGTCTCAGTCGCCCTGCTGGTACCACGCAAACGACTTGCCGCTCCAATAGATCAATCCGCTGGCACTCTCGCTCTTTTCGACCAAAATGGCCTCGCCGATCAGGTGTGGTGGAGGACCAGCTTCAACTCCTCGCTCGACTGGACGTTTGCCGTAGACCTGCCATCTATTCAGAAAATCCAGATTTGTGACAGACGAAACGGAAGCCTTGAAAGGAGTTCCTGCGCCAAGGATCACGAAGTTATGACGCGAGCTAAGCCAAATCGCTATTCCGGTTTCTCCCGTCTTCTTAGATTTAACCCAAAATGCATAATCTGGTTTGCCGTCACCGTCAAAATCGCCTCGTAAATAGAATGGATTCATTGACCCATCCAGGACATATGACTGCGCAAACGGCCCGAAAGAAATTGTATAAAGAAGTTCATCGGGAATGTTATCTGTTTCCACCGTTTGAGCGAATAAGCACGAACCGCTCAAGGGCAGCAGCATTAGTACAATCACAAACATACGACGTAAAGTCATTTGCATGGTCCTACCTTACTTTGGCGCGTAAGGGTCGTTCACAGGCTTGGCGCTCTCCAGCCAGGCGGTGTAGATCATATCCCGCAACATGCTGGCCCCTGCTCCTAGCCGCCCGGCGGTAAACTCCCGTGACTCAGCCGTTCCCGCGCCCACAAACCCGCCTGCCTTGTCCAGTTGGTAGACCTTTTCCACGTACGTCTTGGTGTTGCGCAGGTAGGCTACATAGGCATCGAACAGATCGCCGTTAATGGCCTTTGCCGGTGTCATCCTGGCCCGCACCTCGGCCTCGTGGATGTTGGCTTCCACGAACGGCCCCTCGAACTGCCAGTGGATCGTGTGCTCGGTGGTGTAGCCATTGGGGTTTGGCCCTGTCCAGCCATTGAATTGGATGGTGGTGTGCAGGGGCTGCGAGCCGTCGCCCACATAGTGGCCAAGCCAGCCGGCATAAAACAGAATCGCCTGCTCCACGGGGCGGGTATCCTGCTTCTCTGCGGACAGCTTGCGGTACTCGCGCATGGCGGACTTTAGCCGCTCCCATACCTCGTCGGTCTCCCAGGGTTGCAAGCCGATCTTCTCCGGCCGCTGTCCGGCGGCGAAGACCTTGGCCTCGAAGTCCAGGCGACGATGCGGCAAGGGGCCCAGCGCGTCGGCCAGCTCCATGTCGATGAAGTGCTCGGGAGCCTGCGCGGCCACCAACTCCGGCTCGGCGGGAGAGCGCCAGCGGTCCGGCTCGGGGCCCAGGTACTCGATCTCGGCAATCGCCTCCGGGGAGCGCAGAAAGGCCGGAACATCGGCCGGCAGCGTGCTGGCCGCCAGCTTGTTGATGAGCCGATGGCCCCCATTGCCCCATGCGTATGCTGCGGGCGGCTGAGCAAGAACGCAAACCAGCCCGGCCGCAGCCAGGGCTGACAAAAACGAACGGTACGATGCAGATGGAGAGAACATGAAGGCAGTATATCGCCGCCCCGCAGAGCGCCGTTTTAATTTCCTATCAAGAATCCAGTCCGGATGCCAAGCAATAACACCGTACCTCCTTCGTTTCGTGCCTTTATTGCTAAAAAGATGGTAATCCACAATCCTCAACCGTCGTCCGTTTAGAAAGAGCCATGGTATCAGTTGCCTAAATCGGAATCCGATATATGCAACATGAACTCATTTCGTCTTTCCTCGAAGGACTGAAAATTTGCCCCCTCTTCAATGGCTCTTATTACCTCCATCAGTTCCGTTGGTATATCAGATTTCCTCATCTGGCGAGCGATTGCGGGAGCACCAAAAGAAGTTCCAAATTCTCCCATTGTCCATTCAGATAGTCTTGCTAAGACAACCTTACCGGAGACAATCAAAGGCCGCTTGTCCTCCGTCTGCCAAATATTGTCAACTAAACTACGGGATCTCTTATTCGCAGTTATGATATCAAGCTTCCGGTTGTATTGAACAAGTGCGGAAGCGATACCGTCTTCCACTGTTCGGCGTTCCTGTTCACATATTTCAATTATCTTATTCCACAGGTCCGTTTCGTTTGGTGCCTCGCGATCCTTCATCCGTGCGGCTAGGACACGACGGATCGCCCTAGGCTGTAATACATAATTCTCAATTTCTTTCCGACTCCAAACATGGAGATTGACTCCACGACGCTCTGCATCTTCATATCGGGCACGAATTTCTCCTTCTGAGTGGTAGTCCGAATCAAGAATGCAGTATGTAACGATTCTGTCGCCAACGGCATTTTTCATAGCCATGGATGAACCTACGGCATATGTCCAACCACTCCACCCGCCTACTGAATGCGTTGGAATCGTGTCGAGAGGCAGTTCCGCTTCTGGATAGAGCGTCGAATGAAAGTGCTTGAGTAAACCAATGTCCTTACCTTCAAGCAGTAGAAACTTACGAGCGCTCCAAAGCCTCGCCAGATGGATATTGTGAATCCCTCCGATCTGATCTATTAGTAACTGCACACCAGGTTCGTCGTTAGCGTATTTAGACCGCCTTTTTGTTTTGTCAATAATCAGGATATTGCCAGGATCAGACTCGGCCATGATTTCTACAGAATGGGTTGCGATAATGCATTGCGAATAGCGGGCTCTGGCCAATCTGAACAACTTACGCTGCAAGTCAGGGTGCATATAGACGTCCGGTTCATCGAGAACAACCGTAGAATTGCTCGGCGTGCGCGATAAAAACCAGATTGTCTGAAGCCACATCTGTAGTCCATGCCCCATCAGACCAACTTCTCCAACAAAATCGGCATCTCTCATGTCTAATGAAAGGAGCGCTCCGCTTTTTGTTGTAGTTTGTCGAACAGGTTCAATCTTCAAACCATGCCAAGTTTCCTCTGCCAATCGCTTGAATTCACTAAACTCAGCATTCATTCGGACTAATTGGTTGCGGAAATGCCGCGATGACAATCGCGATGTCATAAATTCGGACACACGCTCGTCTGTTATGCGAACCTCCTCGGATAACAGAGGCCCGATTTGAGGCAGTACGTATACCCACGGAAGATTGAGCGCAAGGAATCTGCTTTGCGTCGTGATTCGACCACTGCCATCTTGCAGAATCGCAAAAATCGTCTCTTCACTGCCGACATAGACACTGATAACGGCACCGCCCGTAAAGCTTGCCGTAATTATTGCTGGAGGATCTCCATAGCGATGAAATACTGCATTTAGATTTAGGCCAAGGTGAGAAATTCCAGGCGCTATCCCGGATTGAAATCGCGGCAAATCTAGCCATGGGGGAACATGTACAAATGCGGCTCTTTTACGATTCACAACGGCAGCGACTAAACGTAGTGCCTCAATCATTGACGATTTCCCTGCATTGTTCTTGCCAACCACGACAGTATTCGGCTCTAGAAGGATCGTGTGGTCCTCAAAACAGCGAAAGTTCTGCATCCGAAGTTGGCGTAGCATTGTGCCATTATTCTAATCTGATTCCCTGCCCCCGCATGCACTAAACTCAATCCATGGGCTTCCAGGATTTTCTCGGCAACTCGGCGACGGTGATCCGGCTACGCGAGAGCATCGGCGCGGATCGTTTTCCGCAGTCGCTGATCCTGGCCGGCCCGCGCGGAGCGGGCAAGTACACCCTGGCTCTGATGCTGGCCAAAGCCGTCAACTGCCTCCAGCCCACGAAATCGGACGGCCTTCCCGACTTCTGCGGCACATGCGCCAACTGCTCCCGTATCGGCGGCTCCGCTGATCTTGAAGCCCTCACCGCCGAAGCTGTCGCCGCCCGCGAAGAGATGCGCGACACCGACAAGCGCGAGACCCGCATCCTCATCCAGACCCACCCGGACGTGCTCATCATTCCGCCTGACCCGCCGCAGTTGCTCATCAAGGTGGGCCAGGTTCGCCAGGCTATCCACGTGGCCTACTACCGCCCGCCGGTCGAGGCGCGCCGCACCTTCACCATCTTCACCTCGTCTGCTTTTATGAAAGAGGCGGCCAACTCCTTGCTCAAGCTCCTCGAAGAGCCGCCCGCGCACAGTTCGCTGATTCTGCTCACCGAAAATCCGCTGGAGCTGCTGCCCACCATCCGCTCTCGCGCTGTGGTGCACCGCTTAGGCGCGATTCCCGCCTCCGACCTCGAAGCCCTGCTCACCCGGCGCAGGCCGCTGCTCAAACAGGCCGACCGCGCCCTTGCCGCGCGCCTGGCCGAGGGAGCCGTCGGCCGCGCCCTCACCCTCGATCTCGACGTCTATCTTGCCAGCCGCCAGGACGCTCTCATCCTGCTGCGCACCGCGCTGCGCGAACCGGATTATTCTGCGCTCTTCCACGCCACCGAGAGCTATCGCGCCGGCGCAGACGGCCAGGAGAAGACCTTCAATCTCCTCCGCGCCCTGAGCAGCCTCGTCGAGGACCTGCTGCTGATCGTCTCCGGCGCACCCCAGCTCATCCGCAACCTGGACATCGAAGCAGAACTCACCCGCCTTGGCCAGGGCCTCAGCGTAGACTGGATCGACAATGCCGCACACGCCCTCGTCCAGGTCGAGCAAGGGATGCGCCGCAACTTGCTCCGTTCGCTTTCGCTCGACGCCATGGCCGTCAGCCTCGACCCCAACTATCCAACGCCTTCCCCAGGAGGATTTCTCTTTCATGAGCATTGAACCCACTGTCCGCACCCAAGCCTACACTCGCAACCGCCCGGCCACCCTCGCTCCCTTCCGTCTGCCGGCCTACGGCCAGAATCAGGGGCAGGAGCCTCCCCAGCGCAACGCCGAACTCTTTTATTTGCAAAAACAAATCCAGTCCCAAACTCCCATGGTCCTGGTCCTGGAAGACGGAGAGACGATCGAAGGCTGCATCGAGTGGTACGACCGCAACGCCCTCAAAATCCGCGGCCGCCAGAAGACCATGGTCTACAAATCCGCCATCAAATTTATGTACAAGGCCGGCGACCAGGGACAATAGAATTGGTTGGCTGGATGTTTATTGTTTGGCGAAAAGACAAATGCCTGACCATGGGCGCGAGCCCTGGCGGCCGTTCGACTGCGGTAACAGAGACAGAAGCCACATGCCAAATGAAAGACGTTTGAGGCGCGCCGCCGTTTTGAGTGGCGATCGCACTTCAATTGGCTTCCAGCCGCAGGGAACAAAGAACCCTGGACCTTCCTCAGGACCAAATTGCAACGAGGAGACGCCTTTACTGAGGGAGAGATTCATGTTCTTCTGGAGCAGACGCAGGACACCCGGTGATGCAAGATCCAATATCCAGCGCTGAAAAGCTGGAGGAGCCGCAAGGTCCTCTGCAAGTGCGCGGACCTGATCGGCGCTGAAATAGATGATGAACCCTTCGGTGAAGATTAAAATCTTGGCAGCTCTGCCTCCGAGTTGGGCGAAAAGTTCGCGACGGGCAGTTACGTCAGATAAATCCAGGCGGACGTGTTCGAGGGCACAGACCGGTCTTTCATTGGCCAGTATCTCCTCTTTGTAAGTAAGGATGCCGGGGAGATCGACTTCAATCCACTGTAGTGTCGCGGGCAGGGACATGCGATAGGGGCGCGTATCAAGGCCGGCGGCGAGATTAACTACCATATCCACGCCTTGCTGACATTGTTCTGTGATGAATTGGTCAAACATGTATGTGCGCACAACCCAGGCCCAGGAGTTGCGTTCGCTGAAGGGCATGGAGTCGGCGATCTGTTCGCCGCGTGTGCCGGCTAGACATCGCGCCAAGGGATCATGAAAAAGCGCGTCCCGGCGTTTGCTCTCACGTGCTCGATAGACCGCTGCCAGCAGTGCTGTGTCCGAAATATTGCGGATCAGAGATTCTGCTTGTGCCATTACATCGAGCTCCTGTGCGAGAGGCCATCACCTCAGCCATCTGTACACATCACTCAGTTTTGATTCCCAAAGATCAACCCTAGATGCAGATTTCCTGTTCCTTACTGCCTGATCCCCGCCTTGAGTAGCCGGTCTCGGATAGCCGCGCCAATCCCCTCGGGCGGCGGCAGCGGACACAGAATCACCGTGCAACCGGCGCCGTCCAGAGTTCGCAGTCCGGCGTACAGCTCCCGCGCTAGCTCCTCGGGAGCAGACCAGCGTCCCCAGGCGTACACCGCCGCTGCCCCTGCCGGCGCAGCCACCTCGGCTGGCAGCATCACGCCTAATTGGTCCTCGGGAAGGTCCTGCACCGCACCGGCCAGCCTTGCAGCCAGCTCGGCAAGATTGCCTTCGATCAATACCAGCCGCGCCCTGGGCGCATAATGCCGCAGCCCCATCCCTGGCGAGAGCTGCGCCTCGCGTTGTTCGGCTTCCATTACCCCGCCGTCGCGATACATCTCCACCACCCCGGCAGTGTCTCGAATCTGAAGACTTGTCACCGCACCCGGCCGGTAAATCTTCATCGGACTCTGGCATGGGTCCAGCACCGTGGACTCAACGCCGTGCTCGGTCGACCCCGCATCCAGAACCGCATCGATGCGCCCGTCCAGGTCGTGAAGCACATGCGCGGCGGTCGTCGGGCTGATGTGGCCAAAGAGATTGGCGCTGGGCGCGGCCACCGGAAGCCCGGCCCGCCGAATCAGCTCCAGCGCCACCGTATGCGCCGGCATCCGCACGCCTACGAGAGAGCGGCCAGCGGTGACCGCATCGGGCACCGCCGCCGTTCGCGGCAGCAGCAAAGTCAGCGGTCCCGGCCAAAACGCCTTCATCAGCTTGCGCGCCGCCTCGGGAACCTGCTCAACCAGCCCCTCCAGCATCGCTTCATTGGCAACATGCACAATCACCGGATCCCACGCCGGCCTTTGCTTGGCGGCAAAGATGCGGCTCACCGCCCCCGTGTCCAGCGCGTTCGCGCCCAATCCGTAGACCGTCTCTGTCGGCAGCGCCACCAATCCCCCGGCGCGCAGAATCTGCGCGGCTCGCTCCAGGGCCTTCGCGGCCTCGGAACTCTCCAGGTTCGCCGGGTCCACAACCAATCGCAGTGTCTTCACGCTTCTATTGTCGCCGTTTCGAGCCAGCTGCCGCCACCTGCCGTATACTCACTGCTGACGATGCCCATCGAAACCGAGATCAAATTCCGCGTGGATGACCTGACCGGACTCACTCACCGGCTTGAGGCTGCCGGCTTTCGCTTGCAAACCCCGCGCGCCTTCGAGAGCAATGTTCTCTACGACACGCCGAACCGCGCGATGCGCGCCCGCATCGAGATTCTGCGCATCCGCGGCTATGCCGGACGCTGCACCGTGACCCACAAGCGCCTGCCCGATGCCGGACCCGGCGAAGACACCCACAAGCACCGCATCGAGATCGAGACCGAGGTGGCCGACGGCGCGGCGCTGGAGCAAATCTTCCTCTCCCTCGGCCTGGTTGCTGCCTTCCGTTATGAAAAATGGCGCGCCGAGTGGACCGACGGCGAGGGCCACTGCGTGGTGGACGAGACCCCCATCGGCAACTATGCCGAACTGGAAGGCTCCGCCGAGTGGATCGACCGCGCCGCCGCCCGCCTGTGTATCGATCCGGCACAGTACATCACCCTCAGCTACGGACGCCTCTTCGACCTATGGCGCGAGCAGCACCGCTCCCCCGCCCAGGACCTCACCTTCGCCGCCGTAAAAGCAGCTTTTAGCCGTTAGCTATTAGCTTTTAGTTGTTAGCCGTTGATCAAGCGAATCAAAAGGTCGATTCGCAACCATGGTGAGCCTCTCATGTACACAATGCCTTGTTTCGAACCAGGAGCCAGAGGCTAGCGGCTGGAAGCCGGATTTTTCTCATTCCCACGGTAATCAGAACCTCATCATGCGTTAATGAATGCCCCCCCAATCGCCGATAACTTCAATGAGCAGTAAAAACGTTGAGGTGTCCAATGAACAACAATCGTTTTGAGCTTCGTTCCAGCCGGTTGCGGCGCGCGGGAGTGCGGCTGATGCAGGCGGCCTCCGAGGATGCCGTGCGCAAATGGAAATTCGCGCCCCACCTCAGCGTCTCCTTCGTGGAGGCAGCGCTCAGCTTCGCTCTCGCTCAGTAGCCGGGATGGCGAAAACCTTCCCGCCCGCGTCTTGCACACCCCGTTCACTGGTGCTTGAACCCCCTGTGAAGACTCGATTCGCGCACGCCAGAGCCACGTGCCGTTTCCAGAATCTCTCGCGTTCCACCGGCCTCAGATCAGCCTGCTTCGATGCAGGCAAATGGAAGCAAACGATGCCATGCCGATCCTCGACCTGATCTCCGTGGACCTGATCTCCGCCGCTCCCGGCGCGTTATCCATCGCGCTCATCGATCCGGACGATCAGCGCCGCGAAGAGGTAGCCGGCGCTCTGGCTGTATTCCCGGGCGCGGCGGTGCGGGAGCATGCTTCCTTCCCTGCCGACCTCGACGACCTGCCCCGGATGCTGGAACAGCATTACGACGTCATTCTCATCGGCCTGGACAGCGACCCGGAGTACGCTTTCGAACTGGTGGAGAGCCTCTGCGCCTGTAACATCGCGACCGTGATGGTCTATAGCGCGCAGAATTGTCTGGAGCTGGCCATTCGCTTCATGCGCGCCGGCGCCCGCGAGTTCCTCACTCTGCCCCTCCTCCACGCTGAAATGGCCGACGCCCTGGAGCGGGTTTCGAGCTGCCGCTCGGCGAAGCTCCAGGGTAGAAAAACACCCAAAAAGTTATTCGTTTTTCTGGGCTCCAAAGGCGGTTGCGGAGTCACCACCATCGCCTCCAATTTCGCCGTCGCGCTGGCCCTGGAGTCTGGCCAGAGGACCCTGTTGATCGACCTCGGTCTCCCCCTCGGAGACGCGACGCTCAACCTCGGAATGGTCACCGAGTACTCCACCGCCAACGCTCTTCAGGATTCCAGCCGCCTGGATGCCAATTTCCTTCGCTCCCTGCTGGCAAAACACAGTTCAGGATTAGCCGTCCTCCCGGCTCCAGGAGAATTCTCCCTTCTCCAGGTCGCCCCTGACGCTATCGATAAACTGCTCGTCGTCGCGCGACAGAGCTTCGATTATGTGGTCGTCGATATAGGTTCGAGAATCGACTTGAAGGATACGGCCCTCTTCGATGAATCCGCCAGCCTCTACCTGATCACCCAGGTCGGCGTATCCGAACTGCGCAACTCCAATCGCCTTATCTCGCAATTCTTCTCCGCGCGCGGCCGCAGGCTCCAGATCGTGCTCAACCGCTACACGCATCATTCTTTGCTCTTCGATGACCAGCAGATTACCAAGGCCCTCACCAGGCCCGCCCTGTGGAAGATTCCCGACGATTATGCCATTGCCCGCCGCATCCGCAACACCGCCGCTCCGGTCGCGCTCGAAGACTCGCCCATCTCCAAGGTGATCCACCAGATGGCCAGAACCGCCTGCGGCTTGTCCGCCAATCCGGAAAAGAAAAAAGGCTTCTCCCTCTTTGGAAGAAAAAAAGACCCCTGGCCTCCTGTCAGGTTATTGCTGGAAGCCGCCGAGCCGGTAGAAGGATAAATCCGCCCGCTCCGCCGCGAATGCTGTTTCAAAGATGGTGTAAAGTTTGAAACAGAGTTCTGACGATTTGGCGATCCTGGGATAAACTATGCACTGTTGCAGGCAACTTGGAGTTGCAATCGCACCATGCCAGAGTTACACGAAGATCACGGCGTCAATGGCGCCGGCGTCTTATCCGTGGCGCTGATCGGTCCGGATGAACCGCGCCGCAAGGCAATAGCCGCGGCTCTTGCCGAATGCCCGGGGGTGCGCGTTCAGGAGTTTTCTTCCTACCCTGCCGACATCGACGAGGTACCCAGGATGCTGGAGGAGCATCACGACGTCGTCATCGTTGACCTGGACGGCGATCCGAAACTCGCCCTCAATGTAGTGGAGAGTATCTGCGACGATGGCACCCGGACCGTGATGGTCTTTTCGGAGAAGGCTGATCGGGAACTGGTGGTGCAGTGCATGCGTGCTGGCGCCCGCGAGCTTCTTGTTCTGCCCATCACCGCCGCCAATATGGCTGATGCTCTGGCCCGCGTTTCAGTCCGTCTTCCTGGGTCTCGCCCCGCCAGAAGGAAAGCCGGCAGTTTACTCGTATTTCTCGGCGCCAAAGGCGGCTGTGGAGTTACCACCATCGCCTCGAATTTCGCGGTATTGCTGGCCCAGGAGTCTGGCGAAAAAACGCTGTTGATCGACCTTGGTATCCCACTGGGAGACGTGGCGATTAATCTCGGGATCGCCGCTAAGTTTACGACACACGACGCTTTTCAGGATCCCAGCCGGCTGGATACAAATTTTCTCTCTACGCTGCTGACCATGCATTCCACGGGATTATTCGTCCTTGCGGCTCCAGGGGAATTCTCCCGGACCGAGGTCACCGTGGACGCTGTCAATAAACTGCTGGCAGTCGCGCGCCAGAGCTTCGATTACGTGGTGGTGGATGCCGGATATAGACTTGATTTGAAGGATTCGGCTCTCTTTGACAATTCCGCTACAACCTACCTGGTCACTCAGGCCGACATTTCCGAACTGCGAAACTCAAATCGCCTGATCTCTCAGTTCTTCGCCGCCAGGGGCCGTAAACTCCAGATCGTCCTCAACCGGTATACACCTCGAAATATACTCTTCAATGAAGAGCATATTACCAAGGCGCTCACCAGGCCGGCCCAGTGGAAGATTCCCAACGATTATGCCGCTGCACGGCGAACCCGGCACGCCGCTACTCCCCTCGCGCTGGAAGACTCGCCCATTTCGATCGTGCTCCGGCAGATGGCCCGTAAAGCCTGCGGCTTGCCCGAAAAGAATGAGAAGAAAAAGGGCTTCAGTCTCTTCGGAAGAGCGCAGTGACCGTTTCCCAAGCGGCGCTCAGCTACTTCCCGGCCCCGCAACACTTCTTGTACTTCTTCCCGCTCCCGCACGGGCAGGGATCATTGAGCCCCACCTTCTTGCCAGTTCATCGCCCGGCGAGCTTGCACGCTTCGGCGGGCGACGTCCGTCAGGTAGTCAAATCCGAGCGTGACACAGCGCACAGATAACGGCCTCTACATTGTGTTTTGTTGTTTGTGCCGGAGCATCGGCTCGCATGAGCGCAATCCAGTGCCCGGCAAGAGGGAGGCCGAAGATGACCCACAGTTCTTCATGGCGAGTGAGTGGTATCAGGGCCATGCAGTTTGCGGCGGCAATGGCAATCCTTCTGTGGCCCGCAGGCGGCTGGGCGCAAAGCGCAGACCAGGCGACGTTCAAGCCTACTGTCGAGCAGAAGGTGGATGCGCGCTCATCTCCCGCCCAAGTCACGGTCGAGGAGGAGAGCGCCCTGACCAGCAAGGGCTACATCAAAATAGGGACGATTAACGCTTCGCTGCCGGGAGCCAGCGCTGAGGTGAAGCAACAGCTCGAATCGGCCATTCTCAAGAAGGCGGCCGAGGCCGGCGGCGACGTTGTCCTCTTCAGCAAAGAAGGCACATTAAAGACCACAGACGTACCGACCGGGAAGACGAAGATGACCAGGGGGACATGCGTGGAATACCGTTCTCAAGCCGTAAGTACTACAACTTCCTCGCATAGTTGCTCTACCGATATTCATGGTTTCACAAACTGCACAACATGGAACACGCCAGGTCTTAGCACCAGGAGTTCGTGCGTGAGGTGGAGTGGAGGAGGGGAAGTCCCGGTAACAAGGCGGGAAAAAAGCCTGGTCAGCGAGGGCACCGTCTGGCGCTACGATCCCAAGCTGGCCGCCGACATCACAGCACGCGCAGAGGAGGTAGCGCGGGAAGCCACGTTGAAAGCCGCGCGCGCAGCGGACGCAGTGCGGCAGAACACTAACCTCAAAACAGTGCTCCTCGCTGGTGACTTAAAAAGCAATAATGCACTGCTCAAGGCCGATCCTAATCTGATCGCCAGAAGGGACGAGCGGGGCGAGACGCCGTTGCATTGGGCGGCAAAATCCAACTCCAGGGACGTGGCGGAATTGCTCATAGCCAAAGGGGCCGACGTCAACGCCGAGGACAAATATGGCAACACGCCCTTGTTCGCGGCGGTAGAATCCAACTCCAGGGATGTGGTGGAATTGCTCATAGCCAAAGGGGTTAACGTCAACGCCGAGGACAAATACGGCAACATGCCCCTGCTCGTGGCGGCAAAATCCAACTCCAAGGACATGGCGGAATTGCTCATAGCCAAAGGGGCCGACGTCAACGCCAAGGGCTATATAAGCAAACCGGGCACAGAATATATAGCGTCGGACGTGGAATACCATAAGCCCTTGTATGTGGCGGTAAAATCCAACTCCAAGGACGTGACGGAATTGCTCATAGCCAAAGGGGCTTACCTCTGGTCCAAGGACACGGTACTCATAGATTTATTGTTCGTGGCGGCAGAATGCAACTCCAAGGACGTGGCGGAATTGCTCATAGCCAAGGGGGCCGACGTTAATGCCAGGAACAAATACGCGAACAACGCGACACCATTGCTCGTGGCGATAAAATCCAACTCCAAGGACGTGGCGAAATTGCTCATAGCCAAGGGCGCCGACGTTAATGCCAAGGACGAATACGGCAACACGCCCCTGTTCGAAGCGGCGCGCGATGACGAACTGGACGTAGCTGAACTACTTGTGGCGAAGGGGGCCGACGTAAATACCAAGTCATCTGGCCACACCCCGATGTCTTGGGCGGTAGCCAACAAAAATCAAGCCTTTATCGACCTGCTGCGCCAGCACGGTCGCCACAAATGACCGCGCAACACGCCGCGGCTCGGGACCTCACGAGATTGCTGCGGGAGCCACGGAATGCGGGCGAAACCACTGATGGCAATCCACAATTCCAGCAGCCTGGTAATGGCTTATGGGTCGCGAGTTATAAAAGGAGGACATTATGCAAACCTATCCGCTCTTCCGAATCCAAATTCTGATTACCGGGTTCGTCCTGCTTGGGGCCGGCGTCGCGATGGCGCAGAATGAAGCGCAACCGACGTTCACGCCTACGATCTACCATAAAGTCGATGCGCGTTCCGTACCCGCCAAAGTCACGAGCGACGACGAGAGCGCCCTGACGAGCAAAGGCTACGTCCGGATCGGGACGATTCGCGCCGAGCAGCCGGGTAAAAAGGAGGACACGGAGATAATCAGGCAGCTCGAATCGGCCATCCTCCTGAAAGCAGCCGGGGCCGGTGGCGATCTCGTCCGTTTCAGCAAAGAAGGCGCGATCAAGGCATCACAGGTAGAGAACAGCTCGCATTGGTACAACCAAGGGCATTGCACGTCGTGGGGTCCCAGTGCTGTGGGCAACACTTGCGTAATGTGGTCCATGCCGACGAGGTCCGTGAAAAACCTGATCAGTGAAGGCACGGTCTGGCGGTACGACCCCAAGCTGGCCGCCGACATCGCGCAATGGGAGGCAGCCAGAAAGGACCAAGACGCGGGTACGCTGGTCTCACAGCACACCTACGACGAGGTCTTCCAGGCGTCTCAGGATACCTTCAAGCTGTTAGGCATGTTAGTTACGGACAAGAACAAGAACGAGGGGACGATCAGCGGTACTGGCAGCTATCAATATGCTGCCCAACGCGTTGCCTATCACATTCACGTTGAAGCTCTCAACGACAAACCTGAGACACGGGTAACGATGAGTGTCGAAGCGCTGACTCCTTGTGGTTGGAGGTATCAATGCAAACCGACTGTGATGAAGAAAGAGTGCAATGAGAAGTTCATCAGCACATTGCAGCGTGTCCTGGCAGGTATCAGTAGGAGCAATTGAGGTAGCGGAATTGCTTTTGGCCGGGTGCCCAGGTCAAATCTACCTGTGATAGAACGCACTGACATCAGCTGTCAGGTTGTATTCGCTTGTTCTTGCCGGAGCCTGGGCCCGCGCCAGCGCAATCCAGTGCCCGGCAAGGAGGCCGAAGATGACCAACAGTTTCCCATGGCGAGTGAGCGTTATCAGGGCTGTGCAGTTGGCAGCGGCACTGGCAATCCTTCTGTCGCCCACAGGCGGCTGGACGCAAAGCGCAGACCAGGCGACGTTCACGCCTGCCATCCAGCAGAAAGTCGATGCTCGTTCCGTACCGGCCAAAGTCACGAGCGATGACGAGAGCGCCCTGACGAGCAAAGGCTACGTCCGGATCGGGACGATTCGCGCCGAGCAGCCAGGAAAGAAGGCCAACGCAGCGGAAACGGAACAGTTGGAATCGGCCATTCTCAAAAAGGCGGCCGAAGCCGGCGGCGACGTTGTCCGCTTCAGCAAAGAAGGCGCATTCGAGACCGCCGATGTGCCAACCGGAAAGTCGAAGATGAAAGGCGGGACATGCGACCAATACAGTACCCAATCCGTAAGCACTACAACTTCGTCGCAGAGTTGCTACACCGACGTTCATGGTTTCGCACATTGCACAACATGGAACACGCCAGGTTTTAGCACACGGTCAACGTGCGTGCATAGGAGTGGAGGATACGAAGTCCCGATAACAAAGCGGGAAAAAAGCCTGGTCAGCGAGGGCACGGTTTGGCGCTACGCCCCCAATTGGACCGCCGACATGGCACGCGCAGCGGAGGCAGCGCGAGAAACCGCCCGGACAACGGCGGGGGCAGATGCGGTATCTCTTCAAGCCCGCGGTGGCATCAACGCCACTGGCAATGATGGCTATACAGCCTTGATTCGGGCTATCAGGAACGTAAAACTTGAAGATGCCGAAGCCCTGCTGGATCATGGCGCGGATGTGAATATACCCGCAAGTGAACCAGCTCACGACAAAGGATGGTCACCTTTGCTGGAGGCGTCGATTTTTCTGCCAGGTCTCATGAAATCGCTTGTGGAACGAGGTGCGAGTGTTAATGCAACCGATTCAGGTGGAAATACCGCTCTTTTCTGGGCGGCTTGCGGCAAAGATCAGGAAATACTAAAACTGATGCTGGCAAAGGGCGCCAATGTCAACATGAAGGACAGTATTGATCAGACCCCTTTGATACATGCAGCCTCGTGTGCTGCTCCAGAGAATGTGAAATTGCTCCTGGCGTCAGGCGCCGACAAATATTTGAAGGAGTATGACGGGAAAACAGCAGCGGATGTGGCGCAGGAAGAAATGGGCAAAGCCAAAAATTCAGAGGATAGAGCGAAGTATCAGCAGATCCTTCAGTTACTCAGGCAGGACGCCGGAGCGAAAGCCAAGGCTGGCGAGCCCACAACAACCGGGACTCCCAGTCTGGAAAGTCTCACAAAATTGGCCACGCAGGGTCTCGCCAAAGAGATGAAACAGAAGACGGACGGCGCTATGGATGACCTTAAAGTCATCGCCGGGATTCCCTTGGATAAACCTAATGCCACGGTGGCAACTTCGGCAGCGAGCGCACCCCTTCTCCCCTCGAAAGAGGCTGTTGAATCACTGCACCGCGCGATAGTGAATGGGGATCATGCCGGAGCGGAATCGCTTCTGGCGCGTGACGCCGACATCAACGCCAGGGATACCAAGGGAGGCACACTGCTGCACTACGCGGTAGGCGAAGGGTACAGGGATGTGGCCGAACTGCTTCTGTCCCACGGCGCCGACGTCGACGCCAAGGAAGAGATTGGCCAGACATCGCTACACATCGCGGCGTCGGTTGGAAACATGAATATGGCCGAACTGCTTCTGGCCCACGGCGCTGACGTCAACGCCAAGGATAACGTTGGCTCTACACCGTTGTATTTGGCGGCATACCTCAAACATCACGATATGGTTGAACTGCTGCGCCGGCACGGCGGCCACAAATAACTGAGCCTAACGCCGTATGCCTTCCGAATAAGCCGCCGAATGCCTTACCATTCCGCAACCCTACGGCCGATCGATTAACTGGGGTGTTACTTCCCCGCCCCGCAGCACTTCTTGTACTTCTTCCCGCTCCCGCACGGGCACGGATCGTTGCGCCCCACCTTCTCGCCCGTCCGGCGCTGCGTGGGCTGGCTCGCGTCTCCCGCGCCCGCCATACTGGCCGCCTCCAGCTCCCGCTGCTTCTTGCGCTGGAACTCCTTCTCGAGAGCGTCGATTGTAGTCGAGGGCTGACGGGTGTGAATCGAAATCTCCCGCGGCTCCGCATCCAGCGTCAGAGGATGCGCGCTGCTGCCCACCGGCGGCGCTTTCGGAACCTCCCGCCGCACCTGGGGCGGAGCATCCACCGGCTGGCCGTCCGCGCCAAGGATCTGCATCCGGAAGAGGAACCGGACCGTGTCCTCCTGGAACTTCAGCATCATCGCCTCGAACATATCGAAGGACTCGCGCTTGTATTCCACCAGCGGATCTCGCTGCGCATAGCCGCGCAACCCGATCCCCTCCTTAAGGTGGTCCATCGAGAGCAGATGGTCCTTCCACAGCCCGTCGATTACGCTCAGCATCACCATCCGCTCGTGATAGCGCATGGTCGGCGAACTGAGAATCTTCTCCTTGGCCTCGTACTGCTCCTTCAATTTTTCAAAGATGGCATCGCCCAACTTATGCCGGCCGAGTGCGTGCGGATTGATTCCCGTAGCGCCGATATTCAGCGAAGCGAGCTTCAGCCCGAAGTGGTCAACGAGCTTCTCGTCCAGCCCCTTCATGTCCCACTGCTCCGGACGCACCTTCTCGCCGGCAAACTCGTCCAGCAGAGTGCTCAGAATTCCGCCGACATAATCCTCCAGAATCAGATCCTTCTGATCCACGCCCTCCAGCAGTTGCCTCCGCAGCCCGTAAACCGCCTCGCGCTGCTTGTTCATCACGTCGTCGTACTCCAGCAGGTGCTTGCGCGACTCGAAGTTCTGCGCCTCAACCGCTTTTTGCGCGCCTTCGATGCGCTTGGTGATCATCTTCGACTCGATAGGCTCGTCCTCCTTCATGCCCATCCGTTGCATCATGGTGCTCATCCACTGCTTGGCGAAGATGCGGATCAGGTCGTCTTCCAGCGACAGATAAAATCTCGACTCGCCCGGATCGCCCTGACGGCCCGCGCGCCCGCGAAGCTGGTTGTCCACGCGCCTCGACTCGTGCCGCTCCGTGCCGAGAATGAACAGGCCGCCTGCCGCGATCACCTGCTCGTGCTCCTGCCGCGCCGCTTCCGCGTGAACCTTGAAGACTTCCGCCCACTCCGGCTCGGCAATCTCAAACTCCTGCCCCTGGTAGTAGAAGCGCAGAAATCCCGCCGGAGCCATCGGATTGATCGCGCCCTCGGCCACGCTGATGGCCCGCGCCTTGCTCTTCTTCACCAGCTCCTGCCGGGCCATGAAATCCGGGTTGCCGCCCAGCAGAATATCCGTGCCGCGACCGGCCATGTTGGTGGAGATGGTCACCGTCCCCAGCCGCCCGGCCTGCGCCACAATCTCCGCTTCGCGCTCGTGGAACTTGGCGTTCAGCACCACATGCTTGACGCCCTTACGCTGCAAAATCCCCGAGAGCCGCTCGCTTTTTTCAATCGACGTCGTGCCCACCAGCACCGGCTGCTTCCGCTCGTGCAGGGTGCCAATATCCTCGGCCACCGCCTTGTACTTGGCCTTCTCGATCAGGTAAACCACGTCGGGATTTTCAAGGCGCAGCAACGGCCTGTTGGTCGGAATCACCACGATCTCCAGCTTGTAAATCTTTTCGAACTCCGCCGCTTCGGTCTCCGCCGTGCCCGTCATGCCGCTCAGCTTCTTGTACAGGCGGAAGTAGTTCTGGAAAGTGATGGTGGCCAGCGTCTGGTCTTCCTTGCGGATGTTCACGCCTTCCTTGGCCTCGATGGATTGGTGCAGCCCGTCGCTCCACCGCCGGCCCGGCATCAGGCGTCCGGTGAAGGTGTCCACGATAATCACCTCGCCATCCTTGACCACGTACTCCACGTCGCGCTTGTAAAGCGCTTCCGCCTTGATGGCGGTCTCGACGTAGTGCTTCATCTCCCAGTTTTCCGCGTCGGCGATATTGTTGATCCCCAGCGTTTTCTCAATCGTCACCCAGCCCTCGTCGGTCACTCCAATCGTCCGCTGCTTCTCGTCCACGATGTAGTCGCCGGTCAGCCGCTTGGTCTCGCCCTCTTCAATCTCCTCGCCCTTTTCCAGTTGTGGAACGATCTTGCGCGCCTTGGCGTACTTGTCTGTGGTCTGGTCGGTCGGCCCGGAGATAATCAGAGGCGTCCGCGCCTCGTCGATCAGAATCGAGTCCACCTCGTCCACGATGGCGTAGTAGTGCCCGCGCTGCACGCAATCTTTGATCTCGAATTTCATGTTGTCGCGCAGGTAGTCGAAGCCGAACTCGTTGTTGGTCCCGTAAGTAATGTCGGCCAGGTAAGCGGCGCGTCGCTCGTTGTCGTCCAGGTCGTGAACGATCACGCCCACCGTCAGCCCCAGGAACTCGTAGATCTTGCCCATCCATTCGGCGTCGCGCTTGGCCAAGTAGTCGTTCACCGTCACCACGTGCACGCCGTGCCCGGCCAGCGCATTCAGATAGCAACTCAGCGTCGCCACCAGCGTCTTGCCTTCGCCGGTCTTCATCTCGGCGATCTTGCCCTGGTGCAGCACCATGCCGCCGATCAATTGCACGTCGAAGTGGCGCATCTGCACCGCCCGCCAGCCCGCCTCGCGCACCACCGCAAAGGCCTCGGGAAGAATCTCGTCCAGCGCCTCGCGCTCGGCAGCATCCTGCTCCGCCGCCCGCTTTTCGGCAGCCTCGCGCGCGTCGGCCTCGCGCCCCTCCGCCCGCAACGTGTCGGGGGCCTCAAACCTCTTCAGCCGCTCCGCAACCCGCGCCTCAATCCGCTCCCGGAACTCCGCTGTCTTGGCTCGCAACTCGTCGTCGGTGAGCTGCCTGGTTTCCGCTTCCAAGTCGTTGATCACTGCCACCATGGGCATCAACCGCTTGATCAGGCGCTCGTTCGCCGTGCCAAATATTTTGGTTAAAACCTTATCGAAAAACACAGGAATCTCCGCTTACCAGTGTAAATGGTGGGGGTTAGAGTCGCCCTCCCAACCCGCGTGAAGGCACTGGCTCATCTTGAAAAACGCCGGCTTAACAGGCTGCGGAATGTGCTGGCTTTGTATCAGGGCATGGCTTCAGCCATGCCGCAGCTGCAACAAAAATGAATTTGGGCTTTAGCCCCTGCTCCCCTTCTTCTTTGCCAAATAATTGTAGCAATAAGGATATTGCCCAGGAGAGTCGGCCAGTCTTGCTTTCACTGGATTCTGGGCAATGTACTCCCGATATCGCAAAAAGCTTTCTTTGTCGTCGGCTCGCGTCTCGGAAAACCCACTCTGCCAGACCTCTCCCAAATACTGGGATTCCCGTTTTAGGCGGTAGGAGAATCTACCCTTGATGAACTGCATGGCTTTTTCAATGGTCATATCCTCGTGGACCGTCATGAGCAGATGCAAGTGATCCGGCATGACCACAAAATCATGAAGTAGGAATTTTCGCTCTGCCATACATGATCGCAATACGTCAACGAGAAGCATTGCATTCCGTTCGGACTGGAACAGGCGTCGTCCCATGCTAGTTTTGGTGGTAGCAAAGAAGATGCGCGACGAACTGAGTGTGCCGTCGGGACTGGCATTACGAGCGGGTCTTGCCATAGCAGGGGCTAAAGCCCGATTCCTCCTTGCAGACTCTGCGGCATGGCTGAAGCCGTGCCCTGATACAAAGCCAAAAGCATCATCTCGATAAGAGGTACGCGAGGCTATCTGACCATTGCAGTCAAACGCCATTTCGAACCATCAAACGCGATCTGGCCTTCGCGCTTTAGAGCCTGTTGTGCGCTACGAACGAGATGTTTCCATTTCTTTCCAAAGTTCACGCCTTCAATCACTCGATCCACAGAATCGTCGCACAAATCCGGGTGCATTTGTTGAATGAGCGGGTGGAGATCAGCTGTTTTCATGGGTCCTTTTGATAGTAGGTATTCTATAGTCTCGCTGAATATTGCATGGCTAGATTTCGTTGCGCGAAAACGTAGTATCCGCTCCTCCGCTTTGTGCAGTTTGCCCCTGAATGCTGCACCTGCTGCCTTCACCGCCCGGCGCTTGTTGGCTTGGAACTCTGATCGAAGCTCCGCGAGTTCGGACGCAAAATCGGTGATCTCATCAACCGTGAGCGGTGCGCCGAGGCGCGCATAGCCCTCAAAATCGAGCCGAACCTCTCTCACCAGTTCTGGTCTTCTTAGGGCAACGCCATATTCGTAATTCCCTTTCAGGCCACCGCGTGTCAAATTTCCTGAAGTGATGATCGCAAGTTTATAGTCAGCGATAAAGACCTTCGCGTGGAGGGCTGGCAGGTGAATTGTATAAAAGTTCTTAAAGGCGCGTCCTAATTCTGCTATCCATTCAAGCTCTAGCGAGCCGTTGAGAACGCTTTCCACGCGAAGGTTAGTGAGACAGATAATTTGCAGGTTTTGGTTGATGCAACTTTTTGCAATGTGATCGCCAATCCACCGGGCCACCGGGCTGGTTATGAATGGCGAAGCGAGTAGGAGGAACTGCTCCGGGGTAGACAGAAGGTTCGAGAGGGCAGATTCCCAAGGAGATCGTAGGAGTTCTACTTCCGGCGTTTCTGTTCGTGCCGAGGTGACCATAGCACCCTCAATCGGTTACGACATTTACTATAGCGAACCGTTCCACCTCTTGTCGTTGCATAGTGAATTGCCGCAGCTTCGTCAGAATCGAATCGCTCGCACGCGTCGCATCTTTCGATTACTTGATATCGTCCCGTGTTGCTCAGTGGGCCGACGAGAATTCCCTTGATTCCAGAATGCACTGTTCCATTATCTTCACAGCAGCACTTCATACACAGACCTCCGAGTCGGCTGTCCAGGCATCCAGGCGCCGCCAATATCGATTACCAGAGAACCTGATGGCTTTAGAATACGCATAAACTGCTCGCCGAACGGCTTGAACCATTCGACGTAATCCTGGCTTCCCACATTTCCGTAGTCTTTTTTGCGAACCAAACCAAATGGTGGACTGGTCACAATTAGGTCCAGAGACTTCGGGGGCAGACCAGACATATATTCCAGCGAATCCTCAAGTATGATCGCCCCGTTAGCTGTCTCGTGGAATGGCCTCATAGAACCCATTGTAGCCGGGCTTCCGCCTCGTACAATGGAAAAGAACGCCTGACCCTCCCAGCCCATGGCCGACGAAGAACAAAAGAAACCTGACAAGCCCGATGAAGAACCAACCGGCAAAGTCTACGACTCCCGGCTCATGCGCAGGCTCGGCCACTATCTGCGCCCCTACTGGTGGCAGGCTTCCGTCTCCGCCCTCGCTGTCAGCCTCAAATCCATCTGCGACGTCACCGGTCCCTACCTGATTATGGTGGCCATCGACCGCTACTTCCCCGCGGAGCCCGGTTCCTCGCCCGCGGCCAATCTCCTCGCCAACGTTTTAGGCTCAACCAACTGGCTCGCCAGCCGCCTTCCCGCCGATCCCTACCAGGGCATCACCCGCCTGGCCGCAATCTATCTGGCCGCAATCCTTTGCGCCTATCTCTTCGAGTTCATCCAGATCTACCTCATGCAGTGGACCGGGCAGAAGCTCATGTTCGACCTGCGCCGCGAGATTTTTCGCCACATGCAGCGCATGCACATCGGCTTCTTTGACGCCCACCCCGTAGGCCGCCTCGTCACCCGCATCACCTCCGACGTGGACGCCATCAACGAGATGTTCACCGCCGGCGTGCTGGCCATCGTGGATGACTTCTTCAACCTCGTTTTCATGGCCGCCCTCATGCTCAGGATCAACTGGCGGCTGGCACTGCTGGCCTTCGCCGTGCTGCCCTTCATCCTGATCGTCACGCGCCTCTTCCGCGATCATGTGCGCGAGAGCTACCGGCGCGTGCGCACCGCCATCGGGCGCATCAACAGCTTCACCCAGGAGCACATCTCGGGGATGAGCGTGGTGCAGCTCTTCAATCGCGAAAAGCGCGCCTTTGACGATTTTGAAGATGTGAACCGCCAGCACATGGTGGCTTTCAAGGACACCATCTTCGCCTACGCCCTCTTCTACCCGGCAGTCGATTTTCTCTCCATGGTGGCCATTGCGCTGGTCATCTGGCGGGGCGGCTTCGGCGTGTTGAACATTCCCCCCGTGGTCACCATCGGCGTGCTGAACATGTTCATCCAGTACTCGCTGCGCTTCTGGCGGCCCATTCAGGACATGAGCGACAAGTACAACATCCTGCAATCGGCCATGGCCGCCGGCGAGCGCATATTTAAACTCCTGGACACCAAGCCGGAGATTGTCTCGCCCGCTCATCCCCTCGCCGGCGACGGCAGTAACCGGATTGAGTTTCGCCACGTCTGGTTCACCTATCAGAAGCTGACGGAGGAGCAGAAGGCCGCCGTCTTCTCGGCCTCCGAAGCCGCCGATCTGGCCGCCATCGACGGCATCGAGTGGATTCTCAAGGATGTCTCCTTCACCGTCGAGCCGGGGCAGACCGTCGCCATTGTTGGCCACACCGGAGCCGGAAAAACTACCCTGACCAGCCTGATGATGCGCTTCTACGATGTGACCGCCGGTCATATTCTCTTGGATGGCATTGACCTGCGCGAGCTCGACCTGACCGCG
>Ga0181518_10001232_pt1 | contig 26661 bp, 18 predicted proteins | sample PEATcosm2014_Bin_28_FD_119751 | JGI IMG/M metagenome (GOLD analysis project Ga0181518, IMG submission 119751) | Peatland microbial communities from MTU Mesocosm Facility, Houghton, MI, USA - PEATcosm2014_Bin01_60_metaG | ecosystem: Environmental > Terrestrial > Soil > Wetlands > Peat | place...
GAGTAGTTGCGAATTCGTTCTGCGCTATGCGCGCTCATCCGTCGCTGGAGTTCAGGTTGGCGCAGCAGAGAATCGATGGCCAGGCTGAGTTTACGAGGATCTCGCGGGGGCACGACATAACCATTCCAGCCATCTTCGACCAGGTCGGACGAAGATCCGGCGACACTGCTCACGATAATCGGAAGTCCGCAGGCCATCGCTTCATTCACCACCAGCCCCCAAGTGTCGGTGTGCGTCGGCAGAACCGAGGTTTCCGCCAGCGCATAGAGACGCGCCAGGTCTTCCCGCTGGGCAAATCCCGGGAAACAAATCATACCCGGGCTGATCCGCTTTGCCTGATTCGCCAGTTCCTCTCTGGCAACACCGTCGCCTGCAAATACCAATCCCACTTCGGAGCGCAGGCCGCTCTCTAGTTTGGCATAAGCCTGGAGAAGATCAAATACACCTTTTTCCGGGACCAGACGTCCGGCAAAAAGAATGAACCGCAAAGGCAGTTGCAGTCGCGCCCGAAATTCAGCCGCATGCGCCCTGGCATTTTCCGCCTGGGCCGCAAAGAAACTGTTATCGACGGCATTGGGCGCCGTCACGATATTTGCTTCCGGAGATCCGAGCGACCTCAGATACTCGAACGAGGCTTTCCCGGGCACGACAAATCTGTCGCAGTGCCTCACGAAATAAGCTTTCAAAGACTCCACCCAGGGACGTCCAGCGCGGGCGTCGTGGCTGGTGCTCTCCGACCACAACACGAATCGAACCTGGCGGCGCCGCGCCCACAGGAGCGCTTCCCAGGAGGCGGGATAGTTGTATCCGCCACAGATGATCACTTGCGGAACTGCCGCATTTAACGCGGGCCACAATCCCCGATTGATAAGACAACTGTGTTTCCCCGCGCGCCACCGCCAAGAGGGCAGGACCTGATGCGAAAAACGGATTTCATCCTTATAGACACGCCACTGGCGAGTCGCCGCATCCGTCTCGGCGAGGAAGATTACATGAAGGTCCAGATCCGCCCGGCGCGCCAGGGCATTGAACACCGGGATGCGGTAGGGGGCGATGATTTCGGTGAGAATCACAGTCTTTGGGATCATGACGCTGCCGCCGGTTCATTCATCAGCCTGTGGATCCTAGCTGCCCAGGGCGCTTCATGCCTGGCGCTGCCGCGGGCGGATTGCTTTCAGGAATGTAGTACAGGAATATTGTCCTACCCACTTGTTGGACTGGTTTGTACTGATTCAGCCAGCAGAATGAGTCCGGCGGGTAGCTATTGTGAAACACATGAGCGAACCGAAGTGAGCGAATACTAATAGCGACCCATCCGGTGACGGGATGGTATGGCTCGAGTATCTCGAGTTTGGGCAGTCCCATCTGGTAAATATCGGCGCTGCTCCAAAGGGCAATGTTCAATACCGGAATGTTGCGCTTGCGGGCCTCTTCGGCCAAGCGAAAAACGTCCTGACCACAATCGAGATCGCAGCCTGTAATGTAGATTTTGCTGGGGTCGCTGCCTGCCAGCGCGTTGAAGTAAGAAATGAAGTCACGACCTGCCCCAATACTCGACACACACTGCCAAACGATCAAGCCGAGAACTGCGGTTCTTCCCAAAACTGGCCACCTTCGCGGCAGTTTCCATAGGACCGCAGCGCCCTGTCCGGCGACGACCGCCAGGAGGGGAAACACGACGAGGATGTGGCGAACTCCTTCCTTGTACTGCACCAACGTTGCCGCGATCAGAACCATCAGCAGTGCGATCGCGGGAACAAGTGGCATCCAGTCTCTTCGTCGAATTGCCGCTTGCAAGGAACACATACCGGCTCCCCATAAAACCAGCAGGGCCAAAGGCGCCTTCACCGCCAGGGCGACGAAATAGAAATACCACGGTCCTCCGTTGGCCGTGGTCCCCAGCATGGAGGAGGGCCCGCGCAAATCGTTCAAGAGCCAAGCAATGGAGAAGCCCTTAATGAACGCGGGAGCCGGTACAGCCCAGTCTTCGATTACGGCTCTACGAGCCAAACTCCTGACTGGACCGGGAAAATGCTGGAACGAAGGCATCGATCGGGGAGAAAGCCCCATATCTTCTTGAACATGGCCAATGGAAAATCGGTATCCTGCCCACATCATGACGAGTACAATCGCCGCCACGACGCCAATTCTTGCCAGCCACTGGAATCTCGAATCTCGGCGCGCTGATTTTTCCTCGAATGATTCCTGGCGCCGGCCCACAACCCACTTGCAAACAAGAATTCCGGCCATGCCCGCTGGCAGATACAACAACGTCGTCATCTTGGATAACAATGCCAGCGCAAGCGCAACTGCGAAGAGCACGGTTCTGCCTCGGGTGGGCTTCCGCAGCCACGCGGCAAACGCAATCAGCGCCGCAAATTGCGTGCAGGCTGTCGTCATGTCGGTGTACGCCAAGCCGGCGAAGGCCAGTATCGTCGGAGTCGTGGTGAACAGGAGGGCGGCAGCGAGCGCCGCCAGGCTTCCAAACAGGGAGCGGGTCCACCAGAAGACCAACACGGTCGTGACGATGAAAAAAGGAAGCACGCCGAGGCGCGCGAGAGTCAGATTGCGATCATAGTGCCCGCCGTCGTAGATGATTCTCGTTCCCACCTCGTAGTAGTCGTGGTGCATGAGGTTTTCGTCGCTGAACTTAGGAATTCTCGCTCCAGCCAAATAAACAGGAAGACCGATGGCTACGCGCGACAAGGGGGGGTGAATTGGATCCAAGGTGTAAGTCCCCTTGTCGATAAATTCCACTCCAGCGGCGATATGGCAGGGCTCATCCCAGGCAACGGAGGTGACGCGGTAGGTGAGCACGATGCGTCCGACGGCAATCAGGGTTAGCAATGCAACAGCAATTACGGCGAAGGAATTGCGGCTCCAGACGTCGCTGCGCTCCATGAGAGGGATTATAGCGAAGTGAGGCCTGTACACTTTCGCATTGCGGGTCATGCAATCGCTTCGACTTCCCTCTTTAGCAGATGGCGGCCGATCGCGGCCCAACTTATGGCATAGACCGCGCACCCCAGGCCGACCAGGGCCAATGGGTGCAAGTGCAGAGGAAGCGCAAACCATAAGGCAGCTGCCATGAGCAGGCTTGCGATCGCGGCAACGGTGAACAGCGGAGTCCTGGCGGCTGCGCGCACCTCCGGGGGACAGAGCAGGAAGGCGCAAAGCGTCACTCCCACCTCGCCCAGCACGAACGCGACACAGGCGCCGGAGATCCCGAACCAAGGCGGTAGAACCAGATTCAGTACGACAGCACTGACGGCGCCGGCCAAGGTGGAAACGAAGTAAGCCCGGTGGCGGCCCATCGCGTAAAGAATGGTTCCCGCGAACAGCGTCGCCGCCGGCGCCGCGATCATATACAGAGCGACCCATTGAAAAGCATGCACCGCCTCATGAAACTGAGCGCCGAGCAACCACGGGATTACCACCGGGGCGGTCACCACGCCGCCCACCACCAGCGGAACGCCAAACCAAACCAGAATGGAGGCGGCGAGCTTGGTAAGGCGAGGAAGCCTCTCGGCGGAATTTTCGAGCAGGGCCATGCGCGGCATCAAAATGCTCTGGGGGACCGCGAGAAAGTTGCGGAGCACATCGGCCAACCGCGTCGCGGCGGCATACAAACCCAGGGCGTGCTCGCCGAGATACCATCGAACGGCGATATGCCCGCTGCGATGATAGAGATTGGACATCAGCGACGATCCGGCATAATGCAGGCTGGGCACGAGAATCGCGGCCCAGCGGCGGGGCGCGATGGAAAACCGGAATCGATAGCCCTCCCGCCACAAGACCGTCCAACCAATCAGGCAGGTCGAGAGCGCAGAACCCAGAATACTGACGGGCACCCAAATCACGTCCTTGGGAGAACGAATCATAGTGAAAATCCCGATGGCATAAAGACTTTGCTGCGTGATGGAAATCAAGGACTGGGCATGAAACAGCTCCAGCGATGACAAAACATAATCCAACGACAGGCAGCCGGTAGCCACCGAAGCCACACCGAACAACTGAAGAAGCAGGCGGACATCCTGCCGCACTTCGAAATGCGCAACGACCAGGACAGCGATGGAGGCGATCACGCCCGCCAGAACGCGAAGCACCAGGACATCGGAAACGGTCTCGAAAGCCGCTTCGCGCCGCGCCGCCACCTGCTGGGCTGCGTAGGAGGTAAGGCCGGGATTCGCTATCATTCCGGTGAAACCGCATACTGCGACCACGTAGCTCCACAGCCCATAAATATCGACACCAAGGCGCCGCACCAGGAAAGGGAAGGTGGCAGCCATAATTCCGGTGCCCACAACGCGAGCCGTGGTGAGAGAGAGCGCGAACCCTCCGTAACGCAACAGCGGCTTAGAAACGCTCAATAACCCATCCTATGTCCTAAGGTTAGCGACTAACTCATTCGATTTGCCATCTATGGTGGACTTATGATCTCTCTTCCTGTAGAGGCTGGGCTGACCCCGTCGTCGCGCAAGATCAGCGCCACATCAACGTTTCTTGCGACGTTTGCCAGCCGCTTCCACAAATACGGTTTCCCAATCTCGCGCAACTTTGTCCCAGTCGAATTGCAAAGCATGGCGAGCGGCAGCCGCGGACAGCTTGAGGCGCAAATCCCGATCAGAGAGTAGCCAACCCAGTTTCTGCGAGAGTTCGCTGTCCGATTCTACCAAGTAGCCGGTTTCGCCGTTGACCACGTAGTCTGGCCGATACTTTGCCATGGCCACCGCCGGCAATCCGCAGGCTGCCGCCTGTCCAAGAACTTGGGGATGGCCATCGATCACGCTGGGAAGAAGGAATACGTCGGCCATTCGCATTTCCTCGGCCACTTGCGGCTGCGAGAGATGGCCGACAAAAGTCACGTTGCGACATCCCAATTCGTTCACCAAGGCGCGGCAATTCTCTTCCTCTTCGCCCTTTCCGGCCAGTCGAAATTCAACCGCAGGCCAGTTTGCTGCCTCGCGAATCACTACATTCGCCCTCTTATAAGCTCGGAATGAACCGGCGAAAAGCACGGTGAGCTTCGGCCCAGGGCGGCGAGCCTCAGGCGGTGGATAGAACCAGTCCCGTCTCATGCCGTCGTAGATTGTCGTCGCAGCAACCCCGAAGCGGTCTTTGACTGTCTGCGTCACATAGCGTGAGTTTCCGACAACGCAATCGGCCTCGCGAATCGATCTCGCCGTCTTCGGCCCAACGCTGACATTGAGATCTGACACGATATAAGTCACGAGGGCGACCCGAAGACCGAGCGAACGGCGGCAAAACAGGAACAGGGTGTCGAGAGGCCCCTCGCGCGGGAAAAAATATACGTCGATTTTCGAACGCAGCAAGCGCGTGAGCCAGCGCGCCGTATTACCATGCCGCGACCAGGGCAGAATTTCGGTGTTTTCACGGGCGAGAATCCGCGGATCGGGCGGACCCATGCCCAGCATCACAACCCGGAACCGGTCCGCCGGAAGACGGCTTACGACTTCCTTCACGGTCAGGTTCTGCGCGTTGGTGTTCGCTTCATCGGCGAACGATGGGGTGAAAATCGTAATCATGGAGATTCTTCGCCATTCTTCAACAGTGGCCGCAACCCGCTGCGAGCGGGCTGGCAGAGGGCTTCCGACAGGGCCTCCGGAGAAATCGTCCGCGCCAGCCGGCGAGCGGTGTCCAAACTGGGTATAGCCGCGCGCAGTATATCCGGAATGCGCAGCAGGTCATCGGGGAATTCGAGCATCCTTGCCACACCAAAGCGGACATATTGCGGAGCATATCCGGCGTAAGCGTTCCGCAACCATCCGCAGAGAAAAGCGGGGATCCCGGCCGATGCGCATTCGAAAGCTACGGTCGATTCGACCGTCACCGCGCACCACGTATTCTGAAGAATCTCGCGAGACAGCGGCGCATCCGTCACGCTCACCAATTTGCGGTCGTCTTCGCTCAATATCGGTTTCACCAACCTCAGGCGCTGGCGGGCGCTCTCAAACGGATGCAGTTTCAAAACCACCACCTTGCCCGATCTGCGGGCAGTCGCACAAAGGCGCGGCAGCAGCTCGCGATAAATCGCTTCCACCCGCCATAAATCCGTTTCATACGGCTCGGTGAACCACGTGATCCAGGGAGCACGTTCACTCCAGATAGAAGCATTTTCGCGCATTAGAGACGACGCCGCTCCGATCCGAATCCGGCTTGCATTGACGCTGCTGATGCGTTCCAGATAGTCGCGCTCCATCTCGCCGTTGGCAAAGTAACTCGAAAACTGCGGGTTCTTGAATGCCATGCGGCAATCGAGCGCTCCGTGATGGCAGGCGACCGCCGGAATCCCCCGCTGCCCGGCAAGCAACAGAGGAATCCGCGTGTATGGATTCGAATCGTCGGCGCTCAGGCAACCTACGACCGAGCGCGCTTCAAAGACCCGAATCCAGGCATCGCGGACCGCGACTCCCCAGCGCAACCAACGCGGCCCCTTCTTCAAGATGTCGAGTTGAACCGGCAACTTGAATTCCGGATGTTCTCCGAGCGACTGCTCCATCTGTTTCCAGCAGTCTTCAAGTTTTTGCAATTCAGCCCGGTCATACGTCTGGGCTGCAAAACTGGCCAGACGTGCCGACTCCACATTAGGCGGGACGGGCGAAACCGCTCCAGACTCGCGGGCGAGCACGAGAAGAAATTTCTGTTCGGGCAAAATTCCGGCGTATGTGAGCGCGGTTTTTGTGACATTCGAATAAGCGGATGGAAGCAGCACAAGCGGCTTCGACTCCGATTTCCCTTTTGCTGCCTGCGCCGGCGGTCCGGCGAGCTTCCTTCGCCAGTGGTAGTGGGGATCGTACTTGTCGTAAACCACCTGCAGCAATTGTTCAAAGCCCAGGTTCGCGGCTGCGTTGACGCTGCGCCGCAAGAAGGTGGGCACGCGAAGCTTCCGCTGTCTCCGAGGAAGCACTTGCAGCGGAATTTTCCAATGCAGTCGCAACGCTTCTGCTACCAGCGACCGCCGGCTTGCGGCCAGCCTGCTACATTGGTTGAGTTTCCCGGCCAGCCGAAGCGCGAGCCGCACGTCCTGTAACTCCGGCTGCAATGCCAGACTGATCACGTCCCACCAGTCGATGCCAAAGCGGTCGACCACGCGCCCCATGCCGAGTTGAAGCAGTCCTCGCCAAATCGTCAGGTCCTCAACTTCCGCGGCCAAGTCGAAAATGCTGGAAACCGGGCAGCCCAGTTCCGCGCTCCGCTCGTCATAAAAGGATTTTGGGGCCCGTCCCAGGTCGACGACCGAATCCCAAGGCTGACTCGTCCACCAGCCGTCGAAGTCATCTTCGGGATGTAGAAGGAAAACTCTCATAGAAGCCGGGGTCAGGCGCCGGGTATCAGGGACACACAGGTTTCCTGAGACCCGACACCCAAGACCTGAGACCTAATTCACGAGCGCCCAGCTGAGTGGGGTTCCGCGTTCCACATCGCAGGCCGCGCGCTTTCCCAGAATTTCGTCGAGGTGGCGCGGATGCAATCCATCCGCCGGGCGAATCGAGCGCACGTTTCTCCTGGTGAACAGCTCGCCCTCCTTTACATCTTCGACCACAAACAGCGAGCGGCGGAACTTGAGGCTGTTGGCCTCGCGTGGTCCGGGGGCGAACTGGACCGAGCCGAGAGCTTTCTCGGCGGTGCGCACCGCCTCGACCATGGCCTTGAATTCCTCGGGTTCGAGTGAGAACGCGCCGTCCGGGCCTCCGTCCGAGCGCCGCAGGCAAAGATGTTTCTCGATGATGCAAGCTCCCAGGGCCACGGCGGCGACCGGGACCGCGATGCCCATGGTGTGATCGGAAAGCCCCACGGGACATGCGAAACGGCGCGCCAGTTCCGGGATGGTTCGCAGGTTCGCTTCCTCCGGCGGCGCGGGGTAGGCACTGGTGCATTTCAAGAGCGCAATTTCGGCCGCACCGGCCGCGCGCGCCGCCTCGACCGCTTCGGAAATCTCGTCGACGCTCGCCATGCCGGTGGAAACAATCAGAGGTTTGCCGGTGCGAGCCATCTTCTGGATGAGGCCGACGTCCACCAGTTCAAACGACGCGACCTTGTAGGCTGGAACTTTCATCCGTTCGAGAAAATCGACGGCGCTATCGTCGAAGGCGCTGGAAAACAAGTGCATCCCCAATTCGTCCGCGATCTGTTTGAGCTTCGGCTGCCACTCCCAGGGTGTGAACGCCTCCTGGTAGAGGTCGTGAAGGATGCGGCCGTCCCACAGCGTACCGCCGGTAATCCGGAAACAATCTTTGTCACTGCGCAGCGTGATTGTTTCGGCTGTATAGGTCTGGAGCTTGACCGCATCCGCGCCGGCGTCTTTGGCAGCGTGAATGATGCGGACCGCCTGATCGAAGTTCTGGTTGTGATTGGCGGAGAGTTCGGCAATGACATAAACCGGGTGGCCCGACCCAATCGGGCGGCCGTCGATTTGGATACCAGTATTTATCGAAGATTGGTCGCGGGATTGCACACATCGCATTATAATCTGGCAGGTGCCACACTCATCCGCTGGGGAATATTCTGTACAGCAATCCCGTTGGCCGGAGGGCATCACGGCAAATAGGTCTGCGAATGTCATCATTTTTCATCCGCCATTTGTTTTTCTCTTGAGACAATTGCTGCTATGAAAGCACAAAATCGGCAGCACCGCCCAGAGTACTCAGACAATCCAACGCAGTCGACCGGGTTTCAGGTTGTCGAGGACGCCACCTATGGGTTCCGGCACTTAGACCCTATTCCGCAAGACGCCGAGATAAGTGAATTCTACGAAAGCCGGTATTACGACTTGATACGCAAAGGGAACCGTGCACCGGAACTTCGCCGTTTGATGCAGGGCGGGGATTCCGCGAGCCAGGAACTCCGATGGCTGAGGGAAGGGTTGTACACCGACATCGTAGGCGTGCTCGAAAAGGTCACTCCCGGACGGAGACTGCTGGAAGTGGGTTGCGGCACTGGCGACTTTCTTGGCTTTGCCAAGGAACATGGATTTAGCTGCGTAGGAATCGAACCGGCGACAGAGGCGGCACAGCACGGGATGGCGAGCGGCCTAACCGTGCACACTCTGACCCTGGACGAATTTGTGAGCCAATCGCCGGCCGGAGGATTCGACGTAGTGGTCTTGCTCAACGTCCTGGAGCATGTGCCCAACGCGATACGCACTTTGCAGCATTGCCGGCAGGTGCTGGCTGACGGAGGAATTCTGTGTATCCGCGTTCCCAACGACTTTAGCGAGATCCAAAGCGCTGCCCGACAAAAACTAGTTAGGGACCCGTGGTGGATCGCAGTGCCCGACCACATCAACTATTTCAACTTCGCTTCGCTGCGGATTTTACTGGACCGATTGGCGTTCGAGACGGTTTACTCTCAAGGAGATTTCCCGATGGAGCTGTTCTTGTTGATGGGAGAGAATTACGTCGCAGACCCGGAGGTCGGGAGCCGCTGCCATGCGCACCGAGTGCAGTTTGATTTGGCGCTGCCCCCAGAACTGCGGCGAAAAATCTATTCAGCCCTCGGAAATGTGGGCGTGGGACGCGATTGTCTGGTTTTTGGAAAGAAACTTCCGTCGTGAACCTACCGATCATTGGCGCTTCACGCAAGGTGAGCCTGGTGCGCGGGTTGCAGGCGGCGCTGGCTTGTTCCGCAGTAACCCTGACAACGATCCACCGGCCCGTGGTGAAATTCCAAAGCCCGGAGGCAGCGCCTAAAGGTGCTTCGATCAAACGCCACTTGCGGTATGCGTAAAGGCGCACCCTGGGACAAATCATACCTAGTCGACGGGCTGCTAGATCCTCGGCCTCAACATTTGTTCAAATCGCGGACGCCGGGCTTCCCACTCATCTTTCAGTATGGCGAGGCAAACCACGTCGTGGAACGCGTCTCGTTTCCATATGTGTTTCCGAAATAATCCCTCCTGCACAAAACCGAAGCGGCGGTGCATTTCTATCACACCCCGATTGAACGAGAGGACCGGGCAGCAGAGTTTTTCGAACTTCAATTCGTCAAACACAAAGTTCAAGACGGTATATTCCACATGGCTGCCAACGGCTTTACCTCGCACGTTGGGGCTGGCAACGTAAAAACCAAAGTAGCATCGGCGATTCACCGGGTCGATTTCGTAGAGATTGGCCACTCCCACATCTTCGCCGTCACAGACCACGATCCAATACTTGCAAGTAGGATCTTTGGAAATACGCGCAAACCAAGCGGCATGTTCCTCTGGAGTAATCGTATGGCCGGTGTACATATAGTCGGCCACCTTCGGCAGATTACGCCAATGGCGGATCATGTCCATGTCGCCGGGACGGACATCGCGCAGTGAGATCAGAGTTCCTCCTTGAATTTACGAACTTGCATCAGCCAAAAGTACGGCTACGGTCCGGGCCGCTCCTTCGCCATCGACCAGGGAACGCGCGGTCTGCGATAGAGCTTGCCTCTCTACGGGCGAATTCGCAAGGCGGGCAACAGTTCGCGCCATGTCGCCGATCGCAAATCGCGATCCGCCGGTCAGCAGCGTCGCGGCTCCGGCGGCGTGCAAGGCCTCGGCGTTGGCCATCTGATTTTCCGCGACTGCCACGAGGACTGCCGGAAGGCCTAAGGCGCAGTACTCCCAGCAGGCGCCGCCAGCCGCCGAAATCGCGAGATCGGCCCAGGAAATCAGTTCCTGCATGTTCGTCACGTTGTTCAGAACCCGGCAACCCTGACTGGATTTGGCGACCGATTCCGTAAGTGCGGCGATATGCGGATTGCTGCCTCCGGCGACCACGGCCACTTGCAAACCCTCGACGGCAACTTGCTCCAGAGCATCCATGACTCGGCATGTGACGTTGTCCGGGTCGCTTCCGCCCAGGCTCACGAACAGGTTGCGGGCGATGGATGGAATCTCTCTCGGGGAGCGCACGGCAACAAATTCGCGCCTCAGGAGCGCATATTTTGTCCCGAGTAGGAGCCGGGTGCGCGATGCCAGATCCTTATAAAGATATTGCCGGGCGGAAAGGTTCTGGTTCAACACGATGTCTGCCGCATAGGGCGCCGAGCGTCCGTGGTCATCGATCAACACAACCTTGAAACCTTCCTGCTTCAGGGCGCATTGATAGTCCGCGCCAAATTCGTAGCCGTCCACCGCCAGCCAGGCTGGACCACGGATCCGGGCCAGCGCAATGAACTGCTTGGCATCAGCGTGGCTTCCCGGAACGCCGTCGATTCGAACCAGGCTGGCGCCCTCGCTGCGCAGGCGATCTTCAATCGCCGAGGTCGACTCGGCCATGGCGAAGGTCACGGCGCCGCCCGCGTCCTGCCATGCCTGGGCCAGCGCCAGGCAGCGCATCACATGGCCCGTCCCGATCGCGACCGACGCATCGGCGCGGATCAAAAGCAGTTCATCGCGAAGTTTTGCCACGGTCGTTTTGGGCCTTTAATGGTCAACGTACACGAAATACCGGCTGAATGAGCGACCCTTCCAGAAAACGCTCGGGATTGGCACCGCTCAGCCATTTCGACATTGTCTTGCAAACTTCCGCGTAGACTCGAAGCGTCTGCTCAATCGCCAGAGGATCGTGCGCCGCTGTCATGTTATGTGTGGCTAGGAGCAGCACGCCACGCTTCACGCATTCTTGAGCGAACAAACTTCGCACCAGAAGACTCTCTTTGCCGTCGCCATCGAAAAATCTGATCGACGACCAGAACGGATAGCCGATACACTGGATGCGATCCTGCAATCCTGCTTCTTTTGCCAGCGCGTTCAATCCTTCCTGCAGCACAAGCCCGTTCGCATCTATCCGATCCAGCGCATCAGTTGTCTCCAGAACATCGAGCACCTTCATGGCCGCCGCCATCGACGCCACTTCGCCGCCGAAGGTGAAGCTGAAGAAAATCTCTTTGAAGATCTTCATCACCTCGGCGCTTCCGACAATGCAAGAGATGGGGAAGCCATTGCCCATCGCTTTGCCAAAACAAGCGAGGTCGGGAGTGACGCCGAATTTCTTTTGCGCGCCTCCCAGCCCGAAGTGAAAACCGCTGCAGATTTCGTCGAAGATGAGCAAGGCGCCGTGCTCGTGGACGGCACTCTTGACGGCTTCGAGAAAACCCGCCGCCGGGGGCCAGAAATTAACGGGCTCCATGATCACCGCCGCGAACTCGCCGGGGTGTTCGCCGAGAAGTTTCTGCAGTGACGCCAGATCGTTGTACACGAAGGGATGGGTCAAGGCCCGCACCGCTTGCGGAACACCTGCATGACGCGTCGTGCTTCCGATGTACCAGTCCTGCCAGCCGTGATAGCCGCAGCAGGCAATGCGCTCGCGGCCAGTGAGGGCGCGCGCCGCCCGGACCGCGCCCGAGGTGGCGTCCGATCCATTCTTGCCGAAGCGGACCATCTCGGCGCAGGGAATGAGCCGGGTGAGGCGCTCCGCCAGTTCCACTTCCAGCGGGTGGGGCAAGGAAAAACTGTGGCCTTGCGACAACTGCTCCGCCACCGCCGCGTTGACCTCGTCGTGCGCGTAACCGAGAATATTCGGCAGTAACCCCTGGATGTAGTCGATGTACTCATTCCCATCCACGTCCCAAACCCGGCAGCCTTTGCCCTTCGCCAGGAACATCGGCGCCACGCCACGGACGTGCTGGTCGGCTCCCTTGCTGAAAGTCTGGGCGGCACCGGGAATCACTTTCTGTGCGCGCTCCAGCCAGGCCTTCGATTTTTCAATAGGCCGGAGGGGCGCTGGCGCCGCGCACGCATCCCCAAAAAGGCTCTTGTAGTATCCGTAATTCGAAATAATCTGCGAGTTCAGTTTTTCGATCTCGGGCTGGTCTTGAAGAAGCCGCAAGACATCCTGCGTCAGAAAATTCTCTTTGCCGCGAAAGGCGTGGTAAACCGCGCGCACGAAATCGAGGTCTTCCCGTTCGTCCACCGTCCAGCGATAGTGCATCCGAGAAAAAGCCAAGGTGTTCTCGACGTTGGCGGTGCGGAACTTTTCCGAACGCAGATAGGGAGTCACGTGCTCGCGCTCCGACTCCTTCACCGCCTCGTGCCATGCGCGTTCGAGCGCGGAGAAGGAAAATACCTCGGTATCCAAACCATCGGGATAGGTGCGCACCATCGTGTTCGATGCGTAATCCAGGTCGCCGCGTTGAAAGCGGCGGACCACTTGATCGATCAGTTGTGGATCGATCAGCGGGCAATCGGCTGTGATGCGCACCACCTGCGCGGCTTTCTCCTCGCGCGCCGCGTGGTAGTAGCGATCGAGCACGTTGTGTTCGCTTCCGCGATGACAGGGAACACCAATTTCGCGGCACATCTTCTCGATGGCATCGTCCGCCGGAGCGATGGACGTCGCCACCACCACCCGATCCACCAGGCAGGCCCGTTTGACGCGTTGAATGACGTGCCACAACATCGGCCGTCCTTCGATCTCCGCCAGGCTCTTGCCCGGCAAACGGCTCGACCCCATGCGGGCCTGAATGATGGCCACCACCGGCCCCTCGCTCGGTTCGGTGGTCCAGTTCAGTATCTGCGGCCTTTGCTCTTGCGACGATTTTTTAGCTGCCTCGACGATCCGAATCACATCTCTTCCCTGCTCCAGATCGACCATGGGCCCCGTTCTGTTTCCTAGAGATTCGAGGAAGTGACGTAATTCCGCCACATACATATCGTTCGTTTCAAATTTGTACGGAATACTTTTCCAGGCGGGCTGCCCGGCGGAAAACCAGCGCACTTCCTGAAGATTGAAATCCCAAAAAACCGTGCCCGTCTCGCCCACAACTTTGCAGGTTCGGGTATAGGTACGCTGGACAAAATCCAGGTGCAGTTCGGCGCGGCGGCGCTCGGGAAAACTCAAGTAGATCCAGGCCGAATCTTCAACATCAACGTCGAGATCGCTGAGGCGTTCAGCCTGGCAAGTCACTTCGGTGGGGCGGCCCAAAAGCCAGCAGATGTAATCCAATTCGTGGGAGCCGTCGAGAATGATGCCGCCTCCCAATTCCCGGCGCGCGCTGTAACTATCGCTGTACTTCTGCCAGGGGCGCCAATCGGGAAGGTATTGCCCCGCCTCGGCGTTGAGCCAGAGCACGCGCCCAATCTTTCCCGAATCGATCAGTTCCTTCACGATCTGCAAGCCGGGATGAAAACGCATGTTGTAGCCGATCTGAACGTTGCGGCCGTGGCGGCGCGCCTCGCCGATCAGGGTCTGGATTCCACTGGACTCGTGCGACAGAGGTTTCTCGATAAAAACGTGGGCGTGGGCCTGCAAAGCGGCCAGCGCCTGCTCGACATGGAACACCGGCGGAGTGCAGATGAGTACGATGTCGGGCCTGAATTTTGCCAGCGCCTCGCCATAGTCGGGGAAGCTTTCCCCGTGCAGTTTGCCGCAGCACTCGTTCAGCACCTCGAGGTTGTTGTCGCAAAACGCAAGCTGCTGCAAACCCAGCGACTTGAGGTTCTTCGCGTGGCGGCGGCCAATCGAACCGCAACCGGCTACCAGCGCCCGATATTTTGCTCTGCCGGAAATTCTGGACATGACTTATTTTAGTTGCCTGCGCTCGAGCGCATGGGAGCGCTCGCCTTCCCCTGGCATTGGAAAACCAGTCGTTGGTCGTTGGTCGTTAGTCGTTGGCAATTTCATTGTCTCTGCACGAGCGGCTAACGACTATAATGCCGCACAACTTTCCGCAGCGCATGTACCGCGTGTTCCACATCCTGCGCCGTCATGGCATGAAACATGGGCAGGCTGATCAGGCGCTCATAGGCGTCTTCGGCCACCGGATAACTCTCTTTCGACCCGAAGCGTTCGCGGTAGTAAGGATGCCGATGCACCGGAATGTAATGAACATTCACGCCGATATTCTCCGCCCGCAGCGCGCGAAATATCTCACCCCGCCCCGTCGAAAGCATTTCCAGTTTGAGCCGCACCGGATATAGGTGCCACGCGGGATTGACGCCCTCGCGCACTGCGGGAACCTCGATCGCGGGCAACTCCCGGAATGCCGCCGAGTACTGCGCCGCGATTTCCCGCCTCCGCGCCAGGTTGGCATCGAGCTTTTCCAGTTGCGACAGACCCAGTGCGCAGGCGATGTCCGTCAGCCTGTAATTGAAGCCGAGCAGCACCATCTCGTAAAACCATTGCCCCGCTTTCTGCCGCTCGTGCGCTTCGCTTGAGATGCCGTGGTTGCGAAAGCGCCGCAGCGTCTCGGCGAACCGCGCATTGTTGGTCGCAACCATGCCGCCTTCTCCGGTCGTCAGGTGCTTCACCGGATGAAAGCTGAACACGGTCATGCCGGCAATAGCGCCCACGCGTTTCCCGCGGAATTCCGCGCCCAGCGCGTGGCAAGCGTCTTCGATCAGGACCGCACCGCATTCTTTCGCCACTTCCCCCAGCTCATCCAGTTCCGCAGGATGCCCCGCATAATCGACCGCGATGATGGCCTTCACCTTCGAGGATGCGCGAGAGGTGATTTTTTTGGAAACTTCGTTGGGATCGAGGTTCAGCGTGTCGGGCGAAACGTCGGCGAACACCGGCGTCGCCTGCTGATACAGAATGCAGTTGGCGGTGGCGCAGAAGGTCATGGGGGTGGTGATGGCCTGGTCCCCCGGCCCGAGTCCGGCGGCAAACGCAGTGCCGTGCAACGCGGCCGTGCCCGAACTGAAGCTGACAGCGTGTTTCGCGCCGACCCACGCCGCGAATCGTTCTTCAAACTCGCCGACCTTCGGGCCCGTGGTCAGCCAGTCCGACTTCAGCACCTCAACCACCGCCTCGATATCGGCGTTATCAAGACTCTGCCGGCCGTACGGCAACAGTTTTTCACGGACAGGCTTGCCCCCGTGAATGGCGAGCGGCTCTGGTTTTGTGGTCAGGGAACTCATGCTACGCCGGCGTCGGCGCCGCCTCCGCCGTTTCCGGCGTTACCAGTTCTTTCAACTCGCGCCGCGTCAGCCAGCGATCATTGGTGTCGCTCGAATAACGGAAGCCTCCCGGCAGCGGTTTGGCGTTCACCCAATTCTCCGCCTTCCACCACGGATGGGACGGCTGAATTATGTACATGTCTTCCGTCTCGAGCGTCTGCCGCGACTCATCTTCGGAGACCAGCACTTCATGCAGTTTTTCTCCCGGACGAATCCCGATGGTCTCGACTTCGCATCCGGGCGCGATGGTCTCCGCCAGGTCCAATAAACGCATGCTGGGGATCTTGGGAACAAAAATTTCACCGCCGTGCATCTGCTCGATAGCTCGGATCACAAACTTCACGCCCTGCTCCAAAGTCAGCCAGAAGCGGGTCATGCGAGGATCGGTGATGGTGATTTTGCCGCGGCGGCGTTGTTCGAGGAATGTCGGGATGACGCTGCCGCGGCTGCCCACGACGTTGCCGTAGCGCGCGCAACTGAAGCGCGTGTTCTTCGCGCCGGCATAGGCGTTGGCCTGCACAAACACTTTCTCGGCGCACAATTTCGTAGCGCCATATAGATTGATTGGATTGACCGCCTTATCGGTCGAGAGCGCGAGGATGCGGTGGACACCCTGATCGATGGCCGCATCGATGACGTTGCGCGCGCCCATGATGTTCGTCAGGATGGCTTCGAAAGGGTTGTATTCGCAAGCCGGAACCTGCTTGAGCGCCGCCGCGTGCACGACCACGGTTATGCCGGAGAGCGCGCGTTTCAATCGCTCCACGTCGCGCACGTCGCCAATAAAATATCGGAGGCTGGAGTGATCGAAGCCCGACGCTCTCATCTCATGCTGCTTCAACTCGTCGCGGCTGAACACCACCAGCCGCTGCGGATGATACTCGCGCAGCATGATCTCGACGAACTTCTTCCCGAATGAACCCGTGCCACCCGTCACCAGTATGGATTCCTGCGCCCAATTCACCATTTCTTCCCTTCAAAACCTCGTCCGCCGGGTTACGCGCCGAACAAAGATGCGGGCGCCGCCTCAGGCCAGCACTACCTTCTAGAGACCGGGCTTGCGCCGTCTTACGCTGCGGCGGGAACTGCGGCAAGCCGCGTCTCTACGGTCAATCGGACGCCCGCGTTTCGGGGCTGGGCGCCGCAAATCGCCCTTATCCGCAGTCTGCCAGAAGAATCCTTCTTCGGCATCTTCTTGTGCTGGCTAGTATAGCCGAGGAAGGCGATGAAGAACGTATCGCCGAGGATTCATCGCGGCGTCGGTGACTGCGTCGGCGAATCCGGTACCCAGAACAACATCGCCAAACCGCAATTTCCGGCTGCTTCCCGCGCCAGGGATGCTAAAATCAAGCCAATACTTCATTCATAAGCGCCCGTTTCTGCTGGCCCGGTTTGCCGTGAAGGCTGGCCGTGCAAAGTTCCGGCTGGAGCGGGGATTTATGTGTTGGATGCGGCGCGCTGCCGCAGCGAGCGGGCGGCGGCGAAGGAGCAATGATGTCATCGGGGCCCCTGGTTCCAAGAACCAACGATCCACGAAGCGACCTGGCGCGAAGCGCCGACGGATTCCGCGAGTTGCCAGGGGGCGAACCGGCGGAGTTTCTCAGGCCGATTTCAGCGCTCTTTAATACGTTGCCCGCGGCGGAATCCACCCCGCGCGAATACTTCCGCGTTCTGATCAAGCGCAAGTGGCTGGTGCTCTCGGTGGTGGCGGGGATCTTCATGGCGGTGGCCATTGCCAGCCTGCGCCAGACTCCCATCTACGAAGCGGTGGGCCGCATCGCCGTCAACAAAGCCGATCCCAGTCTCATCACCTTCAAAGACTCGGGGCCGGTCATGGATTATTACGACCAGAGCGATCTCGATACCGAGGTTCGCATCCTCCAGAGCGACCTGATGGCGCTGCAGGTGATCCGGCAATTGAATCTCGACCGTCGCCCGGAGTTTGGTGGCCATGCCGATCAAAAGCAAGCGAACCTGGCCGCCGATCCGCTGCAGACGGACTCCAACCGCGCCACGGCGCTGCTGGGAGCGTTTCGCGGGAACCTCCGCGTCACTCTGATTCCCAACACGCGCATCATCGAGATCCATTACACCAGCGCCGACCCGCAGCTTGCCGCCAGCGCCGTCAATACGCTCGCCGCCACTTATGTGGAGCAGAACTTCAAGACCAAGTTCGAATCCACGATGCAGGCCTCCGACTGGCTGTCCAAACAACTGGTCGACTTGCAGATGAAAGTGGAGACTTCGCAGGAAAAGCTCGTGCGCTACCAGAAGGAGCACGAGATCCTTGGGACGGACGAAAAGTCGAACATCATCACGGAAAAGCTCAACGAACTGAACCGGGAAATGACGACGGCCGAATTTGACCGGATGCAAAAAGAAGCGGTCTATCGCCAGACCCAAACCAACGATCCCGACGCGATCGCGGCGGCGATCATTGCCGACACGACGGGAAATGGGACCACCGCAACCTCCGGCCTGCTGGACAAGTTGCGCGAACAGCAGGCGGGCCTCAGGATCCAGATTGCCGAACTCAGTTCGCAATTCGGTTCCTCGTATCCGAAAGTGGTTCAGCTTAACAATCAGATCAAAGAAATCGACCACCAGATGCAATCGGAAACGAACAAGGCGGTCGACCATCTCAAGGGGCAATACCTGGCCGCATTGCAGCGCGAAAACATGTTGCGCGACTCCTTTGAGAAGCAAAAACAGGAGGCGAACAAGCTGAACGAGAGCGCCATCGAGTACAGCATCCTGAAGCGCGACCTGGACAGCAACCGCACACTGTATGAAGGGCTGCTGGAAAAACTCAAGGAGGCCGGGGTCACGGCGGGATTGCGCTCCAACAACTTTCGCATCATCGATGCGGCGCGGGTTCCGCAGTTTCCGAGCGAACCGAACATTCCGCGCAACCTCTCGTTTGCGCTGGTGCTGGGCATCATCTCGGGTGTCGGCTTGGCTTTTCTGCTCGAGAACATGGACAATACCGTCCGCATCCCCGAGCAGGCGCAGGCGGTCTCAGGACTGCCTTCTCTGGGAATGATCCCGCTCGGCTCCAAGTCCACCAACCGTGGAAGTTATGGCAAGCGCATGGAATTGGCCGCCTCGCCGGAAGTGGTGGAGACTGTGACCCAGATTCGCCCCCAGTCGCAGATGGCGGAATCGTATCGCGCGCTGCGGACTTCCCTACTGCTTTCGAATCTTGGAGCGCCGCCCAAGGTGATCATGGTGACCAGCGCGCGACCGCAGGAAGGAAAGACTACCACCAGCATCAACACCGCCATCGTGCTCGCGCAAAAGGGGGTCCGAGTTCTCCTGGTGGATGCCGACTTGCGGCGCCCCAGTATTCACAAGACGCTGGGCATGGGCCCGCGCAGCGGCCTCAGCAACGTGCTCACCGGTAGCGCCACCGTGCAGCAGACGATCACAACCTCTCCCATCCTGCCCAACCTTTTCATCATGCCGGCGGGCACGCCGCCTCCCAATCCCGCCGAATTGCTGGCGTCCTCGAACATGAGGGACCTGCTGGCGGAACTGCGGCAGCAGTTCGATCACATAGTGATCGACACTCCTCCGACCCTTTCCGTGACCGACGCGGTGGTACTCTCGCCGCGCGCCGACGCCACCATTCTGGTCATCCGATGCGGCCGCACCACGAAACAGGCGCTGCGCCGCGCCCGCGATGTATTGATGCAGGTCAATGCGCACGTCGCCGGCGTATTACTCAACGCGGTCGACCTGACTTCCCCGGATTACTACTATTACTACGAGTATCAGGGCAAATACAGCCAGTACTATCACGACGAGGCGCCGGGCGACGGACACGGAGCGGAGCCGAAGGCGGGTTGAGCCGGCGAGTCTTCCCGCAAGAGTAATTGAGTTATTCTGTTCAGGCATTTCTGCCGGCGGGCGGACCTCGCTGGCAACGCGAAAATGACAATCCCACTTTCAAACCGGCGGCGTGGACAGGCGGCTGCAGGTGTGGCATTGCTCGCCCTGGTTTTTCTCTTTCTCACCGGCAAGGAATATGCCGCCAGTTTCTTCGCGGCTCGCCCGGAGTTGCCATCGCTGGAGCGCGCGGTGCGGCTGTCGCCGGGAAACGCGGATTATCGCCATCGCCTGGGACGCTATTTTGCCTTTGTTGCCGGGGATGCCCCGTCTGCGATCGCCAGCCTGCGAAAAGCCGTGGAACTCAATCCCCACGATGCCCACTACTGGTTCGATCTGGCCGCCGCCTATCAGGTGACCGGAGACACCGCCGGCCAGCGAACGGCACTGGATCGCGCGTTGCAAGCCGAGCCCACCGCCCCCGATGTGGCGTGGGAAGCGGCCAATTTCTTTCTCATCGATGGCGACATCGATCGCGCGCTCGGCGAATTCCGCGTCGTCATCGCCAACGACAATGGACTGAAGGACGCCGCCCTGCATGCCTGCTGGCGGGTGCGGCCCGACGCGGACGCGCTGCTGCGCGATGTGGTACCGGGCCGCGCCGATTCCCTTATTTCGTTTCTGACCTTGCTGGAAAGCAAACAGGAAACCGAGGGCACCATCAAAACCTGGACGCGCCTTGCCGACTTGCACGAGAAATTCGAGAACCGGTATTTGTACCAATACGTGCGCTATCTCATTGATGCGCACCGCCCCGATGCGGCCATGGCGGCCTGGGAACAAAGCGCCGACGTTCTGGGCCTCTCTTCCTATCTGCCCACCGATGACAACCTGGTGGTGAACGGGGATTTCAGCCTCGACATTCTTAACGGAGGCTTTGACTGGACTTACGTCAATCGAACCGGAGTGCAGCCGCTGCTGGATGCGAGCGACTTCCGCGAAGGTTCGCGCTCGCTTTTCCTCACCTTTGAAGGCCCGGGCATCAACGACGCCGGGATCCAACAGCTGATTCCGGTGCATGGCGCGACCACCTACGATTTTTCCGCGTATTACAAATCGGCGGACTTTGAGGGAGCGGGCGGTCCCGAGATTGTTCTGCGCGATGCCTATACGGGCGCGCCGCTCTATGCCAGCGATCCGCTCAAAGACGCGGACTTCTGGAAGGAAGTTCACTCCAAAGTGACCACCCCGAACTCGACCACGCTTCTGGTGCTGGCCATCGAGCGCTTTCCCGCCGGTTCTCCCATTCGCGGCAAGCTTTGGCTCAACGATTTCGAACTTTCTCCCGAACTTGCTTCCGACAATTCTCCCGACAACTCCGAGGACAACCGGTGAGTTCCACCCTGACAACGCAGACTGAGGCCGCGCCTGACGTTAGACAGAACGACAACGAGAAAGCTCCGCGCCTGCAGCTTACCAACACGGCGATTTTGGCCGGTGCCTGCGCGGTGCTCTTGCTGGGACCGCTGGCCTTTGGGGCGGTCGAGCCCTGGTCTATTTTTGCTTTGGAAGCGTGCGCCATGCTGCTGCTGGCGGTTTGGGCATTCCGCCAGTGGATGAACCGTGAAATCAACGTATTCGGCAACCCGCTCTACGGTCCGATGGCCGCCTTTTTGGCGCTGGTGCTGGCGCAATGGGTATTTGGAGCCACGGCCTACCGTCACGTCACCTACTCTCACCTGCTGCTCTACGCGGCCTACGCCATGCTGGCGTTTGTCGTGACCCAGACCCTCCGCCGGTCTTCTCAGTTTGAGTTCATGGCCCTGCTCTTCACGGGTTACGGAGCGCTAGTGGCTTCGTTTGCGGTGCTGCAAGGTCTGGCGCCGAATGGAAAGCTCTACTGGGTCCGGGCGCTCGAAGCGGGCGGGGCGATTTATGGGCCCTACGTCAATCACAATCATTATGCCGGGCTGATGGAGTTGCTCGTACCCTTCCCGTTGGTGCTGGCCGCAACGCGCTTTACGGACGGGGGCCGCAAAATCGCAGTGGCGGGAATCGCCGCCTTGATGGCCGCCAGTATTTTTCTTTCTGGCTCGCGCGGAGGCATGGCGGCGTTCGTGGCGCAGATGGTGGTGCTGACGGTGCTGCTGGCCCGCAAGCGCAAACACGGTTGGAAGCAACCCCTGATGCTGGGTGCGTTTCTGGCGGCGGTAATACTTTTTCTCATTTGGGTAGGCGGTAACGGGCTCACCGAGCGCCTGGTCAGCATTCACTCTGAGGCGCGGGAAGAGATCAGCGGTGGGGTCCGCCTCACCATCGATCGCGACTGCTTGCGCATGCTGCTCAAGAGGCCCATCCTCGGTTGGGGACTGGGAACGTTTCCGATCGTGTATCCGGAATTCCGCAGTTTCTACACCACCTTCTTCGTGAACCAGGCGCACAACGATTATTTGCAACTGCTGGTCGAGACCGGCTTGGCCGGGTTTTCGATCGCGGCGTGGTTCATGGTGCTGGTCTTTCGCCGGGGAGCAAGCAAGCTTAAGGATTGGACGGAGACGGCAAGCGGCACGCTGACCGTGGCCGCCCTGCTCGGTTGCCTGGGGATACTCGTACACAGCTTCTTGGATTTCAATCTGCAGATCCCGGCCAACGCCGCACTGTTTTATGTGCTCTGCGCGATCGCCGCCTCAGCGCCGCTGCACGAATCCCAGCGCCGCCGCGTGGCCCGGCGCCGCAATTTGATCGTGCAACCAAACTTGGAAGCGGGAACCCTGCCAACGGAAACTCCGGCGCCTTAGAGTGGGTTACGTGGGCGCTGCTACTTTCAACCGACTTCCGGAAATTCAAGGATCCTTCCTTGGAGGCAAACTCATGAAATTCGCTGGGGCGGTTCGACTGACGGCTTTCTGGCTGGCCGCGGCCACTGCGTTCTTGATTGGTTTTGGCCAGCCGGAAGCTCCGGCGCAGTCCACAGCGCCAGAGAAGATTAACGTAACGGTCCAATGGGACAAGGTGATTACGGTTTCGAAGACCACTCCCACACTTCAAGTGGTCGTCAATCCACCCTTGCGCCGGGGCACGAAGATTCACGATCGTGTCTTTCAGGCGCTGCATGAGTTGGGAGCTGACTACGTCCGCTACGTGCCCTGGCTACCTTACCCCAAGCTCGGCGTTGCAGAACTCGAACCTCCGCAAGAGGGGAAGACGTCGTGGGACTTCTCACTGCTTGATCCCATGATGGAAGACCTGATGAAGGCCCAGACCGGGCACTCGGTGATCATCAATTTCAGCACGATCCCGCAGTGGATGTTCAAGACCGAGAAGCCCGTGGCTTATCCTGGAGATCCCAACCAGGTAACGTGGGATTACGAACAGGGAACGGAGTTCCGCGATCCCACTTTGAAGGAAGTGGCGGAGTACTACGCGCGGCTGGTGAGTTGGTACACGCAGGGCGGATTCACCGATGAATTCGGGAAGCGGCACGACTCCGGCCATCACTACAAGATCGACTATTGGGAAGTTCTTAACGAGGTCGATTCCGAACACAGCATGACTCCGCAGACTTATACGCGGGTCTACGACGCGATTGTGGAAGCGATTCAGCGCGCCGATCCGAAGATTACGTGCGTGGGGATGGGGCTGGGCAGCGAACCGAGGGAGTTCTTTGAATACTTCCTGAATCACAACAATCACAAGCCCGGCATCCCCATTGCAATGATTTCCTATCATTTCTACGCCGTGCCGAGTCCGGACGAGACACCGGAAATCATGGAGCACACCTACTGGGAGCAGGCTGATCGTTTTCTGAACGTAGTCAGCTATATCCAGGGGATCCGCGAGCGGCTGTCGCCCGAAACCATGACGGACGCGGATGAGTTGGGTTCGATCTCCGCTGACGACACCCAACAAGGCACGCTGGGCCACGTCCTTAAGCCGATTCCCAACTCCTACTGGAACCTGTGCGGGAGTATGTACGCCTACCTCTACGTCGAACTGGCCAAGCGAGGAGTCGAAGTGGCGGGCGAATCCCAGTTGGTGGGCTACCCGACGCAGTTCCCGAGCGTGTCGATGGTGGATTGGGAAAGCGGCCAGCCGAATGCCCGCTTCTGGGTGCTGAAGTTGCTGCGCGACAACTTCGGGCCGGGCGACAAGCTGGTGGAGACCGACTCGAAGGCTCCCTATGTTTATGCGCAGGCGTTTGTGACGCCTGAGGGCAAGCGCAAGATTCTGCTATTGAACAAGCGAAACCGAGCCTTTGATGTGGAGCTGCCGGGAGCTAAGGGAGCGCAAGTTCAGCTGGTGGATCAGACAACCAGCTTCCAGCCGCCGGCTTCGAGCACGCTGACGGGTAATCGAATTACCCTGGGCGGATTCGCGGTTGCCGCAGTGACCCTGGCGAAATGAAGCGGGAACGCAGCGCAGCGGGCGCTCGAGGTCTCGCGCTTTTCTAGGCGTGTGGCCTTTTGCTGCAAGTTCCTTTAAGCCGATCTTAGGCACTCCGGCGTTATGCTGGCTCGCCGGAGATGGGAGGCGCTGGCCAGGGGCCGCGCTCGGCTTCCAGTTTCGCGGCAACCGCCAGCACGACTTCGTCCTGCCAGGGCCGCCCGACGATCTGCACGCCGATGGGCAGGCCCTCCGGCGAATGACCCATCGGAACCACGGCGGCGGGAAAGCCCAGCAGGTTAAACCACTCGCAATAACTCCAGGCATCGAGATACTTCACCGTCTTCCCTTCCACCTGCCACTCCCGTTCGCCATGTCGAAACGCGGGGATGGCAGCGACCGGGCAAAGCAACACGGGATACTTCCGCATCTGCTGGAGAATTCTCTCGCGCACCGTATCGCGTCCCAGCCATGCGGCCAAGAGCGATTCGCCCGTGTGGGCGGGCTCGGCGTTGGTCCACGCCAGAAACTCGCGCAGAATCGGGCTCAGCTCGGTTTCGCGGCCACGCAAAGCCGGCCCGAGAATCATCCCGCCCGCCGTGCCGAAGAATTCCCACCAGCGCTGACGCGCTTCTTCGAGCCCCTCGGGACGAAATGGCTCAACCCGAAATCCGCCGCTCGATAGGAGCGCTGCCGCCCGCCTCACTGCCGACCTGGTTTCGGGCGTGAGTGGAGTTCGGCCATCGTCTTCGAAGAATCCGACGTTGATGGCGCGCAGCGCTGCGTCATCAATCTTGCTCAACTCAACCAGCGCGGCACAAGGGTCGCCGTCGTCCGTACCCGCCATCGCTTCCAACAGCATTCGCACATCTTCTGTGGTGCGTGCCATCGGTCCAACCACTCCAATCAGCGCAAACGGCCCGGCAGACTTTGGATAATGCCCGGTCGAAGGGATGCGTCCGGGAGTGGGCTTCAATCCGCAGATACCGGAGAAGTGCGCCGGTACGCGGATCGAACCTCCGCCGTCGCTGCCCACGCCTCCGGCGGAAAGCCCAGCGGCGATGGCGGCAGCCTCTCCGCCGCTCGACCCGCCCGAGGTGCGCGTCAGGTCCCAGGGATTGTTGGTTCGTCCATAAAGAAGATTGTCGGTTTCCCAGGCCATGAGCAGTTCGGGCGCATTGGTAGTGCCAACGATCACGGCCCCCGCCGCGCGCAGTCGCGCCACCAGCGGCGCATCCGTGGCGGCGACGTATCCGGCACGCAAACGCGTACCGGCCTCACAACGATGTCCGGCGACATCAATCGAAGACTTGATGGAAACGGGCACGCCATGCAGCGGCCCGAGTTGTCCCTTATTCCTGTCGAGAATTGCTTGCTCGGCGGCGCGCGCCTGGGCGAGTACTGCTTCCGGCTGGCAATCGACAAACGCGTTCAGCCTGGGATTGAGGCGCTCGATGCGATCGAGGTGAGTGCGCGCCACCTCCACCGGCGAAACCGCCTTTTGCCGGATGTGCGCAGCAATTTCCCGCGCGGACAAAACAGGGCCTGAGGTCATAAAGTGTGGTGAACGATATAACGAGATTCAGCATACCAGCGCAAGCCCGATGCGACTCATATCTCTTGCCAGTTTTTCACGCCCGTGTCCCGCTAGTGCCGTACAGTGAAATAGTGAACAGGCAGAAAACGTATTGGACACATAGCACAATACATATTGACATTACGTATGACATGACGTATTATCTCTCTTACGAGGTTATGTATATGGCGTATGTAGAGCCAGCCACGGTTTGGGCCCCGAAAGCTTCTATCCGTTCGGTTGAGATCCTCTACAACTCGGGGCCAGGAGGCTGGTCCGTTGCCAGCATCGACTGGGAGGGTTCAGCGGCAATCGGAATTCGCTGGAACGGTAAAGACGGGTCGGGCATTGGAAATCCGCAATCGCGTGGAAACGCAACCTGGTTCATCCTCCCCGACGAGCTAAGAGAAGTGATCCTGAGCCGGGTTGACGATCTTGCGATGAGCGGCCCCGGTGGCTTGATCGAGGGCTACACGGCGATGGCGAACGATGCGACCCGCGAGCGCGAAGCGGAAGAGTGGTCGGAGGGGCTGATCGGCGATGCATCCGCGCAGGGGTGAAGTGTGGTGGGTGTCCTTCGATCCCGCTGTGGGAGGGGAGATTCGCAAGACCCGCCCCGCACTGGTCCTCAGCAATAATGCCGCGAATGCCGTTTTGAACCGGGTGATCGTAGTTCCGCTTACCAGTCAAATCGCGAGACTTTACCCCGGCGAGGCAATGGTCACGCTTAACGGCGAGCAGAGCAAGGCAATGGCCGACCAGATCGCGACCGCTTCCAAAGAAAGATTGCGCGATAAGCTGGGCAGCCTGTCCCTCACCGATCTCGCAGCCGTCGAGAAGGCCGTGCTTCTTCAGTTGGGCATTCGCCGCTGAGAACTCGCTACGCCGATCTACTTGGAAAGCTCGTGGTCCACCGAGAACGCTCCGGCCCCACGCAACAGCAGCGCGGCGGCCATGGCGAGCACCAGCAGATGATATTCGA
>Ga0181518_10001233_pt1 | contig 26655 bp, 21 predicted proteins | sample PEATcosm2014_Bin_28_FD_119751 | JGI IMG/M metagenome (GOLD analysis project Ga0181518, IMG submission 119751) | Peatland microbial communities from MTU Mesocosm Facility, Houghton, MI, USA - PEATcosm2014_Bin01_60_metaG | ecosystem: Environmental > Terrestrial > Soil > Wetlands > Peat | place...
GACAAGAAAGCAGAACCGCTGCTCGAAAAGCTGAAGGGCGATCCGAACAACGGCGATCTGCTCATCCAGATCGGAAAGATCTACATGTCTACCCATCAGTTCAAGGAAGCGGCAGTCTACTACGGCAAAGCATTGCAGGTTGATCCAAAGAACGTTGCCATTCGCACCGAGATGGCTTCGTGTATGGACTACAGCGGCGATGTGGATGAGGCAATCAATCAGCTGCAGCAGTCGCTGCACTATAATCCCAAAGATGCCAACTCGCTGTTCAACCTCGGCATGATCAGGTGGCAGGGAAAACAGGACAACAAGGGAGCGGTGGCGCCTTGGCAGCAGCTGCTGAAGTCGAATCCGGAATTGAGCCCAGAGCGCAAGGCCAAGGTGCAGAAATTGATGGCCGACGCGCAGATGCAGGGCAAGAGCTAGCGCACTGGCTCGCGCCATAAGATGGAGAAACGCGGCTCGCGGCGGCTTCCGCCGGCAAACGAAACGGGATCTGAAGGAGCACTGAGCAATGACGGATACAAATCGAACTTCTATCGAGCAATGGACAAGCGTGCAGGCTTATGTGTTAGCAGTCATCAGCCTGCTGGTGGGAATCGCCGGCGGCTGGCTCATCCGCGGATCCCAGAGTCCAGCGGCCGCTGCGACTGAGACAGCGAGCGCACCCGCTCCGGCTCCCGCGATGGCAAACCCGGGCATGCAAATGCCAAGTCCGGCCGAGATGCAAAAGATGGCCGACACGCAGGCTGAACCCTTGATCGAGAAGCTCAAGGCGGACCCAACCAACTCCGAACTTCTGGCAAACATTGGGGACGTATATTACGACGCCCGGCAGTTCCCCACAGCCATCGAATACTACCAGCGCGCGTTGAAGGTAGAGCCAGCCAACACGGGCGTTCGTACCGACATGGCGACCGCCTATTGGTACACCGGCAACGCCGATACGGCCATCGCGGAATTCCAGAAATCGCTTTCTTACGAACCGAACAAGGCCAACGCGTTGTTCAATCTGGGCATCGTCGAGTGGCAGGGCAAAATGGATATCGACAAAGCTGTCGCCACTTGGCAGAAGTTGCTGGATACGAATCCGAACTATGAAGGCAAGGATAAGGTTCTGGAACTGATGGCACAGGCGAAAAAGCATTCGGGCGTCAAACCGGGGACACCGGCGAAGCCGCTGCAATAGCCTGCTATGGCGGAGTTGTCGCGCAAATGGGCAGCGACTCGCGAGCCGCATAGAGGGCTTCCATTTACGACGAAGGGAGCGTTTAAGTCAGTACGTAGTTGAAGACGCCGGAGAGATCATAGGAAGCATCAGGGCAGCTAACAATCTGGCAAATTCGTAACGCATTCACCTTGTGGAGAGCACTCTCGGATCGGGGCTTTCTGCTCACCGAGGGCGCGTTTTGCCCCTTCGCCCACTAGCTATCCCCGCCAGCTTGATGGCGCAAGTCCTTGCCAATATTGCGCTTAGCCCTTATGCTGGGTTGGCATCGCGATTGCCGCTCCCCACCCGGGAGCCGCGGCGATTCTATCCTTCGCACAGAGTCGACTGCCGTTTGGTGCAAGGTTGACAAATCGGAGTGGGGAGCCCGATTCACGCGAACACATGGAACGAGCGATCTTCAAGGCGGTGATTGTCGGTGCCGGACCGGCGGGCCTGACTGCCGCTTACGAGCTGTCAAAGCAGCACGCCCCAGTTGTTGTCCTCGAGAGCGACCCGCAATATGTCGGCGGAATCTCCCGAACCGTCAACTATAAAGATTTCCGTTTTGATATCGGCGGGCACCGCTTCTTTTCCAAGTCTCGTGAGGTCGAGGATTTTTGGACCGAGATTGGCGGCGAAGACATGCTCGATCGTCCCCGGTCGTCGCGCATTTACTACCGTGGCCGGTTCTACACCTATCCTTTGAAACCGTTCGAGGCTCTGTCGAAGCTCGGAATTGTCGAATCGGTGTTCTGCGTACTCTCGTTTTTGGCTGCGCGTCTCCATCCCACTCGCGACCCGAAAACCTTTGAAGACTGGGTCACCAACCAGTTTGGCAAACGCTTGTTCCGCATCTTTTTCAAGACCTACACCGAGAAGGTGTGGGGGATGAGCTGCGACGAGATCTCCGCCGACTGGGCGGCGCAGCGGATCAAGGGGCTATCGCTCGGTTCGGCCATCAAGCACGCCCTTTTCGCCAAGCGCAAACCCAAAGACCGCAAGCAGGTGGTGAAGACGCTGATCGACACCTTCCGATATCCGCGACTGGGACCGGGAATGATGTGGGAGACGTGCGCAGAAAAAGTCCGCAAGCTGGGCGGCGAAGTGCTGCTAGGCCGCAGAGTGGTTGGCTGCCGCTTCGACTCCACCAGCAATCTCTGGATCGTGACTACCCGCAGCGCCAACGGCGATCTGGGAGAATATCGCGCCGAACACCTGATTTCATCCATGCCCATCCGGGATCTGGTTGCACAGATCGAACCACACCTTCCCGAAGCCGCTCTCCAGGCTGCGCGCTCTTTGCGGTATCGTGACTTCCTGACGGTTGGGCTGATTGTGCATGACCGCGGCCGTTTCTCCGACAACTGGATTTACATCCACGATCCCAGTGTGCAGGTTGGCCGCGTGCAAAATTACAAGTCGTGGTCGCCCGAGATGGTTCCAGACGCCGACTATTGCTCCTATGGTCTCGAGTACTTCTGCTTCGAGGGTGATGGACTGTGGACCTCGAGCGACCGTGAGCTGATCGAACTGGCCAAGGTGGAAATTCAAAAAGTAAATCTTGCTGCCAGTGCGGATGTGGTTGATGGCTGCGTGATCCGGCAGCGCAAAGCGTATCCGGTTTATGACGACGCTTATCAGCAGCATGTGAACACGATTCGGAAGGCCCTTGACGAAAATTGCCCCACCCTTCACCTAGTTGGCCGTAATGGCATGCATAAGTACAACAATCAGGACCACGCCATGATGACCGCAATGCTTACCGCAAGAAACATTCTGGCGGGCGCGCGCAAGTTTGATGTCTGGGCGGTAAATCAGGATGCCGAATATCACGAGGCAGGGGCAGCCGGCGAGCGAGCCGATGCTCCTGAGACCGGGGTTCCGTTCAATAAGACCGCTGGGCAGAAGGAAGGCGACGGGGAGCCGCGCCGCGCCGCGCTTGCTGGTGCGGTCGGGTCCGAAAGAGTCTAGCCAAGTTTTGGAGTTCCTACTGACGAATCGCAGCAGAGATTATTGCCGAAGCACGAACAACTAGAGCGGCCTCAGTTGCATGCAAAATTTCACCCTCATCGACATATTCGGCACGCTCAAGGCAAGCCTAGCTCTGCTGCCATTCATGTTCGCCCCAGGGTACGTCGCGGGATGGGCGCTCAACCTGTTTGAGTTCCGGCAGCGGCGTCTGATTCTGCGGCTGATTCTGGCTATCCCACTCTCCATCGGCATCTGTCCGATGCTCTCCTATGTGCTGGGGCGGTTCCTGGAACCGGGGCTCTGGGCGTTCTATGTTGGTGTGTCGGTTGTCTGGGTATTGCTTCTGGCAAAGGAAGCTTTGCGAGGCATGGCGTCGTTTTCAGGAAATACATTCTCAAGATACATCTGGATCGCTCTGGGACTGGTAGCGCTGTGGGGAGTGGCGGCGCTTGGGTCTGTGGTGGATCTTGAAATCGGGGATCAGCTCTATCCCCCGATTGTCGCGTTTGACCATTCCGTCCGTACTGCGATGACCGTGGCGGTGGCACGCCACGTTCCTCCAGAAAATCCCTTCTTTGCCCACGCAGCGGCCCCGCTGCGCTATCACTACTTGTGGTTGCTGTTTTGCAGCCTGCCGATGAAGGTGCTGCATTTGTCACCGCGACACGTGGTGAACTCCGGCGTCGTCTGGTGCGGCCTCGGCTTGATTTGTACGATAGCACTTGGTCTCAAGTTTTTGCTGGGAGTTCGGACGAGCATCGAGCGAAAGACCTTGCTTGGGGTTGGCCTGCTCTGTGTTACCGGCCTGGATATCTTGCCCTTTCTCTACCTTGGGGTCGCTAGGCGGTTTTGGCTGGCTGATACCGAGAAATGGAACGAGCCCCAAATCACCTCTTGGATCGGCTCTCTGCTGTGGGTGCCGCACCACGTCGCCGCCTTAATTGCATGTTTCGTAGCATTCTTGCTGCTGCGTTACCAAGCCGACGCCCATCGCCGATGGGCAACAGGGCCGGTAATCGTAGCGGGAATGGCCTTCGCCAGTGCAGCAGGCATGTCCGTCTATGTCACATTCACCTTTGTAGTTGCCATCGCCCTTTGGCTCCTGGCATCAGTTTCGCGGAAGGATTGGCTGGAAGTCATGATGTTCGTCAGCGCGGGTGCGCTGGCGTTGCTCTGGGCGCTGAGCTTCCTTTTGACTCTTCGTGGCACCGGGGCCGGCGGGACCGCCGCTCCCGTCGGCGGCGCCTTTGTGGAGTTTGAGCTGCGCGCGTTTCCGCTAGGAATTGCTCTTGCCCAGCAGATCGGCATCCCCTTGGTAACGCAGTCTGCGCGGACCGTTGCCAGCGTCGTTTTCCTACCCCTGAACTACGGGCTGGAACTCGGATTCTTTCTCCTCGTCGGCATCCTGCGCCTGTGGCAGGTTGTGCGTGGCAAGGTTGTGGCCAGCGTCAACGAACAGGCAGCTTGGACGCTGGTCGCTACCAGCTTTCTGATCGGCACCTTCCTGCGTTCCAGCACCATTGAGACGAACGACTTGGCTTGGCGAGGCTTCCTGCCTGCGCAACTGGTCCTGCTGCTTTGGGGAGCGACGATCCTTCACGATTGGTGGTTTTGTGATTCCGGCGTCACGTCACAAACAGCGCTGGGTTGGTGGACTCGCGGGACGCTCGCGGCGCTGCTGATTCTAGGCACGGCGTCAACTGCGAATCAGGTGTTTATGCTGCGTGTGTTCCCGGTTCTATTGGATCGCGGGGCGATTCCGCGGCCGAACTGGCCGGGTTGGGTGGTTGCAAATCCGCAATTCGGCAAGAGAGCATATGCGCTGCGATCAGCCTACCAATCTCTTGGCAAGCAACTGCCTTCTTCAGCAGTTTTGCAGAGCAATCCGCCTACAGGGGATCTCATCCTTCACATGCTATACTCCGGGCACGACGCGGCTGCCGGCAGTGGGGATTGCGGGACAACCTTCGGCGGTGACGCTAGCGTCTGTGCCTTGCGCCTACGCAGGCTGAGCCATTTATTTGAATTTCCTGATGGCAGTGATTTAGACGCCACTTGCCGGGCATACGGCATCGACGCCCTTGTAGTGGAGTATCTGGACCCAGTGTGGTGGGAACCATCTTCCTGGGTTTGGGCCCGGCGGCCAGATGTTGCCAACGACTATGTCCGTGCGTTTCTCTGTGGCGCGGTTGCGAATGGTGTTGGCCGTTAGCGATTTTCGATCGAGGGACCTCTTTTGAGATGAGCGCTTGGCAGGAGTTGCGTGGACTGAACACGCGTTTTGTTCGGATGCTTGCCCTGACTGCCATGTTGTTTGTGGCCGGAGGGCTGGAGATTTCTTCCAAGGGTGCCGTGGCGGATTCCGATCTATGGTGGCACCTCAGTGTGGGCAACTGGATTGTTCAGCACCATACCTTCCCCCACACCGGCATTTTGTCCCGCACCGCGGCCGATCGGCCTTGGATCGCTTACAGCTGGGGGTTTGAGGTTCTGCTGTCGAAGGCCTACTCCTGGTTTGGGCTTGTCGGGGTAGGGCTTTTGTCGCTGATTCTGCAGCTCGGCATTGTCTACAGCCTGTTTTGGACACTACGACGCATTTCGGGACGCTTCTGGGCGGCCTGGCTTATGACGCTCGTGGGGTTTTATGCATTTCATGGCGATATGGTCCCGCGTCCAATGCTCTTCACGATTTTGCTTTTCACCATTGAAGCAAGTCTCATCCTAGTGGCGCACCGAAGTGGAGACCTAAAGCGTTTATATTGGCTCCCTCTCCTGTTTTTCGTTTGGAGCAATTTCCACATTCAATTCTTTTACGGGTTGTTCCTGATCACGCTCTTGACCGCTTTGGTGGGAGCACAACAACTCGCGACTCGCCTCCACCTCGAATCTCCATATCTTCTCCCGCCGGTCCTTCGTGTCGGACCCCTGCTGTGCATTACCGCCGCATGTTTTCTCGCAACCCTCGTTTCCCCATATTCTTACCATCTCTATCAAGTTGGCTTCAGGTATTTACATGGCAATGCGTTCCACTCGTTTTACGGGGAGTTTGCACCTTTGGACTTCCGCAACGGTGCCCACTACGTGCAACTGCTCTTAACTGCCGGGGCCTTCTTCGCCGTAGGGCGGCAGAGGAAAGTGGACCTGTTCAAATTGGCGATGCTGCTGGTGTGCACCCTCGTGGGCTTTCGCGCGTCGCGGGACGCTTGGTTCATCTGCATTCCGGCGATGGCTTGTGTCGCTGATTCCCTAGCAGGAGGGGCCGAGCAGGAGGAGTTCGAAACGCTCACTCACCAAGGTGTTGTCGCTGCCATCGTCATCGTACTGCTGTTTCTCATGTCCCGCAACTACGACTACACCGATGCCGGCCTGCTGCGTGCCGCAAGCCTCCGTTTTCCGGCAAAGGCAGTCGCGTTTATTCGCCAGAACCAGCTTCCGGGACCTATATACGATACCGAAAACTGGGGTGGGTTCTTGATGTGGGCAACGCCGGAATACCCGGTCGCCATCGATGGCCGGACCGAGCTCTATGGAGACGACCTAGAGTTCCGGTACATGCAGGTTCTCCAAGGCTCTCCTTTCTACGCGTCGGATCCGGACGTCAGAACCGCTCACGTACTGCTTGTGGAACGGCTTTCCCCCCTCTCGTGGAGGCTGGAGGCCGACCCACGCTTCCAGCTCGTTTATCAGGATCCGATCGCCGACGTGTTCGTTCCTTTGGCGAGGTGAGATTTGTGAACCATGCCTGCGCCGATCTGTCGGCTCGAAGCCCTTTGCTGCGGGCGCACGTGCGCTCTTAGCGTATTCGCACATACACCATCGACTTGTCGTCAATGAAAACAGGAGCGAACAGCCGACTCCCCGACAGCAACTCGTTCACCGGATACCGCTTCTCCATCAAAATCGTTCCAGCCCGCATGAGGGCCGGATCGAAATCCGGCGCCGTTCGTGTCAACAGAACACTGATCTGCCTGACGTCGAGCTCTTCGCCGTATAAATCATTGCGGCCATCCATCGCGACCGGATACTCGGGCAGATACCACAAAATGAATCCGCCCCAATCAAGGGTGTTGTAAAGCGGCTGCGGCAGGTGAGCGGCACGGATGTAATCGCAGGCACCCACTGGGAATTGTCGGTTGACAACAGCGAGCAGTTTCTGCCGATCCGACGGAATTTTGATGATGACGGCCAGAGCCAGCACACACGGCAGCAACGTCACAGCAATTGCTTCGGGACGTGCCCATTTGGGACGAGCATCCGGAGGACTCTCTTCCATCTGCCGGCCCGACAAAGCATCTGCGAGAACCGCAATCGCCGGAAACAGTACGAGCCACGTGTCGCGCTGCGTGTGGAACGAAAGCACAGCAGTTACCGTCATCAAGCTCAACCGGAAAAGGTCCAGTTTCCGAGCGCATCCCAGCGAGAAAAATGCCAGCATGACCGCTGCTAAGAGCACGTAATGCTGCCATTCCCGGAAATTCATGGGCAGTAGTTCCACGATGTAGTTATAGGCTTCCTTGTTGCTGGCATAGCCCACCATCACTTCGTAAAGGTGGTAGGAATACGGTGTCAGCAGGGTCGCCAGGCATGACAGGCCAGTCACGACCACCAGGGCGGGCAATGGCAAACGTGGTCTTGCTTCCAACCAGGTGATTCCTGCCCGCTGCAAGATCTCCTCGAAGACTACGGCCGCAAGCAGTACACCTACATACAAGAGGCCATAGACAAACTGGATGTGCAGGTTTGCCCATAGTAGAAACAAGGGCGGCAGCCAATACAGGCTGCGTATATTCCCCGTCTCTCGACTGTCCCAGATCAGTCGCAGGGCAAGGCAGGCGAGTATAAAGGTCAACATGACTGGGCGAACAGGCGTGTAGGCAACTGTATAGAGTCCGATCGCAACCAGGACGGGGACTGGCCAAAATCTTCCTGCTCGGCGGCGCGATAGCACGAACAGTGACAGGGCGAAGGCAGCTTGCAAAACCATCAGCAGCACGGGAATGCCCCGCAGTCCGAAAACCTTGCAGAAGGCGGAAGCGATGATTTCGAAGCCCCAACTGTAGGCGATCCAGGGATGGTTGGGATACTGAGTAAAAAGTCCGTTGTGGGGAAAAGCGTGGTTCTGGAGAATCCAATCGCCTGTGCGCAGGTGCCACCAGATGTCGTTTTCGAAAAGCGACGTTAGATGGGTCGCTTCTAATACCGGAAGGGTCGCAAAGGCAGTCAACAGGACAAGTACCTGCACAGGGAGTTTGCCGATACGAGCCAGTCGCCGCCCAAGAAGAGCGGCTTTTTGCAAATTCACACCCATAGCATTGCGCTCCGAATCCCCATGATTTCTAATCGCTCAGTAGCGGACACCGCTGTGGTTACCACGGCCGCTCGTATCGTTGCTAAAGTGGCAAGACACATAGCAGGTACGAGTATTTGTGTTGATCCCCAGTCGCCGGGTAGTCGGATCCGGAAACACAATCGACAGGTCGAGATTCACCGAGTGGGCATGCGAAACTGCCTCCGCTCCTTGTACGCCATGGGGTGCATGGCAAACCGCACAGGAAATGCCGCCTTGCACTACGTGGCTGGCGTGATGTTTGAACACTGGGTCACCAACCGGGGTGAGAAGCCTTGCGACGTCGTGGCACTTGTTGCACATGGCAAAAGAGCCTTTCAAGGCATCGCCACCGTCCGGCGGGATATTTAGGGAAAGAACGTTAGCGCCAGCGAGAATGGCCGCCCCGTTCATGTCGTATCGCCTCTCCAAGAGGTGCTCGTAGGGGCTGATGTGAGGACCGTTGGGCCCAGTTCCGCCGGCGTCGGTATTGTTGCCACCATTGTGGCAGTCGGTGCAGTAGAGATAGCCTGAGGCCAGGTTCCTTCCTTGAGATCCACTCAGCGTGAGCATCAACATACGCAGGCTGGGCGAATAGCTGTTGCTCCGTGTTTGGGTTACGTTGTGCCGGGCAAACTGAGAGTTGAAATCCAGCCGGACGTTAGTAGCATCAACCTGGCGTACAGGGTTATGCCCGTACTTGGAATAGCTGGCGGAAGACTGCGGTTTGTTGGGACTGTCTGCGTGGCACTTGAAGCAGACCTCGTACTGGTTGCTGGCAACCACCACATTGCCATCCTTGCTGACGCCCGTTGCCCCCTGCAGAGAGGGATCGACGGCCGGGGCAATCGCATTTGCGTTCTTTCGGTCTGCGTGCGGATTATGGCAATCCCAGCACTTGGAGTGGCGCGGCGTGGAAGGCAACATCAGGTTCTCGTTGGGATCGTGCCCGGTTGCATCCACGGGATGCATGAACTTGGTCGTATCATCGTATCCCAACCATGCCTGCGCCCATTGCCATTGCGAATTGGGGTCCGCGTGGCAGGGATAACAGGTATTCTCATCGGGGGCAGCGCGCAGCAGGCGTGCACTTCCGCTCTTGTGATCGGAGTGGCAGTTCTGGCAGGCAGCCTCAGCTACCGTCTTGTAGCCGCTCACTCCAAATGCGCCCTCGGTGGACTGACTTATCGCATGCGCGCTGGTTTGCCAGCCGCTTAACAGGTTTGGCGCCGGCTTCTGCACATCGTGGCAAGCGGTGCACAGAGCGCTTTGGGCGTTGTTGATACTCAGGAACATCGTCGACCGCTGCGGATCGTTGTCGGGCGTGTGAGGATCGTGACAGGCAGTGCACTCTAAGCGCCCATCCTCCAGCTGCACATTCTTATTGCCGGTTGTCCGTGGGGTGTGAAAGAGTTCATCGCGAAGCGTGTCATCACGTACCCACGTGTCGAAACCGAAAGGATGATCCTTGCTAAAATCCGTCCCCAGGTTTGCTTCTGACGATAGGGTGCGCTTCGTGGGTAGCGGGGCCTTCGAAGTGTTCACCGCCCCCAAGGCAACGGTGCCGTCGTGACAGCTCAGACAGAGCCGGCTGGCGGAACCGGTTGTCAGATTCAGCGGTCCCTCTCGGTAGGTGCTGCTGGTGTATCCCTGGTGCTTGCTTGTCGTGTCTTTGTGGTTCCACAGGCCTTTGACGCCCTCGGCGTTATGTGGAGCATGACAATAGACGCAGACGGTAGGGCCTTTATTCCCTCCCGGCGACAGATTATGTTCCGACTTGTCGACTGTGGTACGCTGCGCCACAGATTCGAGGCTGATCAGGAGCACAGCCGGAAGAGCCCAAGCTAGCCAACGACGCCTTTTCATTGTGCGCTCTTTGGGCCCGCGGAGGGCGCTGCAATATACTGAAACGTTTGCACGCGTCGATTCAAGGCATCGGCGACATAGACCTTATTCTCGTGGTCAATGTACACACCGGCCGGCAGTTGGAACTGGGCCGGCCCGCTACCGGATCCGCCAAAGTAATACAGCAGGTCCCCGTTGCGGCTGAAAACCTGCACGCTATCCAGAAAGGCATCAGCCAGATAGATATTGCCTTCGCTATCCAGCGCTAGGCCCTTGCTTCGAAACATCGTTCCAGTGACGGTACCCAGCTGACCAAACTGTTGGCGAAACCGGCCTTCACGGTCAAAGATCTGCACCCGGAAGTTCATCGCGTCAGAGACGATCAGTTCGTCATCGTGAACCCGGATCTCGGTCGGGTAGTTGAATTCCCCTTCCCCTTGCCCCGTCTTGCCGAAGCTTCTGAGGATGTTCCCGTCAAAATCGAGCGTGTAGACCGCATTCTTTAGCGTATCGGTCACGTAGATCCGCTTGGCGACCGAATCAAGCGCAAGCCCCGTCGGACGTTTGAAATAACCTTCGCCCTTTACGTCTCCTATGTATCGCCGAAATTTTCCGTGGGCATCAAAAACAAATATCTTCCCCAATTCCGAGTCGGTTACGTAGATGTTGTCTTCGGCGTCGACTGCCACGCAGATGGGAGATTTAAACTCTTGTCTGCCGCCCGCTAGATTCAAGTATTTCTGCCTCTTGAAATCGAAGATGTGTACCGCGGGCGCCCCAGGGTCGGTCACGATCAGCCGCCCTTGGCTGTCTTTGGCAACGTCGTAGGGACGGACCATGTGATGGATGTCAGGTGCTCCGGCAACGAAGTCAAGCACCTTGCTCCAGAAAGATTTCTTGGTCTTAACTTCTTCTTCCGACGAGAAACTGCGCACGTACTCCAAACGGCGGCCTCCCTCCAGCAGCAGAGGTTCTACCGCCGTATCCTCTGTCTGGCTTTGGGGGGTTCTGCGATCCTTTGCCTCCACTGGGTTCAGGACCAGTACGACCAGAACAGCCAGTGGGAGCAGCGTCCTTACCCATACATTGGAGATGATTCGTGCCAACGGAAACACCCATTCTTCCCCAGCAGAATACCAGACACGCGCTCCGATTCGATCAGTCCTTGCTGTCTCGCTAAAACAGGCGGAAAGGCCTTAACACCTCAATAATATAACTGTTAGTCGATAAATTGAGGGTTTGGATGGCAGTCGCGGACTGTGTCCAGTGCCGGAATTCGGCCCTGAAGGTCAGCTTGCGCAAGCGATAGCGGGACTGGATGAACCAGTAGGTATTCGTCGACAGGTTCGACTTGAGTTCGGTTTGGCTCAAATTCAAGCCGGTGTGGCTGTAATTCCCATTTAGAATCAGCCTCCTGTGGGTCCAGGTCGCCGTTACGGTTTCCCCGTCCGAAACGCTGCCGTAAACCGAGGCGTACGGGTAAATCACCGGGGCCACGCCCGGCTGAGTGATGGGAGCAATGCCGAAAGACGAAGCGGTGGAATAACCTGAGGAGCGCTGGAACTGGCCGGTGACGCTGAGGGTACGGTTACCCATGGATGCGGTCAACCCCTCACTCACAGTTGCGTTGGCGCCAGCCGGAGAAATGTCGCTGCGGTCATAGTTGCCGGCTAGCGTAAAGTTCCACGCATGTCGAATGCGTGTGCTTGCCGCGATATTTGCGCCAAGGTCCTTCGATACGCCTGTAGTTGAAACCCCCGATTGCGCAAGCCCAGTATCAACGAAGCGAAAGCTGCCTGCCATCGTCCAGCGTCCCACGGGTTTAAAGTAGGCTCCTGTTGCAGACTGGGTAAGCACGTCGTTGCCCTGCGAAACGAGCACGAGGGTGCCGTTGGCATTTGTCTCGTCCAGCATTGCATGGACATCGGTTCTTCCGATGTTATAGGCAGCAGAAAGGCTTCCCCCGAAGAGCCGGTGTGCGTACCCCACGCCCCCGGCAGTCGTCAGCGCAGTTGCGTCCTCCACGCTTGAGATGTCGTCCTTTTCTTGCCCAACCACACCATAAAGATTGAAGCCGTGTCCCACGTTGTAGCTGGCACTACCGGTAATCACCTGGGATGCTCCCAATGGGGTAAAAATCGTCGTGCTGAATGGGGTCCCCACGCCGGTCTGGGTATTGACGATGAACCCGGAGAGAATTTCCGCCAACCCATTGGAATTGTAAAGAGCTGAAGCATTCAGAACCAGGCGCTTGGTGGGTGTGGCGTTCAGGGTCGCACTGGCGTTATCAAAAGTCTGCGTCGCCCCACCACCGAGTAGACTGCCAGTGGTCTCGGTGCGGCTAAAGCGGAAATCTGTGTTGCCTTTGATCCACGGCAGGGCACGATCGCCACCGGCAATGTAAGATTTTTGGTCGCTCTTGTTGGTTCCGCCAAGGCCCAAGGCTAGGAGATCGGGCGATACCTCGTCCGAATGAAATAAGTCGAAGTTGCCAAATAAGCGAAAACCAAGGATGTTATAGGTCGACGTAAGCTGCAGGCTGCGGTGCTGGTAAGAGAGTTGCCCAGCTTCGTCATTTGCCAGCTTGCTATCAGTATCTCCAGAACTATAGGTGAAAGAAAACGTCGGCCACCGAAAATTGCGGCGATAATTCCAACTTACATTCCAATTGCGCGAGAACCCGCTCGACTCCGAACTGATGGGATTGGGTCCGGAAGTGATTGCGGTGTTGCCGTTCCAATTCAATCCATACGAGAAATTGATCGGCATCCTACTGGAGCTCAGGAAACTGATATTTGCGGTCACCCCTTCGTTGTCATCATGGAAGAGATCCTCCGCTTCGGCATCGCGGTCAAACGTATACGTGGGGGAAACGTTGAACTTGATGAAGCGAGGATCGTGGTAGTAGCCGTCCAAAGTTGCGGCGGTAGACCAGTAGAGACTGCTGCTGCTGCTGCCAGGTCCGTTCCCGCTTGCAGCACCCGCCACACCAACGCCCGTCTCCCCGGTCAGGGTCATGGGCAGATTGTTAATCGGCTCGACTTGCCCCCACGCGATCGAGCCGGCAGCCAGTACAAACAGCGCCGCGGACCAGAGAACGCTAGTGTAGATCCCTTCACGCATCTGACTCTTCCGGCTGCGAGCGGGGCTCAAGGCGCATCCCTTCCAAAGGGAAACTCCCCGGGAGTCTCCTGCCAGCGTCTGAAATTGGGCCCGTCAGATCTGCAAAATGCCGCACGACGAGCACTTTAATTATCCAACCTGCAGGATCTCGATCTTAGCTTTCTGCTTCAGTTCCTTTTCGAGGCCCGCGGCCAAATCCTTCTGCGTTGCCTCTTCCAAGTCCTTGCGCATCTGGTCACGTATCTCGCTGAACTCCATCTGCTTCTCCGGGCGGCGTTCGTTCAGACGAAAAATCGCGAGAGACCCCTGAACCTCGACGATGTCGCTCACGTCCCCCGCCTTCATCGTTACTACCAATTTCCTAACCTCCTCGGGCAGGGCAACAAGGTGCGTCCACTTGTGGTCACCCATGTCCACGCGGTAGTCATCTTCAGACGCTCGCTCCGCCAACAAGCCGAACTCGTTGTAGCTCTTACCTGCCTTGGCCTGCGGCAGCAACTCCTCGATGCGCTTGCGTGCCATTTTCTTCTGCTCTGCACTGGGGTTCGCAGGGACCATGATCGAGATGGTTTGCAACCGCACACTCTCCGGCCGCTTGAAAATCCTCTTGTTCTGTTCGTAGTAATCGCGCAGCTTCGCGTCCGAAACCTTGCTCTTTTGAACGATCTCCACGTCCTCGAACTTGGCAATGAGGGTGGCTCGGCGGATGCGGCGCTCAAATTCGGCCACCGACCCGTAGCGCTCCTTCGCAAACTGCTCATAGGCTTGCTGCGACTTGAGGCGTTGCTTGGCTTGGTCGATGACCGACTTCATGGTCGTTTCCGGAACCGTGATGTTGCGCCTTTTCGCTTCCGCGTAGATCAGCTCGTCCACCACGAGTTGATTCACGGCCTTCTTGCGAATCTCGGCTGTGTATTGCTCGGGCACCTTGCCGCCGTGAATGCTGTAGTAAGGGAAAAGTCGGACCATCTGCTCCTGCACATCCCGCTCCGTGATGTCTACTCCGTTCACCTTGGCAGCGATAATCTTCGAGAGGTCCAGGGGCGTGTTCCGGGCCGTGCTGGCGGGTTCCGGCTGGCTTTTCAGCGTTGGGGCATGTGAAGTTGCCATCCCAAGCTGTTGGGCGATAAGTGGAGCGGCGCAAAGTGCCAAAACCGGGATGCTAAGCCATTTCTTCATTGTTTCCTCAGACTGCCTTCGAACTGCTTTCCAGCCCAACTTAGGTTGGGGAAAGCCGGGAAGGGCGTGGTTTGCGCCCTTCCCGGTGAGGTTTACCTTGAAGCGCCGCCGTTGGCGACATACTCAGGGCTCTTGTCGTAGTGGCAACTACGACAGAAACCGGCTGAGATAGTGCCGTCGAGGGTGCTATACGGTCCGCGGATGTAGTACGTGGTCGTGCCATACGCCCCCACCGTGTACTTGCCCGTGGTGTTGACCCAAGCCGGGCTCGTCTGACGATGTGGGTTGTGGCAACTGGTGCACTCGACCCATGCCGTGGTGCCGTCGGAGTACAGGCGGCCCGGATGGCCGTAGAAGCCGCTGTCTCCGATCTGATTGGTGTCAGTGTCTGTGTAGGTTACCGTCCCATTAGCATTCGGCGTCACCTTCCAGTAGTAGGATCCGCCCAATGCCGAGATGCCACCGTCGGCAGGATAGACAGCGTCCACCGGGTGGCTGGTAGCCAACGAACCTTGGCCCCACGCAACGGTAGCACCAGCGCTAGCAACCGTGCCAGTTACAACGCCGGGCTCACTGATCTGCCCGTTGGTGTAGCCGGTCACATAGGTTCCGTTCTTGACAGTGGTCTGGTTCGTCATGCCATGGCTATTCATGGAGTTGTCATGGCAGCTTAAGCAGAGCAAACTATGCACGACCGGCTCTTTTCCGGTTACGAGCATAGCTTGGCTGATTGTGGCAACCGACCCACCATTTGCCGTGACAGCGCTGGCCGCCCCATCCCAAGTGTTGTAGGTCACCTGGGTCAAGGCATGGTTCCACAAATAGGGGTTCAAGGAACCACCCAGTTGCTGGCCGTAGCCGGAGGACTTCCAGACAAACGCCGGCGTGTTGGTCGGCGCATAGGGTGAGAACGGCCCGGCAGCGGCATTGCTGTAGTAGGTGCCAGTTACCCCATTAGAGGGGCCGTTGGCATAGACGTTGCCGAGCGTGTTGTTATAGAACGACGGCGTGGTTGCATCCAACCTGCCGGAGTTGTGCGGAGTGTGGCAGTTCATGCAACCCGAGCTGGCGCCGTGGCCGCCGAGCACGTCCATGGCAGCACCGTTGCTGCTGTCATAGGCCTGCCCGCTCCACGCTACCGCACCCAGCGGAACCGTGACGGCCTTAGAACCGGCCACGCTATTCGAGACGATTTGCCCGTTGAGCACGTAGACAGTAGTCCAGCCGGTGCCGCCGATCGGACCCAGCGGTGTAACGGCAACGCCGTTCTTGCCGGTACCGTAAGTGGGCTGCGCGATTCCGTTGGTCGGAATGCCATAACCCCCAAACGTGACAACCCCGTTCACCGGCTGGCCGGGAACGAAGACGCCGTTGCCGTTGACGCTGCCGAAGGAAGGGTTAGTTGTGGTTGTGGTTGTGGTTTTGAGTACAAACCCATTTACTATCGGGTTGTATATCCACGTGTAAGTGTTAGTGGTGATTCCATTGCCCAAGGTAGGTGGCGCTGAACCAGTGTAGGTCGGGTCAATGGTCGGTGCTGCAAAGTAGCAGCCGGTTGCGCTGCCGCTTGCAACAAAATTACCGACACTCCAAACACCCGTGCCACTGTTTTGTGTAAAGCTCCAGCTTCCTGGACAAGCCTGGCCGAATGCGGTGGCCGAAACCATCGCAATAAGCGCCAGGATGAGCACTGCTAATAGATTTTTTTTCATATTCTCTCTCCTGGCTCCTTTATTGATCACCCTGGCCGTCCCACTGACCCGACTTGTCGGCGTGGCAACTGACGCAGAAGTTTTGTTTGTTGGCAGTCGTATCGTACTGACCGCGAACGAAGTGGGCCGTTGCCACAGCAACCGGATTTCCGGACTGGGTTACGACCGTGAGTTGGAAGTTATGCGGATTGTGGCAGGAGCCGCATTCCACATAGGCAGCGCTGCTATACACGAACAGCTTGGCCGGATGTCCGTATCCGAACACCGCTCCGGACGCATCCTTGAATGCGGCCTGCCCGCTGGCAACGTTGACTTGCCAGAGGGTGGGGTCTGATCCCGCAAGCGGGTAGGAAATGTCCACCGGGTGATTGTGGTTGAGGCTGGTGCCGTTGCTGTCCACAATCTGGTTGTTGGGATTCGACAGCGTGATACCACTGAACGCCGTGTCATGGCAGCTCAGGCACATCGCGGTGTCGACCTGGGCAGCGTTATTCGGTGTGAAGGCGCCGGTGATTGGATCCTGAGTCAAAAGGCTCGAGGTATTCATCGTCGTCGTGCCACCCGGATAGCCCGGTGCGTAGACCGTATAGGATTTTAGTGGAATGGACAACCCCCAAAGGTAGCCGGTGCTCCCTTCGAGAGTTACCCCGTGCGGTGCGTGGCAGGCCGTACAACCTGCGCCCTTGTAATTATGAGGGCCCAGGAGGGGATCCGCGTTCGGTGTGTAAGTTAAGAACTGGGTCCCCTGACCCCACGCAGCCGCTGCCACGAAGAGCATGGCAAGCAATACTGCTAACGTTTTATTCAAGTATAACCTCCTATGAAGCTTCATCCCAGGACCGCCTCTACCTTGCCGGTGCATCGTCCACGGTCCTGGTACAGGACTTGCACCTTCCTGCCTGCGTGGTTGCGCAGGACAAGCTCGTTGGCCGCGTCACTGCGGTTTCACGTCCCGTGCCTTGCCTTGCTTTTCGTACTCGGGCTTGGCCTCGGCCTCGGAGACGTAGCGGAAGATTTGTGCTCTGCCGGTCCACTGCTCGGTAACGATCACGTGCCCCCCCTTGTCGATACCGATGCCGGTGGCCAGCATGAACTTGCCGGGGGTTTCTCCGCGGTCGCCAAAGAACATCAGGATGCGACCTTCGTTGTCGAAAATTTGCACGTTGTTAAACTCGGAATCGACCACGTAGATGTGGTCGTCTCCATCCACCGCGATTCCCTTGGGGCGCATGAAATTTCCCGGGTTGCTGCCCCGTTTTCCCCACATGCGGATGAACTGGCCACCGGCGTCGAAAACCTGGATACGGGCGTTGAAGGTGTCGCTGACGTACAGATTGCCCTCGCTGTCCACGGCGGCATTGGTGGGGTTCCCGAAGGTTCCGGGCACCGCATTTTCGTTGCTGGGCGCTCCGACCACGCGAAGGTACTTCATGGTATCGGCATCGAAAACCACCACGTGGTTTTCGGCTGAATCACAGACGTAGAGAAATCGGTTCTCGTTGTCGAGGGCGATGCCGGCGGGCCGGTGCAGCCAACCCTCTCCGAAAGCCCCTTCGAGCGATCCATCCTCTCGGAAGATGAAGATGGCATGCTGCGCGGAATCAGCCACGAACAGGCGATCGGTGTCGTCAATGGCTAATCCGGCAGGCGATGACAACTGATTGGCGCCACGGATGGCCACCTTCTTCTTTTCTAAGTCGAAGACGAAGACCCGGCCGGAGCCGCCATCGGCGACATAGATGCGGCCCTTGGAATCTACGGCGACACCATACGGCTTCTGGAGCCTTGGCTTGCCTTCCTCCTGCGGCATGCTTACTCCTGCCAGTTTGTCCATCCAGGTCGACTTTTTCTTGGTGGTGGTGGGATTGACATCGTCCTCACCAGTGATCGTGGCCTCGTAACGGATGCGAGCAACGTCCGGCGGCCCCGGCCACACCAACTTACTGATGTCCACCGGGGGAGCCCCCGCCTGGTGTTTTTTCTTGTCAGCTGCTCCAGCCCGCGGGGCCAGGCTGGCCACCAACAACGCAACCAGCACAGCGTATCCGGTACGCGGTAGGAGATTCCGACGAGAAGGTTTGGACGTCATTGCTGCTTCTCCTCCTTCTTCTTCTTCTTCTTTGCAGCCGGCTGGGTGGCCACGGGGGAATTGGTGATGGCATCCGGCGGCGGCGGAGCCGCGGCATTGTGACAGCGACCACACAGCGGCATGCTGGAGTTGGTATCCGTCACCAACAGGTTTGGGAACGCCCCGGCGTGCGGCTGATGACAACTCAAACAGGTCATCGGACGCCTTTTCTCTGGATCGCTGCGATCGATGGTGGCCAGAACCGGGTGGGCCGCGATGGGATGGCCCATCACGTCTCCTGCTTGCAGATCTAGGGGAGGAAGCGAAGCGAAATAGTCGCGCCGCAGGCGCACCGCGCCGTTGAAAATCGTGACCGCGCCGGTTGCGGGATCAAACCTCGGACGACGGTTCGGGCTGTGGCATTCCAAGCAGAGCCGGTTGCCCTCGGCGCGCAGCAGAGCAGGAAGCTCACCACCGTGGCCGTTATGACATGTGTAGCAGCCGTCGCGGAATGCGGCCGCATGCAGGTGGCCCTTGGTCCTGTGCATTTCCGCCTGCAGCGGGTGGCAACTTTCGCAGACTTTTACCGGGTCCTTCAGCAAGCGATCAAATCGGCTGGCATGTGGGCTATGGCAGGCAATGCACTCCCCCTGGGCGCCGGGGTGTGGCACCTTTGCATTCGCGATCTGTTTTGCCTGCTCGTCATGGCAAGTCACGCACAAGTCCCGTGAAGGGTTCGTGGTCAGAACAACTTTGCCATCCTTGGCCTCGGCATGGCAGGACTCGCAATCACCGCTCTCGAACGGCGCGTGACGGAATAGTTGTGCCAGCTTCGGCTTGTATGACTGGTGCGCATCGTGGCAGCCCAAACAATCGGCGTTTCCGAAGGGCTGGTTGTGGTGCGCCTTCTTCAGAGCCGCATCGGTCGGATCGTGGCAGTCTTTGCATAGCGCGGGCGCATCCTTGACGAGGTGAAATTGATTCTCGCGCTTGTCCTTCGCGCCGATCTTATGGGTTGTGTGGCAGGTTGCGCAGCCCATGTCCAGGGCCGCATGGCGGCTGCCGTCCTTAGGTACGTTCAGACCTTGGATGTGGCATTGCAGGCAGAGATTCTCATCCTTGCCGCCCTCTGCCGGCTTCAGCAATTGATTCTTGTACTTGGATGTGTGCGGATCATGGCAGGTAAGACAGTTGCGTGTGACCGGGGCGTGGACCGTGGACTTGTCGGCGGAGCCTTTCATGTCTTCATGGCAGGTCAGACACTGTCCGGTGGCGGTGGCCTTGATCAGTTTTACCCGTGTGATGTCTTCATGCTTCTTGTCGTGGCTCTGGATGACGCGGATTTCGTGGCAGGCCATGCAGCCCATGCTCATGGCACTGTGCACGGATGCGCCCTTGGTCTTGTCGGCATGGCACTCAATACACTTATCCGCGTTAGTGTTCGGGTCCAGCGGAATGGGGTGTTTCGCGGCAAACAAAGAGGTGCTGAAAAACACAACAGCCAGAATCGGGAAGAATCTGGATACTTTCACTACGACCTCCCGAAGAGGAACTCTGAGGCTGGCGCTCACGTGGCAGAGTGGCATCGGAGAGCTGTAGTTCGCGTGTTGGATAGAGACTTCCACGGGACTCAAACCTTGTGGTCATGCACGAGAGTCACCGTGGCCTGAAGGATTGCGAAACTTAAATAGGCGTTGTATCTACTTGATAACATATAATGTTTTGCAATGTACTCGGAGTATGTTGCAAAATGCAACACAAGGGAAGCAGCGAGTTGGGGAATATGCCGCACTGAGAGAGGAAAAACCCGCCGGAGGATCCTAGCCTTATTGGTACCAAGACGGGGAATCTGTTCGACAAATTGCCCATCTTCTGGTGTCTCGCCAAGCGTCTCGTAGGAGGCCACTCAGCACCGAGGCTACACTTGGGCAAAACGATAGAAAGAAGGTAGATCGTTCCCCCACGGCTCCCGTAACAAATAAACATGTGATTCTGCAAATGATCGGCTCCCCGGCTTGCTGGCGTAGCCTACGCGGCTGTGGACTGAGGGTATTTCTTCAGCAGCAAGCTAGGGATTCTGTGCCGGCTCCAACCTCACCCGCCAGGGGCCTCGATGTGTCGCCAAGAGAGACCAGTCGCTTTTCCTGTACATTCAGCCATCCCACAAGGATTGCGTTGGCGGGCCTAACGGGCATGGAAACGGTTTCCAGGTGTTCTTCGGAGATGTCAGTTCGCCAGTCGTAATCAAATTGCACCGCGCTATGCAGCCCAACATGGAAAAACGGGACACCCCGGATAACATGCGGCGCACCGCCAACGTAGAACTGAACGCCCGGCAGCGGCGAAGGTTCAAGGCGTTTCAATTCCGTCAAGAAAACCTGGGTTGTCTCTGAAACCCGCTGCCATGGCTTCAGGTTCTGCTCAAGTCCTACTACTAGCAGTAGGCAAAGTGCGAGGGTCCAGCCAAGGCGAAGAGGGGTTGGCGGAAGGCTCCGTTCAGAAGCAAAGGAAGCAGAATTGCCAGACCAGCCGAGCCGAAATGTAAAGCTCTTGAGTAGAACAAGGCTATATCTGGCATCTGAAAGCTAAAGTGAGAGGGCAATGTTGCAGTAAAGATCCAGATCAGGCAAAAGCAGGCCACACGTCGAGAGCGCGCAGTCCTCTTTGCCAGCACTGCGCATGTGATGAGAATCGCAGCCGTCAGCGCAGTCAGAAAGATCAAAGGTATGATTTGGGCAGGCTGCAGCAAGTTGTAGCCAAAGAGCATCTGCGTGGGCGCGTGGACCAATACCCCGAGCAAGGATGCCGTCCCGAAATGTGGAATACGAGATTGGTCAAATGGTAGCCGGGCGTCCAATCATGCCACAACCGGTAATCCAGAAACAGGCTGGCAAATCCCAGGGGACGATAGAAGATGTAAACATGCCCGTCAAATTGGCCTCGGATAATCTGCGGCCATAGGGAGGTCATGAACGGCTGGCGAAGCAAGCTCAAATGATCAAAGTCGTCACAGATGAAGTACAGCGGAAGGGTTATGGCATAAGCCAACGCACCAGCCGCAAGCGCCGGCACCAGCCCGGTCAGGCTGTTTGACTTCTCTTCAGCCGATACCTCCTCCCGATCCCGGCCGACCAACTGCCGCACCAAGACCACTGCGAAGAAGATTGCTGCGACGAACTCGGTGGCGTGGTAGCCCCAACGCAAAAGGCCGAAATAAACAGCGGCTCCAATTACTACAACCAGGAGGGCCGCGATGGCCGCCATCGCGATAGACTCGCGTTCCGGGGGAGCAAAGCTGGCAAAGAAATCGCTGCCAATTTTCTGCTCGGCTCTGGGAACGCCTTGAGTCTCCGCCAGAGTTTCTGGGACTTCGGGGGGGCGGGAATCACTGAGTCCGCCTCCTGTCGTCACATCGGAGTGGGCCAGCTCGTTCGCACAAGCTACCCCTCGGCGCATTGTCACAGTTCCTTTGCGATTCACAACGCTAGCAAGTTAGCATCATTCAGGGTGCGCAAAAACAGTTGGGCGCAACTCTCCCGTGTGTGATCTGCGTCACGATTTGGTGTGACGTTACACCCTGCTCCGCGAGCCCCTGGCGTCTATAGTGCCAAAGAGTGTGACGGATGGCGACGCGTTGAGTTCTGCAGGTATCATCTTGAATTTGGTCTGCCCAACTTAAAGATAGAGGGGGTACAGGGACATTCGAAACCAGGCATCCAAACAAAGCTCAGATGCTATGGCTTGGCAAAGCAAGCAGGTTTGCGCCATGGCTGCCGTCTGCCTGATCCTTGGGATCGCTATCGGATACCTGTTTCGCGGCTCGAAGTCAACCGTGCCCGTGGTGACGAACACCAGGAAGACGAGCGCACCGGCCGGAGGCATGGGTGGAGAAATGCCCAGTCCCGAGCAGATGAAACATGGGGCCGACATTCAGGCGGCACCGTTGCTCGAGAAACTCAAGAGCGATCCGAATAACAGCAGTCTTCTGATCCAAGTGGGGTCCATCTACGAGCGTGCACAGCAGTTCAAGGAAGCTGCCCCGTACTACAATAAAGTACTGCAGATCGACCCGAAGAACGTGACCGCTCGCACGGAATTAGCTTCCAGCCTGTACTATAACGGCAGTGTTGACGAAGCGATCCAGCAGCTGAATCAGTCGCTGGAATATAGCCCGAACGACGCGAACTCGCTGTTCAACCTCGGCGCTATGAAATGGCGGGGGAAGCATGACGCCGCCGGGGCTCTGGCAGCTTGGCAAAAGCTCCTGAAGACGAACCCTAAGCTGAGCGCGGACAAGAAAACCACGGTCAAGCAGCTAATTCAGGAAGCCGAGCAGCATATTGCAGGTGACAAGACGGGCGAAACATCGTTGGCTGCGCCTGTCAACGGCACGAAAACTCAATAGCCGACTTTGAAACGGCTTGAGATCTACTGAGGAATGGGACAATGAGTGAAACACAGCAGGCTACTTCAACCGCGTGGACAAGCACACAGGCCTATATCTTGGCAGTCATCTGTTTGCTGGCAGGCATCGCCGTGGGCTGGCTGTTCCGTGGATCCGGAAGCCCTGGGCCGACCGTGACCGGAGACGCTGCCAGCGCTCCCGCACCGCCCGCCACTGCGCCGCAAGTGCCTCCGGCGGTCCGTTTGAAGGAAATGGCAGACACGCAGGCGGCACCACTGATCGAGCAGCTCAAGTCAGACCCGAACAATGTCAAACTGCTCGTCAATATCGGCAACATCTACTACGATGCGCGACAGTATCCCGCTGCGATTGAATACTACCAGCAGGTCCTTAAGCTGCAGCCGGCCAATGCCGATGTGCGCAGCGACATGGGAACGGCTTACTGGTATGGCGGCAACGCGGATACGGCTATCGCAGAGTTCCGCAAGACGCTCTCCTACGAACCCAACAAAGCCAACGCACTTTTCAACCTTGGCGTTGTGCTATGGCAAGGCAAGATGGACGCCGAAGGCGCGCTAGCAACCTGGCAGAAGCTGTTGGACACGAGCCCGAACTATCAGGGCAAGGACAAGGTGATCGAACTGATGGCCGAGGCCAAACGGCACGTTGGAGTCAAGCCCGGGACGCCGGGAGGGCCTTTGCCGCAGTAACGACCTTGCTATTCAAGCTCCTCTCGCTCGGTTGCGGGCAAAAGCAAAAGTAGAGTTACGCAAGGGTGTGACCGGCGCAACCGTCGAGTCGGCTTTGGGGCAAGGGGAGCTCGAGGCCCCGCTGAGGCTGTCACCCGCCAGTTGTGCGCAAGTCTCCCCAAAGGCGGTAGCGGGCCAAAACCCGGCGGATGCTGACCCGCCGCCGCGCGATTTGCCCCAAGATGGCAAAGCACATCGGACTTCTCAACCATATAAGATATTAATTTTATTGAGCTTAAGTCCACACCCTCCAGTGGCATCCCGCTTGCAGTTCCGGCTATGAAGAGGACGGGGGTATGCCTGTGCATCTGCGCGCCCGCCTGCATGAGACTTGGCAGACACTTAGTTCCATCAAAACCGGGGTCGTTCTGATCATCCTGGTCGTCATTTTTTCCGTGGCCGGCACCATTATTCTGCAGCGCCCCATGACTGATCCGGAAGAGATGCAGCGCGCTTACTCGCCGGTCATGCTGCGGTTTCTCGATGCCACGGGCCTGACCGACGTATTCCATGCGCGCTGGTTCGTTGCGCTGCTGACGCTGGTCTGTTTCAGCATTATCGCCGCATCGGTGGAGAGGTTCCCCAACGCCTGGCGGTACTTTGCGCGTCCTTACAAGAGTCCCGACGAGACCTTCCGCCGGGCTTTGCCCACGCAGGCGCAGATTGCGATTAGCAATGAAGAAGAGGGACTCGCTGCCGCCGAGCGCGCGTTCCGTCACTTTGGCTTGAAGCCGGAAAGGATTGTACGCACCAACAGCTGCTCGCTGTTCGCGGAGCGCTACCGTATCTCCGAGATGGGGGTTTACATCGTTCACGCAAGCCTGCTTTTGCTTTTCTTTGGTTGGATTATCGATGGCACATACGGCTGGCGGGGGGCGTTGACCCTCAATGAAGGGCAGACATCGAATCAAGTCGAATTGCGTGATGGCACAAACCGGACTCTCCCGTTTGCCATCCGCTGCGATGCCGCTGGCCAGGAGAACTACCAAGACGGCACTCCCAAGAAATGGTGGTCAAGTTTGGCTGTGGTCGATCGCGGACAAGATGTGACGACCAAAGAGATCGTGGTCAACGACCCACTGATTTATAACGGCGTGCGTTTCTACCAAGCGAGCTTCGGTGAAACTGGAAAGGTAGACAGACTTTTCTTCGATGCGACGCCGAACTTGGCTTTCAACGCCGCTTCAGCGGGCGGGACCTACACGAGTCCGAATCCGGGCGAGAAGAAAGAATTCGCTCTTACGGTGGGCGAAACGGCCGATCTCGACGCGGACACGACAGTGCGTTTCGCCGAGTTCTTTTCTGACTACGCCGTGCGGGAGGGACAGGTGTATAAACGCTCGAACGAAATAGGCCAACCGGCGGTACACCTGGTCGTAACCAGAAAGAGCAGCGGTCAGAATTTCGATGCGTGGTTCCCGCAGCTCGACGAGGTCGCCGACAATTCCAAGGCTCCCTACGTGTTCCAACCGAGAGCACTGAAGTGGGAGCATTTCACGGGCCTGCAGGTATCGCACGAACCGGGACAGTGGGGCGTTTGGTCGGGTGTCGTGCTACTGGTGGTCGGACTGACCTTTGTCTTTTATGTTGTGCACGCGCGCTTCTGGGTCGTACCGGTGCGAGATGAGCGATCCGGTCAGCTTTCTTTGTGGATTGGTGGCAACGCGAATCGCAATCGCGATGCCTTCGAACAGCGGTTCAACGAACTGGTCGCGGCCGTTGAGAAAGAAGTAAAACCTATTACCAGCAGCGCTCCGACTGAGCGCATCGCGACCGCCACCACGCGCTGAGCGGCCGCACGGAGATTGAGCAATGAGTCGAGCAAAAGCCGAACAGCAGCAACCGGCAGCAACGGGCGTGACCCTGATTGTGTTTGTCGGGCTGGCCATCGCGTTTCTGCTGTTCATGGCGTTTCTAACGGCGTTTCTAAATGTAATCAAGAGCGGCAACGTGTTGAGCGAGGCCAACCTCCTCTTTGCCGCACTTATTTTCTACGTGGGCGCCGACGCACTTTATCTTGGCTTCGGTGTCACCGGTACGGATTCGTACGTGAAGTTTGCCTCGCTGGCAACCTGCGGGGGCTTCTCGCTAATACATTCGCGGTTGCGCACCGTTGGTACGAAGCTGGGCATCCTCCTTTCGCCAGTGTCTATGAGATGCTGCTGAGCTTTGTGTGGACCCTCGCGGGGCTCACGCTGGTTGCAGAGAAGAAATACGGCGTGAAGGTCATCGGCACGGTGACCATGCCAGTGGCGATTGTGGGCGTGGTATTAATGCAGTTGCTGCGGACCGAAGTGCATCCTCATCGTCCCGGGGTCCGGCTTTCTGGCGAGACCTTCGGTAAGAACGGTTGGATAACCATGCTCACGGCTACCTGCTAGAACGCAGATACGTTCGTCCGACCGCTGGCCGTTGTTGCTAACGGCACACTTCCGGATTACGGTTCGTACTTCCACAGGTCGTTGAGCCATCCAGCTTTCCCCTTCGAGTCGTAGCCGTTACCGCCGAAGAGCCAGAGATTGCCAGACGTGTCCGTCCAGGAGACGGATTCCGAACGCGCCCCGGGAACGTTGCTCGATGCCGCCTGTCCAATTTGTCCGTACGTCCCAGCCTGATCGCCCACGTCCGCCCCGCTCATCCACGTCCACTCCCCCCCGCTGTACTTCCACAGGTCGTTGATCAATCTCAGGTTGCCCTGCGAGTCGTAGCCGTTACCGCCGAAGAGCCAGAGATTGCCGGACGTGTCCGTCCAGGACACGGGTGTGTCACGCGCCCCGGGAACGTTGCTCGATGCCGCCTGTCCGTTTTGTCCATACGTCCCAGCCTGATTGCCCACGTCCGCCCCGCTCATCCACGTCCACTCCCCCCCGCTGTACTTCCACAGGTCGTTGAGCAATCCCAGGTTCCCCTGCGAATCGCCGCCGTAACCGCCGAAGAGCCAGAGATTGCCGGACGTGTCCGTCCAAGAGCCGGAGCCCGTACGGGCGCCGGGAACGTTGCTCGACGCCGCTTGTCCAATTTGTCCATATGTCCCATCCTGATTGCCCACATCCGCCCCGCTCATCCA
>Ga0181518_10001235_pt1 | contig 26599 bp, 8 predicted proteins | sample PEATcosm2014_Bin_28_FD_119751 | JGI IMG/M metagenome (GOLD analysis project Ga0181518, IMG submission 119751) | Peatland microbial communities from MTU Mesocosm Facility, Houghton, MI, USA - PEATcosm2014_Bin01_60_metaG | ecosystem: Environmental > Terrestrial > Soil > Wetlands > Peat | place...
AAAAAGGGGGTAGGTCTGTAGCCGGCGACTCTTGGCAAAAGGGACCGTTGATCATCAACCACTTACATCGCTGCGGAGGCTAAAAATAGCGGTTTTTCCGCTCCAGTTGCGAAAGTCGGGTTAGGAGAAGACAACAAAAAGTGAAGCGCGGCTGGCGCGCTGTCCGTACTGGGGTTGTGTTGTCTGAGCGAATATGTCAAATTTCAGCATGACTGAAATCACATTCGCGTGGTCGTGAAGCTTCCTGACGTTCCCCACCCCCTTCTCGAAGCGCGAAATCTCTCCGTCCGCTTCCCGGTGCGGCGCGGCATTTTCAGCCGCGCGCGGGCGTTCGTCAAAGCGGTGGACGATGTCAGCTTCACCATCGAGCCGGGCGAAACCCTGGGGCTGGTTGGCGAAAGCGGCTGCGGCAAAACCACTTTGGGCCGCGCCATCGTCCGCTTAATCAAGCCGTCCGCCGGGAGCCTCTGGCTGGCGGGCGAAGACATCGCCCGCCTGAGCGCCGCCCAAATGCGCGCGCGGCGGCGGATTTGCCAGATGATTTCCCAGGACCCGTTCAGCTCCCTGGACCCGCGCCTGACCGTCGGCCAGATCATCGGCGAGGCCCTTGAGATTCACCGTCTGGGCGCAACGCCCGCCGCCCGCGCCCGGAGGATCGCCGAACTCCTTGCCGTGGTCGGCCTGGACCCGGAACAAGCGCAACGATACCCGCACGAATTCAGCGGCGGCCAGCGCCAGCGCATCGGCATCGCGCGCGCCCTGGCTGTGGAACCCCGGCTAATCGTCTGCGACGAACCGGTCAGCGCCCTTGACGTTTCCGTGCAGGCGCAAATCATCAACTTGCTGCAAGACCTTCAGCGCGAGCGCGCCGTGGCCTACCTGTTCGTGGCCCACGACCTGGCCGTCATCGAGCACATCAGCCGCCGCGTCATGGTGATGTATTTGGGCAAAATCGTCGAATCCGGTCCGGCCGCATCCGTGGTCCAAACCCCCGCGCATCCCTATACAAAAGCCCTGATCTCCGCCGTCCCGCAAATAGACCCCGGGACGCGCCGTCAGCGCCTCATTCTCCCCGGCGAAATGCCATCCCCGATGGATCCTCCGCCCGGCTGTCCCTTCCATCCCCGTTGTCCGGTTGCTGAACCCCGTTGCCGGACTGAGCCGCCCACGCTGCGGGAAATCGCCCCCGCCCATTTCGCCGCCTGCCATTTGGCGAAGCAGGGCCGCGCATGCGATCCAGTTTGGCCAACACGAATGGAGTGATGGAGTATTGGAGTGATGGAGTGATGAGCGAAAACTGAATCCCCATCACCCCATCACTCCATCACTCTCCATTCGGGAACGAGCGCGAGCGCGCGTTAAATCCACGGCCAAATGAACGTCCACAAGACGGACGATTTCGTCGCGACAGGCAACGGTTTTGTCCTTGCGGAAGGCCGGGAACTGTCTTATTGCTTCGTGCGGATTGATTCGTATAACCGTGAGAACAGAACTCAACATCGGGAGCGCCGCCCTGCCGCGCCCGGGCCGCAGGCTCGACGCCGCATCCGGAGGGGATTGGCTGCCCGACATGGATTTGAACCATGAATGAAGGGGTTTTCGATGTTTTCATTGTTGCTCATATTTGCCTTTCTGTGCGCTAACCTACCCGCGAAGATACAAGCGTTTCCCTCGTATAGCAAGCATTATTTTGCATCTTTGGGCAATAATCGGCAGAAAAACTTGTGCGGGATTGTGCGGGTGTGCGGGAACTGTGCGGAAGTCGAATTCTGTGCGGGAACTGTGCGGGCGCGGTGGCCGTCGGCTTTGCCGTTTGACGTAGGGCGGGCCGGCTTGGCGTCGGCTGTCCTTGGGAGCCGTCCGCCGTCCAATCGCTTGCCGTAGCCTTGCTGGCGCGCGCGGGCGCGGCGAATTGGCGGGCGTCCGATTGTCGCCAAGCCGGGCAGGACCGCGCTACGCTTCCGCGTCGCCTTTGTCACATCGGCCGGAATGGGCGCGGAAAATGCCAAAGCACGGTCGGGCGTTGAAGCGGCGGCAGGGAGTGCCGTTGGCGCTGGCTGGCGGGCTATCCTGGTTGACGCTGGCCACTGGGGGCGAAGTTCCGGGATCGGAAAGCGGATGTTGCCCAGCCGAGCGCGGCCAGTGTCGGCGCGAAGTCGGCCCGCCAACACCGCGCCACGGTCGCCGCCAGTCCCGTGCCGCAAGCCTGCTGGCGCAATCGGGTGCGAGACCCAAACGCGGGCGTTCGCTTGGCTTTGCTGCTCGAACTCATACCGCCGGCCACGGCTTTGGCTGGCCCGACCGTCACCGGGGTATGCCGGTGGGTACCCCTTGGGCTATCGGTCGAATATAATCATGGCCTCTCTATACTTTGGGTGTTTTTGGAAACATTTTTGATCCTTGCGTCTCGCTCGGATTGACAACGGAAGCGGCAAAGTCAAGGTGTCGTGCGTTCAAGCACGGTGGCGTCGGCCCGAATTCCGGTGGTGGGGGCATGGCTGGGCAAAGTTTCATAAGGAATCTCTTTTTCCGGCCAGACCCGTCTCCACCATGTACCCCGGCAGGGGGGATTTTGCCGGGTGGGCCTGCTCATGCCGCCGGGCTTTTGACGGAAGTATGATTTTGGATACCGAAGCCGCAAGTTTTGGCCGGGCTATCGAGCTTTTGCGGCCAACCGGCGTGTCCTTGGAACTGGCCGCCGCCACTTTCGCTGAGGCATTCCAGATTCTCAACGGCAACGCGATAGTGGAGGCGGCGAAGTCTTACATGGGCCGCCACACACCGATTCAGCCGAAGTCCGTTGCCGAGGTGGTTGCGGAACTTATCGCGGTGAAGGAATCGCGCAAGGCATCGCTTCCCTACGTTCAAGATTTGCGCTCTCGCCTTGGCCGATTTGCCGATGCGTTCAAAACGGATGCGGGCAACGTCACCACGCCGGAGGCGCAAGCGTGGTTGGATGGGTTGAAGCTCGCCCCGCAAAGCTATGTCAACTTCAGGCGCGTCCTGCATGTGCTGTTTCAATTTGCCGTGGCGCGTGGATACGCTTTCGAGAATCCCGTTGCACGGACGGAGAGCGTCAAAGTGAGCGGCGAAGAAATCGAAATCTTCACGTCGAGTGAAATTGCCCGGTTGCTCTCCGCCGCCTCGCCTGAATTCTTGCCCGTCCTGGCCATCGGCGCGTTTGCGGGGCTTCGAACCGCTGAAATTGAGCGGTTGGAATGGGCCGATATTGACTTGGTCGGGCGCATCATCAAAGTGGGCGCCAGCAAAGCCAAGACCGCCAGTCGGCGGATCGTGCCGATTTGCGACATCTTGGCCGCTTGGCTAGCACCATACACTGGCCAGCAACGCATGGTGTGGCCGGGAAACTCAGCCGCGATCACCCGGGCTCAATGGAAGACCGCTGCCGCAATCGGGATGAAATGGAAGCACAACGCTTTGCGCCACTCCTATGCCAGCTATCGTTTTGCGCAGATCGGAGACGCCGGGCGCGTGGCCGGGGAGCTTGGAAACTCCGCCGCCGTGGTTCATCGCCACTACCGAGAACTTGTCAAACAGAGTGATGCGGAAGCCTGGTTTGCCGTGAAGCCGTCCGCGCCGGCCAACGTCGTAACAATGCCGTCCGCAGCAATTGCAAAGTGAAAGAGAAACACTTTCAGCCGCCCATGAGATAGGCTGGCCTTCAGGTGGAGCCAATCGGGGAGCCACCTGGCAAATTTTCGGAAGGAAGAAGCGCAAGAGATTTGAGATGCGAAATTCCACGGTCGTACCATTTTCATCCTGTAACGGTTAATGCCGTCCTTGAACAGCATAGTGGCGATGCCGGTGTTTGGGTCGCTCTCACAGGTCTTTGGAACAGGATTGCCCGGAACTGCGCGGCCAGGCCAAGATTATCGAACTGCCTCTCCTGGGCGGACTGCGCTCGGCAGGCATCGACATGATCCAGGATTTTCCTTCCCTGAGTCCGGATTGATCAGGACACCGCCACCTTCGCTGCCACACAGTTCGGGCGGTTTAGCGAGGCACGGCTTGGCCACTGCTAAGAATGCGCACGGTGACCGCCACCCTCGATTCGACGCCCAGTCGTTCCAGGATGTGTTCAACGTGTTTATGAATGGTGCGAGGGCTGATGCCAAGTATGCTGGCGATGACGGCATTGGTCTTGCCTTCGCTGATCCACCAGGCAACCTCGAATTGGCGCGGGCTTAGATCGAGGGCCGCGGAATTTTTCAGCCACACGCGCGAAGGATCGAGGCGGAGGTTGAGCACTATCCGCCCGGAACGGCTTGAGGATGAGACCAGATGGATGGACAGTTCTCCGTGCGCGCGACTGAGGAGCAAGGGTGGATGCTTTAACTTCAAATTGCGGGACGATTCCAGCCGCCGCCGGCTCCAATTCAGGATGTTCGATGGCAACCTTCCTTGGGGACACGCGCCGATCCAATCCAGCGCCGCACCGGTGTGGCCAAGGATCCGTCCTTCCTGGTTGACGGTGAGCGTGGCCAGTGAATGTTGGTCCATGGCCAACGTAATGTCGGTGATGGTTTGGCGCGCCTGGTCGGCCGCGCGGAGATTGCGCAACGCGACCAGCAACTGGCCGCGAAAATGTTCCAGCACGGCGCGGTCGCGTTCACTATAGTCGCGAGCGCGCCGCGAAAGGGCAAAGGCGGTGATTTGGCTGTGCCGGGTTTCCAAGGCGGCGGAGATTTGATATTCGACTCCCAAGGGACGATAGACATCGGTGTAGAGTTCCAGTTGATGATAGGTTTCCCGGGAGAGAAAGTCGGAAATTTTGCGGACCGACAAATCCTCCGAATTGACCTGCCGGGTGATGATGGGGTGCTGGTGGGCGAAGGTGGCGAACTTGGAAAGCACCGCCGTGAAAGAAATTGGATCCGGCCGGATGAGTGAGAGGGTTTTTTGCGGGGACTCCAAATCCACCTCGTTGTAAGAGTACCAATCGGAGGCCACAAGGCGGGGAAACGCTTCATCCAGCAACCACAGCCGGAGATCGGACAGGTCTTGAAATGAATGCAGCTCGCGGATGCAGCCAAGCAACAAATCATAATCCACCGGCCCAAGCCGGAACATGGACTTCGGAGCATTTGTAGCGGACATTCCTGCCTCTCAGTTCTTAACCAATCGGAAGTTTTGTAACTATTCAGGTCATTTCGTTTAACTGGCGGGCAGTATGAGGGGCGCGGGGGCTTGGAGGCAAGGAAAAAGTCAAAAAAGTTTCATTTTGGGCTGGTCTCTACCTGGAGACCCATGCAGGATCGGGGGGTGGAAAAGAGTCAGGTCATGCAAGGCCGGTCCATTGGACCCGCCGAGTTGGAGCAGGTGCGAGGCTTGCTGGCGGCCCATCCGGATTGGAGCCGGTATCGGCTCTCGTGCGAACTGTGCCGGGTCTGGAACTGGCGCAGCCTCACGGGCCAAATCAAGGACATGGCGGCCCGCACGCTGCTGCTCAAGCTGGAGCAGCGGGGGTGGGTGGCGCTGCCCGCCCGCCGCCGCCTTTCGCCCAACCGCATGCGCCACAAGCAAATCCGGCCCATCCCGCATCCAACCGATCCGATCGCTGGTTCTTTGAGCGAGCTGCAGCCGCTGCAAATCCAGGAGGTGAGCCGGCAGCCTGAAGCCAGACCTCTCTTTGACTGGTTGCTGCATCAGTATCATTATTTGAGCTACATCAGCGCCGTCGGGCAAAACGTCAAGTATCTGGCACGGGACCGGCAGGGACGGGATTTGGCTTGTTTGTTGTTTGGCGCGGCGGCGTGGAAGACGCAGGGGCGGGATGCCTTCATCGGCTGGACGGCGGCGCAGCGCCAGGCTCAACTGCATCAGGTGGCCAATAACAGCCGGTTTTTAATTTTGCCCTGGGTGGACGTGCCGGGATTGGCCAGCCATATTTTGGGCCGGGTGGCGCGGCGCATCGCGGCGGACTGGCAGGGGCGCTACGGCCATCGGGTGGCCTTGTTGGAGACCTTTGTGGAACGGGGCCGGTTCCGGGGCAGTTGTTACCGGGCCGCCAACTGGATCTGCGTGGGTCAGACCCGGGGGCGCACCCGGCAGGATCGCCGGCACCTCCTGCAAGCGCCGGTGAAGGATGTTTGGGTCTATCCCCTGCAAGCCGACTTTCGAGCGGCCTTGTGTCCATGAAGCTGTTCACGCGCGAAGAACTCCTGCCCCTGGCCCGCCGCCAGCCTGAAGTGTTGGTGGATATGTTTCTGGCCTTGCAGCAACGGTTGGTGGAACTGGAACAGCGGGTCAAGGAGTTGGAAGGCCAAGTGGCCCGCAACAGTTCCAACAGCGGCAAGCCGCCCTCCACCGACGGACTGGCCAAACCGGCCCCCAAATCCCTCCGCCAAAAAACCGGCCGCCGGCCCGGCGGCCAGCCGGGGCATCCGGGCCACACTCTCCAACCGGTGGCCCAGCCGGACCACACGCGGGTCCATGCGCTGGATCGCTGCACCTGCGGAGAGTGCAACGGCTGCTCTTTGCGCCACCAGCCGGTGCTGGCTTACGAAAAACGCCAAGTCTTCGAGTTGCCCCAAAAGCCGTTGGAGGTGACCGAACACCAAGCCGAAATCAAACGCTGTCCCGTTTCCGGTTGCCGGGTGACGACCCCTTTCCCCGCCCACGTCACGGCTCCGGCGCAATACGGACCCCGCTTCAAAGCCCAGATGGCTTACTTCAGCAACGACCATTTTATTCCCTATCAGCGGTTAACCCGGGTCTGCCAGGACCTCTATGGCCAGCCGTTGAGCGAGGCGACCGTCGTGTCCACCAACCAGCGCTCCTATGAAAACCTCGAACTCTTTGAGCAAACGGTCAAGACGCTGCTGCCGCAATCTCCCGTCAATCATTGCGATGAAAGCGGCCTGCGGGTCGCGGGCCAGCTCCATTGGCTGCACGTCGTCAGCAACGCCCATCTCACCTTTTATGGCGTCCATCCCAAACGCGGCTCGGAAGCCATGAATGATTTGGACATCATACCCCGCTGCAAAAACTGGATTGTCCACGACCATTTCAAGGCTTACTTCACTTATGAGGATTGCCTGCACGCGCTCTGCAACGAGCATCATTTGCGGGAATTGAAATTCCTCTGGGAAGAAGAGCAGGAGGCCTGGGCCGATGAACTGAGCCGTTTCCTGCTGGAGGCCAACCAGCGCCGCAAGCCCCAAGGGGTTTTGGATCAGAAAGCCTTTAAGAAAATCCACGCCCACTACAAAGCCATTCTGGCCAAAGGCCGCCGCCGCCATCCCGGCAACCGGGGCGCGCAAAGCAAGGCCGCCAATCTGCTGGACCGTTTGGAAGACTACGACCTGTGCGTGCTGGCCTTCTTGGTCCATCCAGAGGTCCCCTTTACCAATAACCAAGGCGAGCGCGACATTCGCATGGAGAAAGGGCGCCAGAAGATTTCAGGCTGTTTTCGGACGCTCCCCGGAGCCAAGGTGTTCGCCCGCGTTCGCGGTTACATTTCCACCTGTCGCAAGCAAGGCCGCAACATCCTCAATGAACTGGAAAACGCCATCCTGGACCGCCCATTCATCCCCTCTCAGCCCATCCGCGCCCCATAGGTGCTAAATAGTTACGAAGTTTTATAGTACGCAGGAATGCGTATTGCAAGCCATTTTTTGTTTGCTATAATGTATAAATAAAGTCTTGGCGTGGAATTAAATGCCATCAGCAGAACGCCACGGTGAACGACAGAACGCCCTTGGATTGGTCATGGGCGGATGCGTGTGCTGGTTAATGATTCGGGGTAAAAATGGAAAAATGGGGAAAGGTGTGGATTGGAAGTTGACAAAAGGGTCGCTGTGGGAAATTGAATGAAGTTGCCGGAGTTCACCGGAGTTCACAGGAAAATCGTTGCAAGCCGACTTGAACCATTGGCGGCTTAAAAAAATAGATTGGCCCATTATGAAATTGTCTCTTTGGAATGACCGTGTCTGTTGGCGTGTGCTGTGTTTTTCCGTCCTCGTTTTCTCGCTGGCGCTGGCCGGGACGGCCAAGGCGCAGGTCAGCCTGAACCTGGAGTTTGCACAAAACGCGTCAGATGAATCGGGCACGGACTACATCATCTGGATCAGCGCGAGCACCTCCAACCCTCTGATCAGTTCGGTCAGCGTGACATCCGCCGACGGCGCGTTTGGAGGCGGCCTCAACGGACCAGAATTCTGGACCACCCCCATTGGCTTGCAGGGGATCGTGAACAGCGCGACCAACGGCCTTTGGACCATGAATATCGTGAGCAACGGAGTGTCGCAAACGGATTATTTCTCCGTCAGCGTCGATGGCAATTTCACCAATGATTTCCCGCCCCTTCAGGTGCTCTATCCGGCCAGTTATGGCGCCCAGGTTCTGCCCGATCCGACGATCAGTTGGCTGGGCCCAACCAACTTTGCGGACCTCTATGTCGATATTCAAGATACCAACGGCAACACGCTGGATGCGGACGACCTGCCGCTGGACACCACCAACTGGGTGCCTGCCAACTACCTTGCCTACGGGTCAAAATTGTTCATCATCACCTACACCAACACCCCTCCCGACTTGGATGTCACGTTTTCCGTCCCCACCAACAGCGCCGGGCAGCCGCTGGCAGGTTGGAGCGCCATCTCAGAGATTGACGTGAACCAAACCACCCATTTCTTCGTCGGCACACCGCTTCCTCTGGTCGCCCATTACACGTTCGATAACACGAACTACGTCACCCAGGACACCAGCGGCAACGGTTTCGACTTGCAAGGGCCGGATTGGTTTAACTATCCGCCGAACTCCGTTTCCGACGGCGTGGTCGGAGCGGCGATGCAGTTCTTCGGAGGTGGCTGGTTCTATATGCAGACAAATCTCCTTTCCACCCTGGGCAACAGCTTCTCCGTTTCCGTTTGGTTGCAAACCACCAATTCTTCCGGCAACGACAACGATCCCGGCACGTCCGGCGTGGGCATTCTTTGGACTGACGCGCCCAACGGCACCAACAACTGTATTCCCCTGGCGCAAAACGGCGACGTGCTGGGATTTTACACGGGCGACATCCCCCAGAACACGTTGCATTCCGTCGGCTCGATCGACACCGGACAGTGGGTCCACATCGTCGTGACCCGGGACATGTTGACGGGCCAGAAGGCCATCTACATCAACGGCGCACTGGACCAAACGGACACCGCGGGGACCAATTCATTGGAGGATTCGACGCAAATACTGCTGGGACTGGCATTCGACGGGCCCACGGGCATCTCCGGCTACACCGGCCTGATGGATGACCTGCAGATTTACAGCGCCGTGCTGGGACCGCAGCAGGTCTCCTATCTCTATGACAATCCCGAATCCGTTGTCACCAATTTCCCCAGCACCGCCTTGGCGCTCGGCGCCGGCGATACAAACAATGCCTGGATCTCAAGTGGGGACAATCTGTGGTTCGAGGAAACGACCAATACTTCCGGCGCCGCGGAGGCCGTGCAAAGCGGCGAGGTCACCTACTATCAAACCTCGACTTTGCAGACCACGGTGGCCGGCCCTGGCACGCTGACTTTCCAGTGGGAGTCGCTGGCCAATGATACAGATTTTGACCTCGAATTTAACGTGGACGGCACCAACTACGCGAATATCTCCGGGAACACGTCGTGGCAGCCGGAGGGACCGGTGACACTCAGCCCAGGCTTGCATACGTTGACGTGGACGGCTTCCGCCGATGGCTCGACCAACCCCGCCGAAGCCGGGTTTTTGGATCAAGTCGTTTTCACGTCTGAATCCGGTGCGAGCAATCAGGTGGGGGGCCACACGCTGGTGGCGCACTACACGTTTGACAACAGCGCCAACCTGGGAGCGGACACTTCCGGCAATGGTTATGATTTGAATTACAACGGAAACCCTTCCGGCAGCGGCGTCACTCAAAGCGGCACCGCCGAAGCTGGCGGCGGGGCGGCTTATTTCGACGGCGGCAGCTTTTTAAGTTACAGTCCGATGCCCGCCGCGGTGCTGAACACCCTGGCCGGCAGCTTCACGCTGGCCTTTTGGATCAACACGACGCAATCCTACGGAATCGATGGCGAATATGCCTTCCAAGGCGCCGGTATCGTCGCGGCGGACATTCCCGGTCAGTACAACGATATTGTCCCGGCCGCTTTGGACGGAGGTGAAATCGGCTTCAACACCGGCGGAGCCAGCGACGACACCCTCAATTCAACCACTGACATTAACGATGGGAATTATCACCTCATTGTGGTGGAGCGTAATCAGGCGGCGGGCGAGAAATGGATCTTTATCGATGGTGTGTTCAATAACACCGACTTCGCCACCACGAATTTCCTGAACGATCCGGTCCTGTTGGCAGTCGGCTGCGCCATTGACGCTTCGAATCCTAATCCCGCCTCCACTTCCACCAGTCAGTTTTACCAGGGTTTGCTGGACGACCTCCAAATCTATTCCGGCCTTTTGAATCCGAACGAGATTGCCACTCTCTTCAACAATCCCGGCATGATTGCGTCGAATAATGTCGTGACTGTGAATTCCAACGGCTTGGTGGCCCATTATACGTTTGACAAGGTCGGCAACCTCGGCGCGGACACTTCCGGCAATGGTTATGATTTGAATTACAACGGGAAGCCTTCCGGCAGCGGCGTCACTCAAAGCAGCACCGCCAAAGCCGGCAGTGGGGCGGCTTATTTCGATGGCGGAAGCTTTTTAAGCTACAATCCGATGCCCGCCGAGGTGCTGAACACTCTGGCCAGCAACTTCACGCTTTGCTTTTGGATCAACACGACGCAAACCTACGGAAACGATGGCGAATGGGCCTTCCAAGGCGCGGGACTCATGGCGGCGGGTGTTCCCGGCGTGGCCAACGATATTGTCCCGGCCGCCTTGGACGGAGGTGAAATCGGCTTCAATACCGGCGGCTCGTACGACGATACCCTCAATTCACACCCGAACATCAATGACGGGAATTACCACCACATCGCGGTGACGCGAGATCAAGCCAGCGGCCAAAAACAAATCTTCGTTGATGGTCAGTTGAATAACAGCGACTCCGCCTCGACGGGTTTGTTGAACGCTCCGGTCTTGGTGGCGGTTGGCTGCCAGATCGACGCTTCGAATCCTAATCTAGCCTCCATTTCCGGCAGCGGGTTTTATCAGGGATTGCTGGATGATATTCAACTCTATAGCCGGGTATTAAGCCTCTCCGAAATTGCCAATTTGTACATCAACCCCGGCCAGACAGCGGCCCCCCTCCCCCCCCCGAATTTTAACACAGCTTTAAATACCACCAATCTCGATTGGAACACGATCGAGGCGAGTTGGTTTGTGGAATCCACCAACACGCACGACGGCGTGCTGGCCGCGGAAAGTGGCAGCATTAGCGGCAGTGAACAATCCATTCTCGAAACCACTGTTACTGGTCCTCTCAGCCTTTCCTTCTGGTGGCAAACGATGGGCAACGATTTATTGGAGCTTGACATTGACAATAACTACGGTTACCCGGTTGGAGGGCTTTATGGCAATCAGCCTTGGACCCAGGCGGGTCCGTATGTCATTGGACCAGGCCAGCACACACTCTCCTGGATTAGCTCTGAGCCCTTAGGGAGCGCGAACGCCACCACTATCGGCTATCTCGATCAAGTAACCCTTACCCCCATTCTCCCTTCCGATTTGCAGGCCGTTTCGCTCAACGCGGCACCTGTGGTCGGAACCCAGACCTATGTTTCACTGGTGTGGACAGCGACCAACGCCGGGACGACGGGGATTTCTTATAATTACACGGATACGATCTATCTCGAAACCAACGGCAATGTTGTCACTTCATTTAATTACGAAATTCAGCAACCGGTGCCGGCCGGCTCGGCTTACACCATCACCAACACGCTTTTGTTTCCGGGCGTTCCCGCGGGCAACTACACCTTGGCGCTCACGGTGGACTCCACCAATTCCGTGGTTGGCAACACGGGGTCCAATAGCACACTGGCAATCCCGATTACAGTGATCACTCCCGACCTGCAGCCGACCGCCTTCCAGGTCTCCGGTTCAGGGGTGGAAGGCCAGGGCTTGCAGTTTACCTGGACAGTGGTCAATAACGGGCCTGGCCCGGTGGGCGTCGTTCCCTTTTATGACTATTTTTATCGGTCCACCAACCCCGTTTTCGATGCCAGCGCCACCCTGGTTGCCTACCAGCAGGGCTTACTCGATGTGGGCAGTATTACAAACCTGACCGCGGGCGAGTCGGTCACCTTTACCAACGAAGAATATCTGCCCGTGGTGCCCAGCGGCAACTATTACTACATCCTGTACGTAAACAAAACCGGGTCTGTGTTTGAATCGGACACAACGAATAACCAAATTTCGGCGCAGGTCCATCTTACCGTTCCGGATCTTGTTCCTACGAATCTGATTATGCCCCCGCTCGTCAGCGCCCGTCAGCCGGTTCCCATCGAATGGATGGATCAAAATCAGGGTGATGGGGTGGCCGAAAAGTCTTATTTAGGTCCAGGGGATGTTGCGGAATGGTACGATAGTCTCTATATATCCACCAACGAGCAAATTACTTCCTACCCAATTAATCCCTCGGCCATCCAATTGGGCAACTATTTCCAAGGCTATTATGCCCCGCAGTCCTTTGCGTGGAACACGCCGCTCCTGCCAGGTCAAAGCATCACAAACTTCCAAACCGTCACGATCCCGGATGTCCCTGCCGGCAATTATTATGTTTTCGTATGGGCGAATTCGCAAAATACGGTGCAGGAATTCGACTATACGAATAACTATTTTGTCACGCCCGTGCCGATCACAGTGCTGCCCCTGGATTTGGCGCCGGTGGCCTTTTCCGCCCCGCCCGCCGCCCAGTCGCGCAGCACCATTCAGATCAGTTGGATCGTCACGAACATGGGCGCGGGCACAGTTTACCCGCAGTGGTATGACAACATCTATATTTCGCCCGTCGCCACCCTGGACGCGCAAGCTACTTTGCTGGGCAGTTTTCTGGAAACCAACGTGGTTGCCTCCGACTCAAATTACTTTTCGACCAACCTGGTCACCATGCTAGGGATCGCCGCCGGAAATTATTTTCTTATTCTCTACGTCAACGCCGCCACAAACGTGCTTGAAACCAACATGGCCAATAATTTCTTCTCGATTCCCATCGATATTGGCTCTCCCGACCTGGCCGCGCAGAGCTTGATTGTCCTGACGAACCTGTCAAGCCAGGAACCGATTTCCCTGGTGTACTCCGCGGAGAACGTGGCCGGGGTGGAGGCTCTGCCTGGATGGGTGGACCAGTTGTATCTATCGCCGGACGGAATATTGGAGTCGAACAACATCGCCATGGGCAGCGCCAATGGCAGCGCCGCCCCCCTGCCGGTGGGCGGCAGTTACACCAATCTGGTCAACACCACCGTTCCGGCGGTGCCGGCCGGCAACTATTTTGTGGTGCTGGACGTGGACGCAAACAATTTCTTCACGGAACTGAACCTGGCCAACAATGTACTGGCGCAACCGGTTCACATTTCCAACCCCGATTTGACGCCCACCAACTTTGACGCCCCCAGCGTCGTGTCGATCACGCAAGTCAATCAGCAAATCGAGGTGGATTGGAGCGTGCTCAATCAGGGAGCGGGGACGGCGTATGCCTCATGGAGTGACAATGTCTATCTCTCGGCGACCAATGTTTTGGATAACACCGCCGTGTATCTTGGCGGAGCAAGCCCCGGCAGCGTGATCGCGCCGGGACAGAGCTACGCTTCTTTCCTCACTCCCACATTACCCAACGGAACCATTGGCAACTTCTTCCTCATCCTTGACGTAAATGCCGATCGCGGCCTTTACGAATCCACTTACACCAACAACATTCTGGTGCGTCCGATTCAAATCGTCCTGCCGCCGACCCCCATTCTTTCGTTGGTGAGCGTGCAGGCGCCGGCGGATGCATGGTCGGGGCAGTCCATCGAGGTAAATTGGGTGCTGACCAATTCAGGCAACGGCACGGTGCAAGGCACGTTCTACGACCAGGTGTTTCTGGCGACCGACGCGCTGGGAGACAACGCGCAACTCTACGGAACTTTCGCTTTCACCGGCGAAATCCCTGCCGGTGGTTCGGTCGCGCGCGAAGCTTCTATTGCCTTGCCCATTACGTTGAGCGGGATTTTCTGGGTGGAGGTGCAAACAGACGTGAGCCAGGCTATTTTCCAATACACCTATCGGACCAACGAAACGCTGGTCGCTTCACAACCCACCCTGGTCCACTTGACGCCGACACCTCAGTTGGAGGTGCTCTCCGTGCAAGGGCCGACCAATGTTTTCTCGGGCGATCCAGCCATTGTCTCCTGGGTGGTGACCAACGTCGGCGACGGCCCGACCAGCGCGCCGTTTTGGTCCGATGCCGTCTATTTTTCCCAGAGCACGAACTACAACCAGCCCGATTTTTTTGCCATTAAAACCCCCAACCAGGAAACGGTGGCGGATTCCTTTTATCTCGGTGAAATCCAAAATGCCTCTTTCCTCAGTCCGGGGGGGGCTTACAAAAGCAGCCTTGGCGTCACTATCCCCAAGGGCATTGAGGGCACCTACTATTTTGTGGTCCGCACCGACGACAGTTTTCAGGTTTTTGAACCAAACAGGACCGGCAACGTCCTCGTCAGCGGGCCGGTTATTGTTCAGTTGACGCCCCCGCCCGATTTGCAGGTGGTCTCGGTCATTCCGCCCCATAACGCCTTTTCTGGCCAGCCTGTGTCCGTCCAGTGGGCGGTCACCAATTTTGGCCTAGGCCAGACCGTGGTTTCCAATTGGTATGACGGCGTCTATATCTCCACCAACACCGTTCTGGACTCCACCGCGATCAGCCTGGGCCAGTTTGCCCACGTGGGCGCCTTGGACCCGAACGCGGGCTATGTGACCGTCACCAATGTGACGTTGCCCATCGGAATCACCGGTAACTATTATTTCATTGTCCAAACTGACGTTGGCAACAGCGTCTATGAAGGCGCCTTTGAGAACCTCACGACGACCACGGCCGGCTTCGCCACGTTCGTGGCGTTGACTCCGCCGCCTGACCTGCAAACGGCCATCCTGCAGGCGCCCACCACTGCGCTGGCCAGCCACGCGTTGAATGTCACTTACAGTGTCATCAACGTCGGCGCGACCGTGACCCCGGCCACGCAGTCGGCCTGGCAGGATACCCTCTACATCTCCTCCAATTCTGTTCTTGACGCAAGCGCCCTGAATTTGGCCACCTATCAACATTCCGGCCCGTTGCCGCCTGGAACCGGTTACACCAATACGATTGGAGCGGTCCTGCCCAACACATTGACGGGAACGTATTACATTTTTGTCATGTGCGATTCCGCGGACCAGGTGTTCGAGTTGGACAAAGCGAACAACGTCGCAGAGGCGCCCATGCAGGTCGTGATCACGTCGCAGCCGGCGAATCTGGCTGTCCTTTACTTGCAGGCGCCAGCGACCGCCAACGCGGGCGGCGGGATCCTCGTGTCCTGGGCGGTGACGAACGAGGGCGCGGGCGACACGGCGGTGACGTCCTGGAGTGACGATTTGGTGTTGTCGCAAAATACCGTGCTCGGCTCGCCCAGCGACCTTGTTTTGCTCAATCTCGGTCACAGCGGCCTGCTCGGGGCGGGCCAGTCCTATGCCGTCTCCAATCAGTCCGTGGGGATCCCCAACTCCATTGCGGCGGGTCCTTACTATCTGTTTCTCGTCGCGGACGCGGGCGGCGCTGTCTATGAAGGCACAAATGTCAATAACACGGAGTATGGGCCGATCCCCATTAACATCACTTCGCAGTCCGCCTACCTGGCGGTGACAGCGGCCAGCGGGCCAGGCAGTGCCATAGCCGGCACGACCATCAGCGTGGCGTTTTCAGTCCATAATCTCGGCAACCTTTCACCGAACAATAATTCATGGATCGATGCCGTCTATCTTACGACCAATGGCCTGGTCGCTGATCCGACGACGGTGCTTTTGGGTTACACCACCAATGTTTCCACGCTGCCGCCTGGAGCCTCTTATAGCAATACACTCGATGTCCCATTGCCGCCCAACGCGCAGGGCACTTATTATTTGGTTGTGGTGGCCGACGCCGGCGGCAACGTAGCGGAACCCACAGTTCTCAGGGCGAACGGCATTTTTATCATCAATCCGCCGGTGACGATCATCTGGGGCCCCGTGCCGGATCTGCTGGTGACCAATGTGGTCGCGCCTGCCACCGCGTATGAAGGCCAGCCCGTCAGCATCACCTGGACGGTGGCCAATGCAGGCAACGCCGCCGCGAGTGGAAACTGGATCGATGCCGCCTATCTTTCACTTGACCAAACGGCGGATCCTGCGGCCGACATTTATCTTGGATTGGCGAATAACCCGACTAATTTGGCTCCGGGCGCAAGCTATACTAACACCGCCAGCTTCGTGATTCCTCAAGGATTGGCCGGTCCCTACTACGTTTCCATCACCGCTGATTTCGACCAAGTCCTCAACGAGCGAAACTTGCTCAACAATACCGCCTTTACGCCCCTGGCCATGCAAGTGGAGCTATTGCCGCCGGTGGATCTTGTGATCGGGACGATCACCGTTCCGACCAACGCCATGCCGGGACAGAACATGACCATCACCTATTCTGTCTTTAATACCGGCGCGAATACGGCCATCGGTTCCTGGGAAGACGCCATCTACATCTCCCCAACGACAAATTGGTCCATCGTCGATCCGCTCTTTGCGACGGTGATGCATACCGGCAATGTTCCGCCCGGCTCGGGCTACACCAACACCGTCACGGCTCCCATGCCGGGAGTTCTGCCGGGTGATTATTACGTCATCGTTCACAGTGACATTCTGAATAATATTCCCGAGACGGACACCAGCAATACCATCGCTTCCTCGGCTTCGCCGGTGGACGCGACCGTGCAGCCGCTCACTCTGGGCACTCCGGCGACCGGGACCATCACCCAAGGGGCGTCGCTTTACTACAGTTTTAACGCCACCAACGGCGAAACGATCCTCCTCCAGTTCACGGCCAGCGATCCGCTTTCCGGCAATGAACTGTTTGTGAGCGAGGGGCAGATGCCCGGCCTTGGGCAATTTCAATATGCCGCCGATGACCCGTTTGTGGCGGACCCGATCATCTACCTCCCCATCACCAATTCAGGGACATATTATGTGCTCGCCTACGGCCAGTATGATTATCTGCCAACAACATCTTATAGTATTCTGGCTCAAGTGGTGCCGTTCTCCGTGGCGACTGTTCAGCCGACGTATGGCGGCGACCAAGGCCAGACGACGTTCCTGGTGCAAGGCGCCTTGTTTGATTCTTCAATGTTGTTCGAGCTTGTCAATGCCACCAACGCCGTGACGAACATCAGCACGATTCTTGAAAATTCCTCCACGGCTTACGTGACCTTTGATCTCGCCGGGGTTGCCGATGGTCTCTACAACTTGACCGCTATCACGGGTCAGAGCAACCAGATAACCGCCAGTCTTGGTGGGGCCGTCACTGTGGAGCCGGGAATTGGCCCAAACGTGGTTTATTCGATTGTGGGACCATCGGCGGTGGCGGAACCGGACTGTTGCCCGGTCACTCACCCGATGTCCATTGCCTATGGAAATGCCGGTGACTCGGACAGTGCCGCTCCGCTGATCCTGGTGGACGGCGTGGACGGCACGCTCATTGGAATGACCCCGTATGATCTTCAGACAAATGAGATCGAACTGTTGGGCCGCAGCCAGCAAGGGCCGCCGAACATATTGCGTCCGCAAGACTCGGACACCGAACAAATGTATTTTTACGGCGCCAATGTTTACACCGAAGCAAGCGTCATTCTTCCCAACAGCGCTGTTCCATTGGCCGACTCTGACTGGACCAACATCCAAGCTTCGGTGCGGCCGGCGAACATACCGGACGCCTCGTGGAATGCCTTCTGGGGGAACATTCAGCCGCGGGTGGGATCGACCTGGGGAAGCTATGTGCAGTTCCTCGATTATATCGCCCAAGGATTTCCTCCCGACGAGCTTAGTGTGGCCGCCATGATCGGCTCGCTCTACACGAACTCACCCAATTTCCAGGCATCCGCCGTCATTTCCGGTACGGTGCTCGGTGATGCCGACCAACTGCCCCAAATCGGCGTAACCGTCGAATTCTATACAGTCACGACCAATGGTGTTGCCCAATTAGGCGGCAGCGCGGTGACGGGCAATAATGGGCAGTACAGTGTTTCCGTGTTGCCGGGACAATATGTTTGCGCTGTTTCTGGTTCTCCTTACAGTGAATACGACATGGCGCAGGGCGGACAGCCAGACCCCAGTCCGCCGGTTTTCAATCTGACCACCGATTCATTCAATCAAACGATTTCTCTCTACGAACCACCGCCTCTTGTGCTTCCGACCAATGACTCTGCCCCCTCGCTCACACTGGACAGTCAGGGAGCACTCCACGCCTTCTGGTACCGCAATGGTTTCTTGTGGCATACCTGGAACAATAGCGGAAACTGGGTGGGCGCCGCGCCGGTCAGCACTAACCTCGCGACCGGGTTCGCCGCGGCCGCCACGGCAAATTTAATCAATGGCAAGTCGCCCGGCCTTATTGTGGTTTGGGGAGAGCAAGAAACCAACGGGCTGGAGTTATTCTACTCGGTGAGCGAAACCGCCGCCACCGGCGCTTATCAATGGTCGCAGCCGGTCATGCTCACCCAGGATTCGGTGCAGAATTCAAGTCCAGCGATTACTGTTCAACCCAACGGCATGGCCGTCATCACGTATCTGAAACAAGGATACGGAATCCAGGATGATTCGGATGTTTATTACTCTGTTGTCGATGTTACGTCGGGCAATCTGATCTGGAATCAAGCCGCTGATGACATCGTTCCAAAGGACGGAGGAGGCGTCACTTTGGACACGAACTCGATTAGCTTAACTTACGAGAAAACCATCGATACGTTTGGCACAATGTTGACGTTAAAGGGCGCCTTCGCGGGGGTGGAGAGCACCACGGGCTGCACCGGTACCGCCGTGGCAAAAGGAAGCGGCTCGGGAAGCTTCAGCGATGCTGACTTTGTGGGAAGCGTATCGGGCGCCGGAGACGTGTCCTTCACGTGGGTTCCGAACGCATCTGGATCTCCATGCTTCTTTCAATTTGATCCTTCCGCTTCCGTGGGCAACGTACAATTCGGTCTGGATTTCACAGTCAAAAACGCCGTCTTTCAGGTGTTGAAAGCCATTCCTTATCCCGGCGCTTATCCCTTTTTCGGGAAGTTGGAAAACGCCTTGAACTTCTTAGGACAAAAGCTGCAGCTTACCTTCGATAACTCCATCAGCATAGGCGGCGCAACCGCTATTAACGGAATCCATTGGACAACCCCCCCCGCACAAGGGTTCGGCTCGTTCTCAGTCAATAATGCAACAGGCGACGTAAAGTCCACCCTAAACATTGCCGCCAAAGTCGCTCAGAAAACTCCCTGGCACACGGTGAACTTGCTTTCAGGGAATGCCCAGGCCAGCGGTGGCGGTGGGTCGATAACTTCCGACTTACATTTTGAAATCGAACCAAACTTCATACCCCTAACCTTCGGCGTTAACGGCACTGTCTCCCTGAACGCGGGGCGTCTTCAAATCAGCCATGCTTTTACGTTAGCACAAATAATCCTCAATAACCCGACAACCGCTCCCGACGTTGCCACCCAGCCCCGGGACGATTCGGAGGGTTGGATCTTGAGCGACAATCCGGCCGCGGCTGTTGGGACGACCAATGTCTATGGAACAAATGCGGTGTTAAGCACTGTTGCTACTGACCTCTATATGGACGGCGCGCCCGCTCTCGCCACAGATGGTAATGGGGTTCCGTTTCAAGTGTGGTATAAGGAAGGCGATCCTTACGACACCCTGTTCGGCAGCCAGATTTACGTGGCGGATTTCAATGGGGCCAGTTGGAATACCCCGGTGGTCATTCCGGGGAGCTTAGGGATCAATAGCGACGTTTGCGCTGCCACCGATAACTTGGGAAATCGTCTCGCCGTTTGGGTATATGCCGATTCCAGCAGTATCACTACAAACGAGACTCTGGATCAACTGTTCAGCATTTTGGACGCTGGGGACGTTACATTCTCTACCTTCAACGGCTCATCTTGGAGCACGCCTCAACCCGTGGCTGTTACTCCCGGTGGAGACTCTGATCTTCAGCTCAGCTATATGGCCAATGGCAACATTTTGGCGGTCTGGACTTACACTGATACCAATTCGCTGACCCACTTGGTTTCATCGTCCTGGAACGGAAACACTTGGACGCCGCTGGATGAAATCACCTCCGGCACGCTCAACTCGCCGACGGCTCAACAAGCCGGCGGAACCACGACGGTGCTTTGGGCGGCAATACTGGACACCAACAATGACACTGCAATCTTTGAGAGTCAGAACGTCGGAGGAGTTTGGACCAAGCCCAGCGCGTTCGTTCCGGCGCTGCTGAACCCTCCCGCCAACCCTTCCATTTCCGCGCCTCGTGTGGCGAGTTCAGTCGCGCCAAAAATCTCTTTCAATTTCTCGCCCGATCCTTCCTGCTGCCATTGCCTCCAACCCCATGGCCCGGCTCCAAGCTCTGCTTGTCCTCTAGGCGACGCCTATTATGATTACTCAAGCTGTTCGTGGAAATATAAGAAAAAGCCCTGCGTAGTCCATCCGCTCGATCCGAACGCGATGGTTGGCCCTGTAGGATTCGGCCCACAACAATGGGTTCCAGAAGGTTCGCCTTTGGACTACACGGTTGAGTTTGCCAACGACCCTACCTTGGCTACCGCTCCTGCCCAACAGGTCAGCATCACGGTGCCGCTGGACTCCCATCTTGACCCGCGCACCTTCCGTCTCGGCAATTTCGGATTCGGCGGCCTTTACTTCACCGTGCCACCCAACAGCGCGTTCTATCAAACCCAGATCGACCTGACCGCGACCGAGGGATTTTATGTGGATGTCTTTGCCGAGGTTAACATCGCCAGTAACTATGCCTTTTGGACCTTCACCACGATTGATCCGGTGACCGGTAATCTGCCTGCCAATCCTCTGCTCGGTTTCCTTCCGCCGAACACCAATGCGCCCAACGGCCAGGGATTTGTGAGCTACTCCATTTCGGCGTCATCGACGGACCTGACCGGCGCGCAGGTCAATGCGCAAGCCACCATTGTGTTTGACGGACAGCCCCCCATGTCCACGCCTGGGGTCTTTAACACGCTGGAAGCCGGAACGCCCGCCAGCGCCGTGCAACCGCTGCCTGCCTATACGTTCTCGCCCAGCTTTAATGTCCTCTGGCAGGGCGTCAATGTGCCGGGCGGCGTCAGCATCGTTTCCTACGATATTTATGTCTCTGAGAACGGCGGCCCCTATAACATTTGGCTGCAGAACACCACCTCGACCGAGACGGCGTTTATCGGGCAACCCGGCAATTCCTATGCCTTCTACAGCATTGCCCATGACAGCGCAGGCGATGTTCAAATCCCGCCCGCCGTGGCGAATGCGACCACCTACATCAGCAGCAACCTTCCTCCAGTGATTGCCCCGATCACCAATGCGATTGTGACACCCGATGGCATTGCGGTGGTTCTCATTCAAGCCACGGACCCGAACGAAGATCAATTGACTTACAGCCTGCAAGCCGGCGGACCCACCAATGCCACCTTAATTCAAACAACCACGAACGCCATATTCTACTGGGCCCCAACCCGCGCCTACGCGGACACGACCAATTCGTTGGCGGTCATCGTGACCGACAACGGCGTGCCGCCGTTGAGCACCACCCAGACGTTTTTGGTGACGGTATTGGACTATTTGCAATTGAGCGTCGGCTCAACCAACGTCCAAGGCGGCCAGTCGGCCGGCGTGCCCATCACCCTGGCCTCCAGCGGAGGGGTGACGACCCTGACGTTTGCCGTGGCGGTGCCGCAAAACATTCTTTCCAATGTGAGCGTGCAAGCGATTTCGCCGCAGATTGCCAGCCCCAACCTGGAGGACTTGACCAGTAATGTTTTCATCACCGTGAATGCCGCCGCCGGCCAAACCCTCAGCAACACGCAATCGATTGTGCAGTTGAACTTCATGGCCACGACGAACCAGCTCTCGGCTTTCGTTCCATTGTTGGCATCCAACATCACTGCGTTCAAGCCGTCCGGCGCGCCTTATGTTAATTATATTGCACAGCCGGGAACGGTGGTCGTGGTGGAGAATCAACCTTTGCTTTCGGGGACTGTCTCCACCAACCAGGGCCGCACATTGATTCTTTACGGCAAACCGGGCGTGACGTACCAACTGCAATACTCAACCAATCTGACCATGCCCGCCTGGCAGCCTCTTCTGGATTATGTGCAAACCAATGGCGTGGTCACGATCGGCCTGGGCGCAAGCAACGCGGTCATCTTCTATCGCTTGCAGGAACAATGAGAAGAATTCATTTGGCGCTCGTTTTGGCCCTGCTCGGATCGGCCTTGGGCGCTTGCGCCGCTGTGACGAGGCTGGCTGCCGGGTATCAACCGGAGGCGGTAGAACGGTTGCACCCCACGGGCGAGCTTCCCGCCGGCACGCCGATGCGATTGGCGATGGGATTGCCGTTGCAAAACAGCCGCGAATTGGCGGATTTGCTGCGGCGGCTCTATGATCCGGTTGACCCGAAATACCACAGGTTTCTCACGCCACAACTGTTTGCCGCGCGGTTCGGCCCCAGCGAAGAGCAATATCAGGCGGTCATCGCCTTCGCCCAAGCCCATCATCTCACGATCGCCGGAACTCACCCCAACCGCATGCTGCTGGATGTATCTGGTTCGGCGGCGGACGTGGGGCGGGCCTTCCATGTGCGCCTGTTGACCTATCAACACCCGTCCGAAGCGCGCGACTTTTTCGCCCCCGACGCCGAACCTGCCGTCGAAGGCCATATTCCAATCCTTGACATAAGCGGCCTGAACAATTACCGCCTGCCGCATCCCATGATTCGCAAAGTTGCCCCTTTAACCGTGTCGGCGGCCGCGCAGCCCAGAGACGGGTCGGCGTCAGGCGGCGCGTACTTCGGTCCGGATTTCCGGGCGGCTTATGTTCCCGGTGTCGCGCTGAACGGCGCGGGTCAGTCGGTGGGACTGGTTGAATTTGACGGATTCTACCCCAATGACATTTCCAATTACCAGAGCCAGGCCGGCCTGCCGGCGGTTCCCGTGCAACTGGTATTGATCGACGGGTTCAGTGGGTTTCCCACCGGCAACATTCATAACAATAGCGAAGTCTCGCTGGATATCGAGATGGCAATGGCAATGGCCCCCGGATTGTCCAACATAATCTGTTACGAGGCCGGGGCCACCAACCCCGTCAATGACGTTCTAAATCGAATGGCGGACGACAATGCGGCAGCCCAACTGGGCTGTTCCTGGGGTTGGGGCGGCGGCCCCGCCGCGACCACGGACCAGATCTTCCAGGAAATGGCCGCCCAGGGGCAGACCTTTCTTTGCGCATCCGGCGACAACGACGCTTATCCTGCGGGGGCCATCGACAACGCAGCTTCCGCCAATGCTCCGTCGGACAGCCCCTATCTCACTGTGGTGGGAGGCACCACTTTGACCACCAGCGGGCCAGCGGGTTCGTGGGTTTCTGAGTCCGTGTGGAACTGGGGCGGCGGCACGGGCAGCGGCGGCGGGGCAAGCAGCTATTACCCAATCGCCTCCTGGCAACAGGGCGTCAACATGCAGAACAATGGCGGGTCAACCTCGATGCGCAACATACCCGATGTCGCGCTGACGGCGGACAACATTTATGTCATGTATGATAACGGCGGAGCAGGCGTTTTTGGCGGCACCAGTTGTGCGACGGCCCTTTGGGCGGGTTTCATGGCGCTGGTCAATCAACGGGCCGCCGATCGGGGCCTGACTCCCGCCGGTTTCATCAACCCGGCCCTTTATCAAATCGGCGCGGGACTAAATTATGCCGCCGACTTTCATGATGTCACCCTCGGCAACAACATCAGCAGCTCCAGCCCGTCGGCCTACTATGCCACGACCGGCTTCGATCTTTGCACTGGCTGGGGAACTCCTGGCGGATACAACCTGATCAATGCCCTGACGGCGCCCCCCGATCCGTTGCAAATCTCACCGGTAGCCGGCTTCACCTCCACGGGGTTGGGGGGCGGTCCTTTCGACGTCAGCGCCCAAACCCTGGTCTTGACAAATGCAGGCTCCAACGCGCTGGCTTGGTCGCTTGCGAGTGATGCAGCCTGGCTGGGTGTTTCTCCCGCCAATGGCGTTTTGCCTCCCGGCGCGCCTGCCGCCACCGTCACCGCGACTCTGAACGCCGCTGCCAACAGCTTGATCGACGGGAGCCATGCCGCCGCCGTCTGGATCACCAACCTGACCACCGGCAACGTGCAAAACCGCCAGTTCAAGTTGCAGGTCCAGGAGCAACTGGTGCAAAACGGCGGCTTCGAAACGGGCGGCTTAAACGGTTGGACCTACGTTGGAAATGCCACCTACGTCTCGGTCACGTTCAGCACTCCTTACGTCCATTCCGGCATGTATGGCCTCCAGCTCGGACCTTCCGGCGCGCTTGGCTTTTTATCTCAAACCGTCCCTACCGTTCCTGGTCTGACGTATCTGCTTTCGTTTTGGCTGGACAACCCAAAGGCGGGAACGCCCAACGAATTCAACGTGTCCTGGAATGGCAGTGTTCTCTTCGATGAAACCAACCTTCCGGCCCTGGACTGGACGAATCTGCAATTCGCCGTCGTCGCCCCCTCGACCAATTCCGTCCTGCAATTCGGCGTGCGCGATGACCCGGCCTATTTTGGACTGGACGACATCAGCCTTTGGCCGCTGGTCCCGCCTGCGCTCCGATCTTTCTCCGCGCAGAGCGCCTTGGTGCGGTTCTCTTGGAACGCCGTGGTTGGCCTGGTCTATCAAATCCAGTACACCACCAATCTGGCGCAAACCAATTGGATCAATTTGAGTGCTCCTTTCACGGCGACCAATGCTACCGCGACTTTCCAGGATTCCGCGGCGCAGGACGCGCAGAGATTCTATCGTATTCTCGTTGTTCCGTGACGCGGGCCGGCCTATCGATCCAGGTCGTCACTTTGACATCGTGAATGATAGTGCTCTCTGCAAGTTCCAGACGGCCTGGGTGGCTATTACGCCGATCCTTACCAAAGCCTTGACCCGCTTGCATGGTGGGAAGAACGATTAACGGCGCGTCCTGTATTTTCACGGTCCGGAGGCGGGCACGACGGCAGGATTTGGCTTCAGTCTTTACACGACAAACGGCCAGCACACCCAAGAACATTGGGTGCGATCAGTTGACAATGACCGCTGGCGCGGGTTCTTGGTGTTCAAAAAGTTGCCTACACTTGCCGACATGGAGCTTGTCGAAATACGTCTTTGACCCATCTTCTACAGTCGTAAAAACCACACCCTTGACAATCAACGACTTGCAACGACGGCAAAACCTCTTGGCACTACATTTTCGATTTTTTCACTCGATTCATTCTTTCTCTCGCAGGGTGGGCGGCAGGGCCACCCCGGCGGCCAGGCACGCCTTGTGTGCCTCGCCTATGACCTGGCTGCGCAACACGAAATGCTTGCCTTGAAACACCGCTTCGACTTCCTGCAGATTATCCAGGCCGCGCAGGATTTCCGACCATTCCCAACTCGCCCCTTTCTGCTCCAGGCGCTGTTCCAATCCGCGCTTGAGCAACAGGGCCAGAAAACTGCAAAAGACATGCCCGCGGATGGTCTCGTCCAGCTTGTGATAGATCGGCCGCGTTTCCAAAATCGACTTCATGGTGCGGAACGATTCTTCCACCATCCACAGTTGCTTGTAAGCGCCGGCGATGACTTCCGGTGGCTCGGGGCGGTTGGTGCGCAAGACCCATTGGCCGTCGTAGCGCGCTTCTTCCTTCACTTTGGCTTCGTCCACGACAAAGTGCCGCCCCCCGTCGATGTGCAGATACTTCCGGTAGCCTTCGTTGCCCACTAACGCCTTGTCTCCTTGTTGGAGTTGCTGGCGCAAATGCGCCACGATGGCTTGACGGTCGGCGGCGTCCTTGCGCCGCTGCTCCTCGTTCAAGCAGACCACATAGCGCCGCTTTTGCACCCACACCTCCTTGACCTTCAAGGGTGAGGGGTCCTTGGCACGCTGGCGCTCGGGATGGATTTCCCGGTAAGCCGACCGGTCGGCCAGCACCACGTCGCGCACCTCCTTGTTGGAGCGCATCCGCGCTCCCAAAATGTAATCACAGTCCAACACGCCCGCTTCCAGGGCCGCGATGGTCGGGGCGCTGATCATGCCCCGATCCGACACGAGGCAGATCCGGCGCACCCCAAAGCGCGTCTGCAGCCGCGCCGCCACCGGCAAGAGCGTCTTCACGTCGGCCGTGTTGCCCGGCCACAGTTCGCAGCACAACGGCCAGCCCTCCTCATCGAGCACCAGCCCCACCACCATCTGCGGCAAGTCCGGCCGGTGATCTTTGCTCTTGCCCCGACGGCCGATCTCCTGGCCACCCCGGCCTTCAAAGTAAATCGAGGTGGTGTCAAAGAACACCAAGTCCAGGCCGCTGAACAAATCCCGCCGCCGGGCAAAGAGCGCCTCCTCGATCCAGTCCTTG
>Ga0181518_10001239_pt1 | contig 26567 bp, 21 predicted proteins | sample PEATcosm2014_Bin_28_FD_119751 | JGI IMG/M metagenome (GOLD analysis project Ga0181518, IMG submission 119751) | Peatland microbial communities from MTU Mesocosm Facility, Houghton, MI, USA - PEATcosm2014_Bin01_60_metaG | ecosystem: Environmental > Terrestrial > Soil > Wetlands > Peat | place...
GATCAGCCGGAACACTACCCTGGCTAGGTTTTGACCGAGAACAGCCAAACAGATGGCTTCTCCCGGGGAAGCATTGTCGAGTCAACGCATTGGATGGTGTTGCGTTGACCGTCTGAGCCGGCACGGCAAACCGAACAAGTCCGGCTTAGTACCCATTTCGCCGTTTATCGGCCCGAATCTTCCAAGGTTCTCTAGAATGCATGCGCGATTACCAACCCATTTGGCGCATCCGCTCTAGGATGCGCTCGCTGTACTGATTCATGTGATCGGGCCGTCGCTTCAGGGGCAACGGCAGAATCGCGGCAAGTCGGGCCGACTGTTCCCGGTCAATATTCCGGGCCGAGGTTCGGTAGTAGTAACGGCACGCCGACTCCGCACCATAAACACCGGGGCCCCATTCGACCACGTTGAGGTAGAGTTCCAGAATGCGCTGCTTGCCGAGGACCAATTCGGCCACCGGGACAAGTGTGAACTCGGCGCCCTTGCGGGGGATCGAGCGGCCGGTTCCGAAGAACAGGTTTTTTACCAGTTGCTGCGTAAGGGTGGACCCTCCGCGAATGCGGCCGCCTTCCAGATCGTCCTCAGCAGCGATTTCCATCGCTTGCCAATCGAATCCGTGATGCTCGTAGAAGCGCGCGTCTTCCGCGGCGATCACAGCATGCTGGAAATCGGGCGAGATTCGGCTCAGCGGAACGAATTCGTATCGTTCGTGATACGGCCTGTGGTGGTTCCAGGCCTGCAAGCGGCGCTCCATGTGCACTGCGGTGGTCGGTGGGTCGATCCACCGGGCAGCCACAAGGATCAGCACAGCAACCGACCAAAGAAGCGCCACTCCGACGAGAAACCATCGAACGAAGGATCGGAGGGCTCCTGTGCGAAGCGGGGTCTTGGGGCGCGTGTCTGGATTTTCAGTCACATCTCAGAATAATCGTTTGGGCTGGATTGATACAGTGCCTGGGAAGTCGGCAAACCGAACAAATAGGTACTGGAACCCACTTAGACGATAACCGCGTTTACTGAGAAGTGGCTCATAGTACCCACCTTTCCGGTAAGATCTCATGCGCCTTTGGCGCACCACCAGGCATGAAAATAGTCGGGTTGCCTCCTAAGTCTTTCATTTTCACTACACATTCTGGCTATTTTCAGAGCAGCCGACTTACCAGGAGCCATTGAAACATTCTCACCAAATCGTTACTGTTGAACTCATAAGTCGGGAAAATCTCCGATGGATCTCGTACCACTCGATGAGCAACGTCAGTTGTTTATTTCCCCGTCGATCGATGACTGGAAGCCGATTGAGGATCATGGCATTACTGCGGTGATCGACTTGGACGGTAATCTCGACTTGGGCATTCCAAACATTCCCAATCACATGCTCTATGTCTACTTTCCCATCTGCGATGAGGACCTGCCGGATTTGCACAAGCTGCACGCGCTGGCGAAGTTCGGGGCTCGATTGGTGGCCAACGGCGAGAAAGTTCTGGCGCACTGTGGCATGGGTTTCAACCGCTCGGCTCTGGTCGCGGGATTGGTGCTGACCTATCTCGGGATGAAAGGTGAGGATGCCGTGGCGCTTCTGAGGGAAAAACGGCCCGGCGCGTTGTTCAACGAAAACTTCGCCGCCTATCTCACGGCGCTGCCGCCCAACACCACTGCACCGGGCCCGTCCTAGAACTTGAATTGTCCGGTTAGCCGGCTTACCGGGACTCAGGCTGCCCATGATGACAGGCCGCGGCAAGGACTACCGCGTCAACTCTTCCACCGTCGAGATCAACGCTTTGATGTTCTCCGTGGGCGCATGTGGCGGCATTCCTCCCCCGCACGAAACGATCAGGCGTGAACGGTCCTCGAGAGCGTTCAGCATTTCTACGACCGAGCGCGCCACGTCCGCTGGTGTTCCTTCGGCCAGCACGTCGCGCGGAGGAATGTTTCCCATCAGCGTAATCCGGTTGTTCGTCCAGGTCTTCATGTCCGCCAGTTTGTGCTGAATGCCGAAATTGAGCAGATTGATTCCCGCATCCGCGAGCAAAGGCGCGCTCGCCTTGCACGGCGCATCGTTGTGGAAGAACTTCACGGTCACGTCCGCGCTGAATGCGCGCTGCAGGTAAGGCAGGCCGAAGGTCTCGAAATCGCGGCGGCTCACGAATCCAACGATGTCATCAAGCAAAAAAATACCGTCAATCGATGGGAATGTTTCGCGCTGATACGCGATCCAGTCCACCAAAAAATCCGTGACGATCGCGAGCAGGCGATGCATCAGCTCTGGGTCCGTCTTGATCGCCTCCAGGAATTCCGTCGTGCCCATCAGGAACGAGGCGATATTGAGCGGGCCGCGCGCCACCGCGAAGCGGATTTTGTGGCCGGCCTTTTCGATCTCCGGCTGTAAGTGCTTGAGCCGCTTGATAACAAAGGGCAGCAAGCCATGTTTGCGCGGATTGGGCTTTTCGAGATGCTCGACCTCGGAGGGCGAGCGCAGCACTTTCTTGGCGAAGGGAAATTCATCCTCGCCCCAGATGGCGACGGAGCCGAAGGCGGACGGTTCCGTGCACATTCCGTATTCGGACCAAAAACCCGGCAGGAAGATCGTTTCCGGGAATGTGCGAATGGCCTTGAGATTGTCGTCCAGAAAAATGCGTTCGTCGGTGAAGTAATCCAGAAACGTGTGGCCCGCCCAATTCGGGAGCCAGGGACTATCGATGATGAAGGCTGTCGGGAGAGGACGAATCGCTTCTCCGCGCACTACAGAAACAAGCGTGTTCCATTGCTGGTCGTTCATTGCATTCCTTCACTTCACGGCAACTTTCGCTTCTACGTTCCCGTTAAACGGTGTGCCAAATCGACCGCCGCCGCGGCGCTTTCGCTGTACCCATGGAAAGAAGAGTCTATCTCACAAAGTGGAGGCTGGTAGCTGGTCATTCCTACAACAAACAGCTTACCGGCAATCAGACCTTCAGGGAGCTATCCATAAGAATCTCGTCAAAGACGAAACCGAATATCGAAGCGTAACGTCTCAAGAACAAATACGACTTTTGGTGAAATAGTCGGCAATCGCTTTCGGCCTTGCAAGATTGCGAAGTCCCTTTTTTTGGAGTCTAAGGTTTGGCTCTGTGAGTGTGTCCAGACTTGGAGGCGTTTCATGAATAAGCATTGGTCCGTTTTGTGGCTGGCTGTTTTTCTGGGAGCGTTGCCCGTTCTAGCGCAAGATGAAGCCGCGACGGCGCGAACTGGAGCGGGATGCGGTCCGAGCGCGGGAATGTTCGACGTGAAGACGACGGACTTGAAACATCCCGTTGGGCAGCCGGAGCAGGGGAAAGCGCTGGTGTACTTTTTTGTGGACTTCGTCACCGCGCCTACGATGCGGGTGGGCGTGGATGGAAATTGGGTAGGAGCGAACGACGGCAAGTCGTATTTCTTTTTTCAGGTCGCGCCGGGAGAACATAATGTCTGTACGGAGTGGCAGTCGGGAACCTTTAAGAAGTCTTCCGAGCGGGTGGGAGAAGCAATGCACCTGACGGTGGAGGCCGGGAAGACGTATTACCTACGGCTGAACTTCGGCTACCAGCGGATGCATCTGGAGCTGTCGGACGAGGCGGAAGGACATTTTTTGATTGGGTCGTCGTTGTACGCGGCATCGCAGCCGAAGAAAAAGTAAGGGGAAGTTCCGCAAAGAGCTCGTATCGCTTGCGTCTGTCTTCTAAGGACGCCACCCAAGGTCAAGTCCAGATTAACGCACTAACCGTTCATGTAGGTCCTGCAACGAACTTGTCCGGCTTGACGCCTTACCCGGAGGAAGGCTTGCCTTTGCGGACCTCGGACACGAGACGCAATACGCAATGGATGGCGTATGCCAAGTAGAAAAGTTCACCAACCGCGAAGATGACCCACCACCAAGTACTGCCCGTGTGCGCGTGGAACCGTTCGACGGCTACCTGCGCTGCCATCACAGCAAGAAAAGAAAAGCAAAAAAAATGAGAATGCGATTGCGAACAAGGATGGGATTCTCTTTAGCCCAGATTTTGCTTCCGCCTCAACCACGTGCGGCGTGATTTCATCTGTTTGCTTAATGCCTCTCCGCTGAGTTACCAGAACTATACTTTGAAAAGAAGGCAGAATCCATGCTAAGCCCTGGTGAACGCGGTAATCGGGCAAGTGGGTACTGGGACGGCAGATGTTCGAGAGCGGGACACAGTCCGGGTCAGCCTGCAGCAAAGCCAGATGACCGACGGCGCGCCGAGTACATATTTGAAAAGCCTGTTCTTCGGAGTAATGGTCAATTGGGGCGATTCAAAATCTGGGGAAGCAGGGGTGCATACCGCGCAAAGGAGTCGCTACAACAATTCAGCTTTTGTCACATTCTTGTCACATTTCTTGCGGAACAGAAGCTAACTGCTTTTCTTTCAAATCATTTGTGGCGGATGAGCCTGTAAGCCGGATTCTGTGCGGCGCAGCACCTTGCGATGATGCGCCGCGACGATCATTCCTCTAGCCCCGGCCTCGCGACCGGGATCCAGCGACCTACCCGAGGGTTCGTCAGTCCCTGCGGCTTGCGCCGCTGGGAAAGGAGCCGCTGCGCTTGTGCGTAGTGCTCAGCGAGCCGGGCCAGCTCTGCCCTCCTATTTGGTCTTGCACCTCGCGGGGTTTGCCGTGCCCCCGATGTTGCCACCGGGGCGGTGGGCTCTTACCCCACCTTTTCACCCTTACCGGCGAAGGTAGCCGTTGGAAGATGTCCCGAAGGTTTTCCTCCGGGCTATCACCGGGCTGCTCCGCAGGCGGTTTATTCTCTGTGGCACTTTCCGTGACGCATGTAGGCGCCGGGTTTTAACCCGGCCCGCTGCACACGTCCCCTGGCGTTACCAGGCGCGACGCCCTAACCCTGCAGCCCGAAGGTCGCAGGGTTTTCCTCGCTTGTGTAGTGGCCGATCTTTAGATCGGCCAGCGTCCATTCGCGAAGTGGTGTCCGGACTTTCCTCCCGTCCTCGGTCGGATCTCGGCCTCGCAAGAGGCCGGTCAAATCGACCGGGACCAGCGATCGTCCGGCTCACCCGCCAGTATTATTATACCGCGTTCAGTACCGACAGCAGCTTGGGATTCAAGAGGTCTGGGTGATTGAATCACCCGCAGAGATTGCGTTCTTCGGAAGCGGGAGGTATCGAACCAATAGAAAGGCGATGAGGCAGCCGGTGCCGAGCAGACAAAGCCGAAAGTACTGACGCGGAATAGCCTCTTGTGAGTCAGTCATGGCGGCGTGGACAAGCACGCCGCTCAACGCGGCATAAACCACGCTCGGCCAGACGGAAGCAGCAGCAAGGGCCAACCACCCCAAAATGGCGGACCAGACAATCCCCCAAAGCAGTTGCAGCGCGAAATGAAGGAAAAAATCCGGCAGTGGGCCAAACGGCGCTGGAAACTGAAGTTGTTGAACAGACCCGTAGAGAATCCCCACCAAAAAGATGCCGCGAAGCAATCCAAATGTCCGAATAAACTGCGGCTGCATGCAGCCTCGCCAGCACCATTCGCTGAGGCCCGCGGCAAGAGCATAGAGAATTAAGTGCAGGCCAATTGGAGGAATGTGTAAATACGACGTTGCCTGAGGCGCGTCCGAGGCGGCGCTCCAATGTTGCGCCCAAGCGACTCTATCGATTGCATAAGCAACCAGGTGCGGCAACCAATGAGCAGCGATGGGAAGTGCAAGCGCCAGCCCAAGAATGCCAACGGAGGGAAGGCGCGCCGATGCAAGGAGTTGCGCCCGCCGATTCCTGCCGAGAGTCCACACCGCGAGCAGCAAGAGGGGCACCGTGCACAGCAAGAATTGTCCCGCATAGAACCACGCATCGAAGGAATGCGGCAGCCGGTCAAAGCCACCATGGGCAAACCACATCAAGATCGGGCCGAGCAGCAAAGAAACGATTCCACTCCCTAACCCGAAAAGTGCGAGAGCGTAAATTGCAAAGATCTTCTGGCGCGAAACGGTTGTCTCAATCTCCTCTGAATTCTTCGGCAGCGCCGGAGAACCGAATTGTACGGGCAGGGCCACCAAACCGTTTCGAAGCAGCAGAGCCGCCACAAGTGCAAGTATCAGACCCAATACGGCTAACCGAAACCCGTTGCCAGTGTTTAGGACAAGCGCGCACAGCGGCAATCGGACTCTGGAAAGTAGGTCCCAATAATGTTTTTCAAAAATCGATCTGGGGCGTTCGTTCAAAACGATCAGAGCGGGAGCAAGCAGCCCACCCGCAATTCCAACGATTGTCGGGGCGATGACCAGGCCCCACCAGGAGGTGGCCGCCCGCTCTCGCCGGAAAAGACAGCAGAAATATGCTCCAGCTCCTGCAAGTAACAGCGGAAATGCAAAAAGCTGCGTCAGGAGAACCCAGTGTTGAAGCTCAGCATTGGAAAAGGGTCCGATTGTGTCAAGAGTTTCCATGCTCGGCACATACAGCCAGCTTCGACCGAAGCAAGCGGACAGGAAAGCCGCAGTGAACAAAAAAACCAAGTGATCGGGACTCCCCGGCAAAAGTTCCCGAAGACGTTTTGTCACACGAAACCTTCGCGGGACGGGGTGCACGAAAAGGATTATTACATAAACGTCAAGGTGCGGCGATGGCCAAACCAAAAATCCCGCGAGAGCCAGAAAGCTATTTCGAACCCAGGAGTTTCTCGAATTCCGATTCGGTGAGGATGGGGACGCCGAGTTCCTTGGCTTTATCGTATTTGGAGCCGGGGTCGGCGCCGACTACGACATAGTCGGTTTTTTTGCTGACGGAGCCGGAGACTTTGCCGCCGTTTTGCAGGACGAGTTCGCCGGCTTCTTCGCGGCTGCGGTTGGCGAGGCCGCCGGTGAAGACGAAGGATTTGCCCGCGAGCTTCTGGCTTTTGACTTCGCGCTTTTCGGCGGTGGGATGGACGCCTGCCTTGTGCAGCTTTTTGATAAGATTGCGGTTTGCGGGTTCGGAGAAAAATTCCACGATGCTGGCGGCGACCTTAGGGCCGACTTCGGGGACGTTTTCTAGTTCCTCAGTTTTAGCGGCGGCAAAATCCTCCAGCGAAGAAAAATGCTCCGCCAGTAGCTGCCCAGTGCGTTCGCCCACAAACTGAATGCCCAAGGCGAACATGAGCCGCGAGAGCGGGTTCTTCTTGCTGGCGGCGATTTCTTCCACGAGATTCTGCGCGGATTTTTCCGCCATGCGCTCCAGATTGGCGACTTCGTCCTGCTTCAACGCGTAGAGATCGGCCACATCCTTGACGATTCCCTTCTCCACGAGCTGATCCACGATTTTTTCGCCCAGGCCATCGATATTCATGGCGTGGCGCCCGGCGAAATGCAGCAGCGATTCTTTCAGCTTGGCGGGGCACGCGGCGTTGACGCAGCGATAGGCCACTTCTCCTTCGGCTTTGTGGATGGTGCTGCCGCAAACGGGGCACTCCTTCGGCATGTGGAAGGCTTTGCGCGGCTTCCCTTCCTTCACCACTTTTAGGACGTGCGGGATGACTTCGCCGGCTCGCTCGATCAGGACCGTATCGCCGATCTGCAGGCCCAGCCGATCGATCTCATCCATATTGTGGAGTGTGGAACGGCTGACAGTGACGCCGCCCACCTGCACCGGTTCAAGCACAGCCACGGGAGTTAGCGTGCCGGTACGGCCCACCTGCACGATGATGTCGTTCACTACGGTGGTTTCCTGGCGCGCGGGGTATTTGTAGGCGATGGCCCAGCGCGGGGCCTTGGCGGTGAATCCCAGCTCGTTTTGCAGCGGCGTGGAGTTCACTTTGATGACCACGCCATCGATATCGTAGGCCAGCTTCTCGCGCTTGGTGTCCCAGGCGGTGCAGTAGTCGGTTACCTTTTCGATGCCGTCGCACAGCTTCCAATCGTCGCTGGCGCGGAACCTCAATTGCTTAAGTACCTGCAGGGAGTCCGAATGCTTGGCAAAGGGCACTTTCCCATCGACGTAGAGGTAATAGGCGAAGAAGTCCAGGCGGCGCTGGGCCGTGATTGTGGGGTCCAAAACGCGGATGGCGCCCGCGGCGGCGTTGCGGGGATTAACAAAGATCTTGCCTCCCGATTGCTCCTGCTGGCGGTTCAGGGCCTCAAAGGATTCGCGGGTCATCATGATTTCGCCGCGCACCTCAAAATCGGCGCGCAGCTTGGCCTTTTTCAGCGCGGCCGCTTCCACGCGCAGCGGCACGGAGCGCACGGTTTTCACGTTCGGCGTAACATCCTCACCAGTGGTGCCATCGCCGCGCGTAACGCCGCGCACGAGCACGCCGTCTTCGTATTGCAGGGAGATGCTCAGGCCATCGAATTTGTGCTCGGCGATGTACTCGATGTCCTCGCGGCCGCTAATTTCGCGCACGCGGCGGTCCCAATCGCGCAGCGCGTCGTAGGAAAAGGCGTTGTCCAGGCTGAGCATCGGCCGGTCATGGCGAACGGTTTGAAAGCCTTCGCGCGGCGTGCCGCCTACGCGGACAGAAGGGGAATCCGGCGTGACCAGTTCGGGATAAGCCGCTTCGATCTCCTTGAGCCGGTTCATCAGGCGATCGAAGGCCGCATCTGAAATCTCCGGGTCGTCCAGGACGTAATAGCGATACTCGTGGTAGCGAATCTTCTCACGCAGGTCTTCCGCCTCTTTCCTCACCGCGCTGCTTGCCTTTGTCGCCTTCGCCATCGCTGCCTTCCCCGCACGCCCCGTAGGTGCACGATACCCCTGGCCCGGACTCCCGTCGGGATCGTGCCGGGTCCCGTGCTCGGTTTAACCCGCCCCGTATTATATAGGCTTTGCCCCCTTCGTCTCTGCAACTTACCCGTTCAAACGCCAGTCCCGGCAGAGCCTCGGCCAACACCGCCGGCACTCCGGCCGGAAAGGCAGAGAGGGTTTGCAACCAGCAATAACGCATAAGACAAAGGCCAATTGCAGTGAGCCGCATGGCTGCCGGGGCGGAGTTATCCTTAGTCATACAGCAGTACTAGAACTGACGGAGAAACGAGGCATACCCATGCGTAAATTAATTATCACGGTGGTTGGTCTGCTCGTTGTGTTTGCAACAATCCTGGCGTCTGGCGCCTACTCCCAAACCGCTGCAGCCAGTACCAGTACGAGCCAGCCCCCCGCAAAAGCCAAGGTGGTTTTTCACTACGGCAGGGCACTAAACCTTCCGAATTGTTTGCAACAACCCGCCATTCAGATTGATGGCGTTACCGTTCACAATATTTTTCTGTGGCATGTTTGGGAGACCGATGCCACTCCCGGAACTCACGTGATCAGCGACGACAGTCACAAAGGCAAGGGCTTAACCGCCAGCTGGGCCCCAGGCCAAACCTATTATTACGAGATGCAGTGGTGGAAGGGCTTTGGCTTTCCTAAGTGCGAAAATTTCTATATCAAATTTGAAGAGGCGAAGCCCAAGGACATTGGCAAGGTGAATGCAATGCTGGGGAAAGCCGGCATAGATGAAACCACTGTTGCAGCGGCGCCAGCAGCCACGGTTGCAGCGGAAGCGCCAAAAGACCTGGGCGTTAAGCTGTCTATCGTATCGAATCCCGATGCGGCTGACATCGAAGTTGACGGCAGCTTCGTGGGTAACACGCCGTCCGCGATTGACCTGCCCGTCGGCGAACATTCGGTCATCATCAGCAAAAAAGGCTTCGAGCCATGGAAGCGCACCATCAAGCTGGCCGCCGGCGACATCAAGCTGAACGCGGAGCTGGAGAAAACGGTCGCAGCCTACTGAGGCCGGCGCAAACTGCTTCGATTCGTTTGGATGACACGGAGATCGCTAGCGGCGTTCGCATTCTCCGGATCAGCTATCACGGAATGACGATTCTCAAGAGGGTACCTCCTCTCGCACTCGATTCTCGCCTCGCGCTTCTCCACGTTGCTAATCTGCGGTAATCCTAACGATTTCTGCCGCGGAAGGGCCGGCCATCGCGATGGCCGGCCCTTCTGCTTTCTGGCACGTCACATGCTCTGATCCCGCTGGAGACACTGACCTGGAATAAGGCCCGTCACCGCCGGTTGCTTTCCTTCATCTTCATATAGAATGGTGCACGCGCCTGCACCCGGAAAACCATGGAAACTCAGTTCCACAACGCGCTTTTGATTCACAACCCGAACGCCGGGGTTGGCGGACACGCGCGGCGGCGCCTGATCGAACTGGCGCGGCGGATTCTCTCCGCTGGCGGGATCCATACGGAGCTTGCGGAAACAACCGGTCCCGGTCACGCCACGGAAATCGCGCAGCAGGCCGCGCGCGAAGGCCGCCAACTGGTGATCACCTGCGGCGGCGATGGCACGCTCAACGAAGTCGTCAACGGCCTGGCCACGTACAGGAACGGCCACCGCGTGCCGCTGGCGCTTCTGCCCGGTGGCACCGCCAACATCCTGGCGAAGGAGCTGGCGCTGCCCTGGGACATTCCGCGCGCGGCGAAGCAACTGGTTGGCGGGGAATTGCGGGAGATTGCCCTGGGCCTGGCCACGCCGCTGGAGCAGCCGGAGAAGAGGCGTTTCTTTCTTAGCGTTGCCGGCGCCGGCCCGGATGGCATGATTGTCTACTCCGTGGACCTTGGGCTGAAAGCGCGCGTCGGCATACTGGCGTACTGGTGGCAGGGCGCGCGCGAAGTGCTGCGCTATACCTTTCCGCGCTTTCGCGTGCGCACAGGCGAACGCCAGATCGAAGGCACGCTCGTCATTGTTGGCCGCACGAAGCACTACGGCGGCCCGTTCAAGATTACCGACCAGGCCGATCTCTTCGAGGACCACTTTGAGGTGCTCGCGCTGACCACGCAAAGCGGCTTGCGCTACCTGAGCTATCTGCCCACCCTGTGGATGGGCAACTTGCGCAAGGAAGAAGACGTACACTTCTGGAAAGCGGACACGCTGGTGTGCGAACCGTTGGATGACCAGCGGGTGTACGCACAACTGGATGGCGAGCCCTTCGTGAGGCTGCCGGTGGAGTTTACGATTGTGCCGCGGGCATTGAAATTGCTTGTGCCGCGGGGCACGCCTGGCTCCAACGGCGGTTCCACGCACGAATCCTGACTGTGGACATGCTTACGCATGCGCTGCTTTCCCTGGCCCTGGCACGCGGGTTTTTCGCGCGGCGGGGGTGGCCGGTGCTTGCGGGCATGCTCGTGGCCGGCACGCTTGCTGATGTGGATTTGATCAGCGCGTGGTTTGGGCCTGCCGCATACCTGGCGGCGCGCCGCACGTTCACGCATTCCCTGCTGGGCACGCTCGTCATCATCGCCATCGCCGCGTGGATAGCGCACAAGCTGGACGGGAAACGGCTGGAAACGTGGAAGGGCATCCTGGCGGCGACGTCGTGCGCTGCCATCGCGCATCTCCTCTTCGATTTGTGCCAATCGGGCGGTATCGCGCTGCTGTGGCCTTTCCGTGGCATGCGCTATGCCCTGGACTGGCTCCCCCAGGTGGACCCGTGGGTATTGTTTCTACTTTTTGGCGCTGTGGTTGTGCCGGAGTTTTTCCGCATGGTGAGTTTGGAAATTGGCGCCAGCTACAAAAAGCCGCGGGGCCACAATGGCGCGCTGGTGGTGCTGGCGCTGATTGTGATTTACATTGGCGCGCGGGGAGTGTTGCACTTCAGCAGCGTCGCGCTGCTGGAGCCCCGCTCTTATCACGGGGAATCGCCGCGGCGCGCCGAGACGTTTGCGGACGCGCTTTCGCTTTTCACGTGGCACGGAGTGGTGGAAACGCAGTCCTACCTTTGCCTCGTGGAAGTTCCGGTGACTTCCGGGGACAGCTTCGATCCGGAATCCGGCACGTGCCTGCATAAACCGGAGGAGTCCCCGGTGCTGACAGCGGTGCAACAATCCGCGGTGGGCCGCAAATTCCTGAGCGCGGCAAGAATGCCCCGCGCCGCCGTGGACAAAACGGAGGATGGCTACGAAGTGGTGATTCGCGATTTGCGCGATGTGGCGGAACAACAGACGCGGCGTCGCGTGGTGGCGCGGATTTGGCTGGATCTTGGCGCGCGCGTCGTGAGTGAACAATTTAGCTGGGCGGGAGAAGTGCATCTGCGGTAAGGCACCCTCAAGTACCGGGGCGGACTTATTGCGCGGCGGGTTTGGGTTTATGGCGCAAGATGAGGCGAGAGAGAGCGTAACTTGCCAGGCCGAACACAAGCGCCGCGATTGTGACTTCCAGCTTGTGCTGCGCAAGGAACGGTAGCGCGTCCTTACCAAAGCGGATGGCTAGGTACCCAATGGCAAAGTAGCGGATCGCGCGCGCCAACGCGATGGCGGAAGTAAAGGTCGCCAGCGGCATCTCAAACACGCCCGCGGCAAGCACGAAAATCTTGAATGGCGTAGGTGGTGGCAGGAGCGCCGCCATCAGCATCCCGACAAATCCATTTTTCTCCACCCAGTGCCGGATGGCGTGCGCGTGCTTGCCCGCTCTTTTGTGGAAAAACGCTTCCTCGCTCCGCTTCGCAATGAAATAGAGCAGCAAGCAGCCCAGCAGCGAGCCAAGCCCGGCCATGGCGGCGTAAAGCGGCATGCGCAGGGGATGCTGGATGGACAGTTCGACGAGCAGCAGGTCATTGATAACGGGAAACGTCAGTACGGAAGAATCGAGAAACGATATCAGAAAGAGGCCCGGCGCCCCCAACGCTCCGGCAAAGATCACGATTTTCTGTTTCCAGCCGCTTAACGGCGCCGCCAAGGCAGAATCCTCCGTAGTTCGAGAATTCCAGTGTAACAGAGCGCCGGAATGGATTAGAGCAGCGCTTCGATGGCTTCCGTGATGATGTCGTAGACGTGGTGCAGTTCTTCCCGCGTAATGACGTAAGGCGGAATCACGTAGATCACATTGCCCAGCGGTCGCAGCAACACGCCGCGCCGCAGAAAAAAGTCGTAGAGTTTAGGGCGCAACGCGGAGAGATAGCCGGGATCGTCGGCCCGCAATTCCAGCGCGCCGATGGTGCCGATGTGCCGCGTATCGCCAACCTGGCGCATGCCGCGCAAATCGGCCAGGCGATCGGCGTTGACCCGCGTGATTGCGGCAATGTTGTCGAACACGGGCTCGTCCTCGAAAATTTGCAGGCTGGCGTTGGCGGCCGCGCACGCCAAGGCATTCCCAGTGTAGGAATGGCCGTGGTGGAAGGTGTGCATGCGGTTTTCGCTGCGAAACGCGGACTCCACGCGATCCGTGCACAGCGTCGCGCCCATGGTGAGGAACCCGCCGGTGATGCCCTTGGAAAGGCACATGAGATCGGGGACGACGTTCGCCAATTCGCAGGCAAACATTTTCCCGGTGCGCCCGAATCCGGTGAGCACTTCGTCGGCAATCAGGAGCACATCGTGACGCGTGCACAGCGCCCGGATCTTCTGGAGAAACTCGACGGGGTGAACGATCATTCCACCAACGCCCTGGAGGAGCGGCTCCACGATGACAGCGGCGATCTTGTCGCCGCGCTCGGCCAGCAAATCCTCCAACTTCTGCACGCACTCGATGTGGCAGGTCTCGCGCTTCAATCCTACCGGGCAGCGGTAGCAATAGGCCGAATGGACGCGGTGCACCGGATAGCGCATGGATTCAAACGGCTCGGTAAACGGCGACGAATCGCTGACGGACATGGCTCCGGCGGTGTCACCGTGATACCCGTCCGCCAGCGCGACGATTTCGTGTTTATCTGGGCGCTCGAGGTTCTGGAAATGCTGCACCGCAAGTTTCAGGGCGACTTCCACGGCGGTCGAGCCGTCGTCGGAAAGAAACATGTGCGTCAGTTCGGCAGGCGCCCATTTGCGCAAGCGCTCGGCCAGTTCTTCCACGGGATCGTGCGTGAACCCCGCCAGAATCACTTGTTCGAGCTTGCGGGATTGCTCCGCAACCGCGGCGCTAATGCGAGGATTAGCGTGGCCGTGGAGATTTACCCACCAGGAAGAAATCGCGTCCAGGATGCGGCGCCCATCCGCCAGGTGAAGGTAGACGCCTTCCGCGCTGGCCACATGGAGCGGGGCGGGATCCAGGAGGGCATTCGTAAACGGGTGCCAGATGTGTAGGGGTGTGGTCACTGGGCAAATGCAGAACGGTCAAAGTGGTTCAGGAATACCTGCATCAGCGCGGTGCGATGGAGATTCGGGAGCTTGGGAATTTCGCCGATCACCCGAACATGACCGAATTTCTCGATGGTGTCGCGGTTCTCGCGATTCTGATCTCCGATCAATACCACGCCATGCACTGGGAGTTCGGCAGCGTGCAGCGCCGCGAGCGTCAATAGCGTGTGATTGATGGTGCCCACGCCGCTGCGCGCCGCCAGAATCACCGGCAGCTTGAATTTTACCATCATGTCCAACATGAACTGCTTGGAATTGATGGGCACCAGCACGCCGCCGGCGCCCTCCACGATGAGCCAGTCGTTCATCAGGCTGGTGGGAAGGTTCAGGCGGTTGAGATCGATTTCGACTCCGGCCCAGCGCGCCGCCAGGTCCGGTGAAACGGGGGGCACAAATTTGTAGACCTCTTCCAAGGTGCGGTCGGTTCCGATGCCCGCCAGGCGCATGACCGTGACGCGGTCCGAGCCTTCCAGCGTGCCCGTCTGGATGGGCTTCCAGTACACCGCATCGAGCGCGGCACAGAGCAAGGCGGCGAGTGTCGTCTTGCCGACGCCAGTATCGGTCCCGGTGATAAAGAAGTGGCTTCTCATGCGCGTCTCGCCGTGGTCAAAACAGGATGCTTCGCCCGCCGCGCTACCAGGGATCCCACCAGGCGGTCCAACTCTTCCTCTGGAATGCGGCAAGTCAATGACAAACGCAGGCGCGCTCTGCCTTCGGGGACGGTGGGCGGCCGGATCGCGCGCACGGCGAAGCCGTCTTGTTGGAGATGCTCGGCGGCGTCCAACGTTTCGTCGGTCTTCCCGAAGATTACCGGCACGATCTGGCTGGCGCTTTCGGCGACATCGAAGCCTTCCGCGCGCAAAGCGCCGCGGAAACGCTCCGCGCGCTCCTGCAATTGCCGGCGTTCTTTGTCCATCCCGGCTGCGAGACCCAACGCCGCGCTAATCTGCCGGGAAAAATAAGGCGGGAGTGCCGTGCTGAAGATAAAGGTACGCGCGTGGTTGATGAGATGCTCCTTCAGTACGGCTGGACCACAAACGAAGGCGCCGGCACATCCCAGCCCTTTTCCGCAAGTGTGAACCACCGCCAGCAATTGCGGCACAATTCCCGCCTCGGCAGCAAGCCCCCGTCCTTGCGGGCCCATGACGGCCGTGGAATGCGCTTCATCCAAAATAATCGCTGCGCCATACTTATCGGCCAGTCCGGCGATTTCTTTCAGGGGCGCAACATCGCCATCCATGCTGAAGACACTTTCCGTAATGATCACCTTTCGCCACGGCGCGCCAGCTTCCTCGCGCAGCGCATCTTCCAATGCATCCAGGTCCAGGTGCGGATAAATGACTTTTCGCGCGCCCGATAGACGCATCCCATCAATCAAACTGGCGTGATTCAACACATCGGAATAGACGACATCGTCCTTGCCGACAAGCGATGCCAGGAGTCCCATGTTCGCGGCATAACCACTGCTGAAGAAAAGCGCTTCCTCGGTGCCTGCAAACTTCGCAAACTCCTCTTCCAGGGATCGCCACTCCTCGGTTTGGCCGGAGAGCAAGCGCGAGCCGGTGCCGCCGACCTTGCGGGCGTGTGTCACCGCGTTGATGGCCGCTTCGTGCAGCTTGGGGTGTTCCGCGAGACCCAGATAATCGTTGGAGCAGAGATTCACGCCGTGAATTTCGGCCAGACTGCGGCGCAGGCTGCGTGCTTCAAGGGCGCGCAGCCCCTTCCCCAGTTCCTCTCTCCAGATCGCTAGGGCGTCAGACGGCATGGGATTCAAGTGGCTTCATCCCCAAACTCATAAGTAACTGCTCATCTTCATCAACTCCAGGATTTGAGGTGGTCAGCAGTTTCTCCCCGACAAAGATTGAATTCGCTCCCGCGAGAAAACACAGCGTCACCGCTTCCGGCGACAATTGCTTTCTGCCGGCCGCCAGGCGCACCCGGGAAGCCGGCATAAGGATCCGCGCCGTGGCAATCGCGCGAACCATTTCGAGCGGATCGAGCGGGGGAATCGCTGCCAACGGTGTGCCCTCGACGCGCACCAGCATGTTGATGGGCACGCTTTCGGGGTGCGGGTTGAGCGTCGCCAATTGATGCAACAGGCCGGCGCGGTCGCTCTCTTTCTCCCCCATCCCCAGAATCCCGCCGCAGCACACGGTGATTCCCGCCTGGCGTACCGCCGCGAGAGTCCTCAACCGTTCATCGTACACGCGGGTGGTAATAATCGAGCCATAAAATTCCGGCGAAGTGTCCAGATTGTGATTGTAGGCCGTGAGCCCGGCTTCCTTCAGGCGGACCGCCTGCTCGCTGGTCAGCATTCCCAGAGTGCAGCAAACTTCCATGCCCAACGAGGAGACTCCCCGCACCATTTCCAGGACGATCTCGAATTCGCGGCCCTGTGGAGCTTCCCTCCAGGCCGCGCCCATGCAAAATCGCGTTACACCGCGTGCAACGGCGTCCCGCGCCACGCTGATTACGTGCTGGGGATCGAGCAATCCCTCGCGCTCCACCCCGGCGTCGTAATGCGCGCTTTGCGGACAATACGCGCAATCCTCCGGGCAGCCGCCCGTCTTTATGGATATCAACTGGCAGGTCTGCACGCGATCGGGAGCATGGAATTCGCGGTGCAGGGTCTGCGCCCGGTAAACCAGTTCGGGCAGCGGCGTCGCGTAAATCGCTGCGACTTCTTCTTTCTTCCAATCGTGACGAAGTTGGCCATCCGGGATGGGCTGCTGGGCCGTGCCGCTCAATGCACTGTTCATTCTGGGTATTCGCCTGGTTTTGAATGCAGCTGTATCAGTCTAACGAGCTTTTCATACTATCATTCCTCCCCGCTTCAGGTCATTTCCGTCGCGTCAAATGGTTTGACCCGCCATTAGCGAAGTGTTATAAATCAGGGTTTCGTCCGCCTGCCGCGCGATGCATAGTGGGGTCCCGGGGTGTTCCTGACCCGCTCAGGGTCAGCAGGCATTGCACGCGCGGGTGGAAGAATTCCCGTCCTGTCTAAGGCACGGGAGTCTCCCCGCTAGCGGGTGAGACGCTCCCCCTGACGCTGGTGGATGTTATGCAATTCCGGTTCACCGCGCTCCGCGTTAGGGTGGAGTAGTGTGTGGTTTTGCAGTTGTGGGGGCCGCGGCCGGACGATTGGCCGAAGGCACTGCCCCGCAGAGACCTAATTGTTCTGGAGGATCCTTCATGCGTATCTCGTTTGAGGCTGCCCGCACGATGGGCAGTCGGCTGTTGCATCGCGTTTTTGCGGCGTCGGCCCTGCTGCTCCTCGGCGCCACTGCCTTGCTCGCCCATCCGGCGGAAGAGGCCGGCGGAGGGGAAGCTAGTCTTAAGCTCCCCGACTTATCTTCGGTGAAGTTCCTCGGCCATATCGACGGCCACAAACTGCTGCTCTTCGGCATCCTCATCTGCATCTTCGGTCTGCTGTTCGGCATGACCATTTTCATGAAGCTGAAGAACCTGCCGGTGCACAGCGCGATGCGCGAAATCTCCGAGCTGATCTACGAGACCTGTAAGACCTATCTGATCACCCAGGGCAAATTCCTGCTTTTCCTGTGGGTGTTCATCGCCATCGTGATCGTGCTGTACTTCGGAATATTGTCGCCTGTCCCCGGCAAACCCATCGCTGTGACGCTGCCGATTATTCTGCTGTTCAGCCTGATCGGCATGGGCGGCAGCTACAGCGTGGCGTGGTTCGGAATTCGCGTGAACACCTTCGCGAACTCGCGCACCGCTTTCGCGGGCCTGCGCGGCAAACCATACCCCATCAATCAGATTCCGCTGGAATCGGGCATGAGCGTCGGCATGATGCTGATCAGCGTGGAACTCCTGATGATGCTGATCATTCTCTTGTTCATCCCGCGTGAGTACGCCGGGCCGTGCTTCATCGGATTCGCCATCGGCGAATCCCTGGGCGCCGCTGCGTTGCGTATCGCGGGCGGCATCTTCACCAAAATTGCCGATATCGGCTCCGACCTGATGAAGATCGTCTTCAAGATCAAGGAAGACGACGCGCGCAACCCCGGCGTCATCGCCGATTGCACCGGCGACAACGCGGGCGACTCGGTCGGCCCCACCGCCGATGGCTTTGAAACCTATGGCGTGACGGGCGTCGCCCTGATCACCTTTATTCTTCTCGCGGTAAAAGATCCCGCCGTTCAGGTCCAGTTGCTGGTGTGGATCTTCGTGATGCGCGTCATCATGCTGATCGCCAGCGCCGCCGCCTATTTCATCAATGGAGCCATCCAGAAAGCGCGCTTCGGCAACGCCACGGAAATGAACTTCGAAACGCCGCTCACGTGGCTGGTCTGGATCACCTCCTTCGTCTCCATCGCCTTCACCTTCGCGGTTTCGTCGCTGATTATTCCATCACTCGGCGGCGATCCTACCCAATGGTGGAAGCTCGCCACCATCATTTCGTGCGGGACCCTGGCGGGTGCCGTCATTCCGGAACTGGTCAAAGTCTTCACCTCGACGGAATCGCGCCACGTCAAGGAAGTGGTTATCTCCGCGCAGGAAGGCGGGGCATCCCTGGGCATCCTCTCCGGATTTGTGGCCGGCAACTTCTCTGCCTACTACCTGGGTGGCGCGATCGTCTCTCTCATGTCCATCGGCTACCTGATCAGCAATCTGGGGCTTGCGAATGTCATGCTCGCGCCGGCGGTTTTCGCTTTCGGTCTGGTGGCTTTCGGCTTTCTCGGCATGGGTCCTGTAACCATCGCCGTAGATTCCTATGGCCCGGTCACAGACAACGCGCAATCGGTCTTCGAACTTTCCCAGATTGAGCAACTTCCCAACATCAAGCAGGAACTCAAGAAGGATTACAACATCGACGTGGACTTCGAGCGCGCCAAGAATCTCCTGGAAGCCAACGACGGCGCGGGGAACACGTTCAAGGCCACCGCGAAGCCCGTGCTCATCGGCACGGCAGTGGTCGGCGCAACCACCATGATCTTCTCCATCATCATGTCGCTCACCAAGGGCCTCACCAACGGCGTGAATAACCTCTCCCTGCTCCACGCTCCCTTCGTCCTCGGCCTGATTACCGGCGGCGCCATGATTTACTGGTTCACCGGCGCTTCCACTCAGGCAGTGACCACCGGCGCGTACCGCGCGGTGGAATTCATCAAGCGCCACATTAAGCTCGAAAGCGCCGAAAAAGCCAGCGTGGCCGACTCCAAGAGGGTCGTCGAAATCTGCACGCAGTACGCCCAGAAGGGCATGCTCAACATTTTCATTGCCGTCTTCTTCGCCACTCTGGCCTTCGCCTTTGTCGAGCCATTCTTCTTCATCGGCTACCTGATCTCCATCGCCGTGTTCGGTCTCTACCAGGCCATCTTCATGGCCGACGCCGGGGCCGCTTGGGACAACGCCAAGAAAATCGTCGAAGTGGAATTGAAGCAGAAGGGCACGCCGCTGCATGACGCCACCGTCATTTGCGACACCGTCGGCGATCCTTTCAAGGACACGTCCTCGGTGGCGCTCAACCCGGTGATCAAGTTCACCACGCTGTTCGGCTTGCTGGCCGTGTCGCTGGCGGTGAAGCTCACTGCGGAAACGGGCGGGACGCTGTCGCACGTTCTGGCGGCGGCCTTCTTCCTCGTCTCGTTTACGTTTGTGTATCGCTCGTTCTATAGCATGCGTATCCGCAGCTCGGCCGCGCAATAGCGCCACCCAATCTATCCGGGCGCCCCATCCCAATGGGGCGCCTGTTTTTTTGGAGTGCGGCGGCTCGCCGCCGCTTTTACGGTGCAAACAATTCGCCAAAATCATCGGGAATATCCAGGCGGTCAGTGGGGAACGAGTTCACTGTTTTCAAAAAAGCCGAATCCGCCATCCGCTCAAACCATCCCGCCGAACACCACTTATAGAAACTCGCGTTGCGAACAATCCCATGGCGTACCGGATTTTGGTGCACATAGTTGAGCCGCGCAAGAAATGATCGTTGGAAAGTAATCTGGGACTCCCAGTATTGAAACCATACCTTTCGGCCGGCCAGATTCTGCCGGCGGTTCAAATCCACAGCACTCCGCGAATGCAGTTCCCGAATCAAGCGGCGCAGTGTCTCCGGCTCCTGAGATTCCGCGACGAAATGGTAATGATTCGGGAAGACGGCCCATGCTTGAATCACCCAACCTTGCTCCTCTGCCAGATTCAACAACAGGTTCGTCAGCCCCGTCAGCAGAGCAGGCGTGTTGAACAATTCCTGTTTTTGGTAGGTTCCTGCGGTGACGAGATATGTTCCTGGCAGTGAGAGTCGATGAGCAGGACTATGTGCCCAGTCGCGAAGAGAAGTATCCTCAGAAGGGATTGATTGGCCAGCTAGAGGAGGCGTGGACATGCGTGGCGACCTGAGATGCCGAGTGCTTTAGAGTATAGCATGCATAATATTGCTAACTAATACTGGCGAGTAGATATCCGTTGCATTTGATCGCAAGCGCAGTGACCGTAAAAGCGGCGGCTCGCCGCCGCACTCCAAAGGTGGCCTGGTGATGTTAAGATTGCTGACGTTTCCCACTGAGGTGCAATTCATGCAAAAACTTCTTTTCGCTTTATTCAGCGGCGCGCTGCTGCTTGTTTCGGCTGCGCCTGCCTGGTCCCAGGTTGATACTAAGTGGAAGATTCACGATCGCAATCGGCCGTTGCCGCCGGTAGTCGATCCGGGAACGGCGAGCACGCCGGACGTGCCCGGGCGCGCGCCTTCCGATGCCGTCGTGCTGTTTGATGGCAAGGACCTCTCCAAGTGGGCGCACCAGGATGGCAGCCCCGCCAAATGGAAAGTGGCAAATGGCTACGCGGAAGTCGTCGCGAAGACCGGCTATATCTACACGCGCCAGGCGTTTGGCGATTGCCAACTGCACGTGGAGTTTGCGGAGCCGTCACCACCCAAAGGCGAAGACCAGGGGCGCGGCAACAGCGGCGTCTTCCTGATGGGCCTGTACGAAATTCAGGTGCTGGATTCCTACGAAAACAAAACCTACGCCGACGGCCAGGCCGCTGGCATCTATGGGCAGTATCCTCCGCTCGTGAATGCCTCACGGCCGCCCGGCCAATGGCAAAGCTACGACATCGTATTTCACGGCCCGCGCTTCGATGCGTCCGGCAAGCTGCTGCAGCCCGCGCGCATCACGGTGTTTCACAACGGCGTGCTGGTGCAGGACAACGTCACGCCGACAGGTCCCACGGAGCATGGCGAGCGTCCGCCGTACAAGCCAACGCCCGAGAAATTGCCGTTGGCCCTGCAGGATCATGGCGATCCGGTGCGCTTTCGCAACATCTGGATTCGCGAACTTTAGAGGCTCAAGTGGAGAATGAATTCGACGATCTTCCAAATTGGTTGTTCTGTGTGGAGGAGATCTCGGCTGGCCTTTACAACCTAAAAGGCAAACACAAGTCTTCTGGAGCCAATGTGAACCTCACGGGACACCATCTGGATGACTTGCTTAGGGAAGCGAGACGTGTCGCCCTGGACATGGATGCGAAACGAGAAGCCATCTCATAAATAGTGGCAACGGGGGTCGGAGCTTTAGCTCCGACATCAAGCCCCAGCAAGAACTGGGCTTCAGCCCCTGAGGAAACTCTTTTCTTCGCTCCCCGACTATTTGTGAGACAACCTCTAGACAAAGAAATCCTCGGAAAGTTTTGCTTGACACATCCATAGTTCTTTGATAAGCTTACTTCCGGGTAAAAGTGCGCCTCGTGAAGCGGGAGTTCGCTCCCGCTTTTTCTTTTTCAGGGGACCCTGGTCTCGTTGCCTCCACTTCCTCGAGGCATGTCCACACTTCGTCGAAAGAACACCCCCGCCGGGCCCGGCAGGCAAAGCGCATTCATCCCATCTTCTGTCAGGGCTCCTTGCGACCAATGCCAGTTAAAAAAGACATTCTGGATTCCATCGCTGCGATGGCAAGGCGGATGGGACGCGCGCCATCGCTGTCGGAATTCGTCGCGTTCGCGGGAATCTCCGAGTACTTCGTCTCGCAATGCTTTCCCAGTTGGAGTGATGCTGTTAGGACTGCGGGACTCGAGCCTAACACTTCCAACGTGCGGCTCGAGGACTGCGAACTGCTTAAAGATTGGGGCGAAACCGTCCGAAAAAATCGTGCCATACCTTCGCGGCGCACCTACCAGCGCGAAGGGCAATATGACATCCGCACCATTGAAAGACGCTTCGGTCCTTGGTCCTCTATCCCGGAGACCTTTCGCAAGTTCGCCCAAGACAAGCCGGAATGGGCGGATCTCGCGGCGCTACTTCATGACGCTGTCCCAAAGAAGAAGCGCGGACGGGCGAAGGAAGACTCTCCCCCAATTCTCCCGCACCTGCTGCAATACGCTCCGCTAAGAGATCGCACTGCTTATGGCAACCCCATCGACTTCCGCGGGCTGCGCCATGAACCCGTCAACGAACAGGGCGTCCTGCTCCTGTTCGGGATGCTGGCAAAAGAACTGGGCTACATGATCGAAGCAGTCCAAAAAGGATTCCCGGACTGTGAAGCTATGCGGCAAATCGCTCCCGGCCGGTGGCAGCGCGTGCGCATCGAATTTGAATTTGAGAGCCGGAATTTCCGCGACCACGGCCACCCTGCAAGTGGTTGCGATGCAATTGTCTGCTGGCGCCACAATTGGCCCGAGTGCCCAGAAGACATTGCGGTGGTAGAGCTGTCAAGCGTGATTAAATCTTTGGCCAACGCAGAGGACTAAATCTTGATTAGGCCTGCAAATCTGCTCGGGTCGTTGTCGAAGCTGGGGAAGACGCCGGAGAGGTCGTGCACGCCGAGATGCTTCACGAGAATCTCGCCGACCACCGTGCGAAAATCCGTTGTTAGTGCCAGATCGCGGCCTTCATTTAATTGGTGGTCTTCGAGTCCCGGCCAGCGGCCATACACTCGGCCGCCTTTGATGTCACCGCCCATGGCGAACATGCAATTCGCGTGACCGTGGTCCGTGCCGCGATTGCCGTTTTCCTTCGCGGTGCGGCCGAATTCGCTCATCGTGACCACGACAATATCCGCCATGCGATCGCCCATGTCCTGATGGAACGCGGCCAGGGATTGCCCGAGTTCCCTGAGCAGGTTGGCCAGTTGGCCTTGCGCGCCGCCTTCATTTACGTGGTTGTCCCAGCCGCCGCAATCCACAAAGAGCACTTCGACGCCGATATTGGCCTTGAGCATCACCGCAACCTGCTGCAGCTTCTGTCCGACTTGGCCCTTCGGATAATCCGCGCCGTTCTCCGGCGGAAATTTGTTCATGTCGATCTTACGGAGCATGTCGATGGCTTCAAAGGTTTCCGTGCCGGTGCCGTGCAGGGCCTGGTCCACGGTCTGCGCGTACATGGCCTCAAACCCGCCCTGCGCCACATTGGCCATCGCGGGCGACTGCGCCTGCACCTTGAACTGCCGCAGATCGGGAATTGCCATTGCTCCGGTGCTGCCCTGCAGCATCCGCGGCAAATTGGGTCCCATGGCCACGGCGCGGAAGGGCGAAGCGTTTTCCTCCGGGATCATGCCGAGCGCGCGATCCAGCCAGCCATCCTCGGTCGCTTTCACGCCGGGCGTTCCGGACTCCATGTAGTCCTGGGCATCAAAGTGCGAACGCGTGGGATCCGGCGACCCGGCGGCGTGCACAATCGCGAATTGATCTTTCTGAAAGAGGGGCGCCAGCGGCGCGAGGCTCGGGTGCAGCCCGAAAAATCCATCTAGATCAATCGCGGCGTCAGGGCCTCCGCGTCGCGGCTGCGGAATCGCGATCGACGGGCGCAGGCGGTAGTAGTTGGGTTCGCCAAAGGGGACCACGATGTTCAGGCCGTCGGCGGCGCCGCGTTGGAACAGGACGACGAGCTGTTTCTTCCCTGCTCCTGGAGTCGAGGCGATGGCGCGCTGCAGGAAGGCCGGCACCGTGCTCAATCCCACCAGAGCGATGCCGCCCTGCTTCATGAAATAGCGCCGCGAGAATTTCGCGGGCCGCACGCCTTCGCAACACCGATTGCTCATGAGAACTCCTTTGGAGTGCGAGAGCTTGCTCTCGCTTTTGCGATGTGCGCCACGCCAGCCAAACAAACATTGGTACCCGTGGCTTCGGTCTCAAAAGCGGCGGCAAGCCGCCGCACTCCAAAATTACCGGCGCTGAAACTCCGGCGCGCCGAGCACCAATCCCGTCACCATTCCCAAATCCACCTGCTTCACCGGGTCGTCCAGCTTCGCTTGCACGATCTGCGGATTGTCGAGCTGCTTCTGCAAAGTCTCGACGGTTCCGGCGGCGGCCTGCCCGCCCAGGAATACGGCCACGGCCCTGTCGAGCGCCGCCTTGGCATCGGCGCTCGAATCGCTCCCCAGCAGCGCGGGCACATCGCTGCGCGAGCCGCGCACTTTGTTTCCCGCCAGCGCCAGCGAAAAATTCAGGCGGTTCAGCAGGGCGCCCGTATTCACCCAGGTTTCCGCCTTGTCCGAATAGCCTGTGGGCGGCTGGCATTGATAGAGCGGCTCGCCGATGCGGCCCACCCACTGGACAAGGGGCAAGGGCGTATCCACATCGGTTCCCAGCGTGCGCGCCGACGACACCACCAACTCAAAAGGCATCTTCACTTTTGCGCGGTAGGCTTCGCGCGACCAGAACTCCGGCGAATAGATCATTGTGCGCAGAACTTCGCGGATGTCCCCGTCGCTCTTCTGAAAGGTCTTGGCCATGCGCTGGACCAGCGCGGGTGGCGGCGTGTCTGAAACAAATCGCCGCGCCAGTTTCGTCGAGATGAATCTAGCGGTGTTGGGATTCTTCACCAGCAGTTCGATCACCTGCTCGCCATCCTTCATGCCGCCCGCATGAATCTTCTTGCCCAGCACGCGCTTGGGATCGGGGTCGTGCACCCTGTCGTCAAACTTGAAGCGGGGATTCTCCCGCGGCTTTTCAATCGTCCAACCGGTGAAGCAGCGCGCCACTTCCGTCACGTCTTGCTGCGTGTATCCGCCGTCCACACCCAATGTGTGCAGCTCCATCAGTTCACGGCCGTAGTTTTCGTTGAGCCCGCGCTCCTGTTTCTTTTTGTTGTTGGCTCCCTGCCCCGCCGGAGGATTTGGGCGGCCCCAGCCGCCATAAGGTCCCCGGCGCATCTGCTGGCGCATGGCGCGTTCCGCGGCCTGGCGCTCCGCGGCGCGGGGATCGGCGCTCAAGAAATTGTCCAGATAGAAAAGCATTGCCGGGCTCTTGGCTGTTTCCGTTACGAGGTCCTTGAACTTGTCGAGGGCGTGCGGCTGGATGACGTCGCGTTCATACGAGGTGAGGTACCACTTGTCCTCGCCCTTGCCCGCGTACACGTTGAAGTGGTTGAACCAGAAGTCGTCCATCACTTGCTGAAGCTGGCGTTCGCTGTAGATCGCCCGCGTCATCTTGGCCATGGCCAGCTCTTGTACGACGCGCTGCGGCTTCTTGCTGTCATCGGCCATCGCGCGTGGCACGGCGTTCGGGTCGTTCCCCAGGGCGTCTTTTCTGCCGGCGCCCGGGGTGGCCGGATTCATCTTCATGGGCGAAGGCGTATCCGTGGAAGCCGTGTTCTCGCTGCCGCCGGCGCCAGCCTCGCCTTTCATGGCGGAATCGCTCGCTGGCATGTCTTGCAGCATCGCGGTTACGCCAGCATCGGCGTCCTTTTGGAGGGCCTGCTGCGGGTTGGTGTCTTCCTTGGTGACTCCCGCTTGCTTCGCGGCCTGGTTCGCGGCTTGTTTCGGATTGGGATATTCGGCTATCAATTGCGTCGTGGACATCTGCAGCGTCGGAAAGGACCTCAGGCGCGTTTCCATGGCGCTGTCATCCAGGGCTTTCGGATTGAGTTGCAGGTCGATCCACTTCGCCAGCCCCATTTGTCGCACTCGCTCGATGTCGCCGGGGCGAGGGCCATACGCCAGGCGGTTCAGCGCGTGCAGAATCGCTTCATCCGCGCTCAATTCGGTAATCGGCAGGCCCCTCAAAACAGAATCTTGCTTGGGGTGCTTATCTTTGGGGAGCGCGCTCGCCGCCAGGCTCGGCAGGTCAATGACGAGCGAGCAAATACAAGCCACGCTGAGAAGCATGGCTAGGATGGATTTGGCAGTGAAAGCGGGGCCAGCGACAAGGCGGTGTCCTGACCCGTCACCAAGCTCGCCGCAGTGAAGAGAGATGGAGCGATTCCGGGGCAGCATCACTTCCAGCTTAACCCGGCTTGCGCGGGAAAGTTGCCGCCAACAAGTCCTTGTGCTCTCTAGGACTAGCCCAAGGCGCTAGTCGCTATCTCATAAATGGTGGCAACGGGGGTCGGAGCTTCAGCTCCGACATTAAGCCCCAGCAAAAACTGGGCTTTAGCCCCTGAGGAAACTCTTCTCTGCGCTCCCTGACTATTTATGAGACAACTTGGCTCTGTTGACATCCTTCGGAAAAGGCAACGATGCTTCAAGCGATACAGATTGAAACTCAGGCCGAGCAGCAGGGCTTGCCGTACCTGCATCGGCAGGCTGCGGCCCGGGGCGCGCGC
>Ga0181518_10001243_pt1 | contig 26519 bp, 22 predicted proteins | sample PEATcosm2014_Bin_28_FD_119751 | JGI IMG/M metagenome (GOLD analysis project Ga0181518, IMG submission 119751) | Peatland microbial communities from MTU Mesocosm Facility, Houghton, MI, USA - PEATcosm2014_Bin01_60_metaG | ecosystem: Environmental > Terrestrial > Soil > Wetlands > Peat | place...
GCAGCCGGCGCGCGGCAAAGTCGAATGGCGCGGCGAGACGATTTCTGGCCAGCCCGCCTACGCCATCGTCAGCAAAGGCCTGGCGCTGTCGCCTGAGGGCTGGCGGCTGTTCGTGGCGCAGACCGTGGAACAGAATTTGCAGCTCGGCGCCACCGCGCTTGCCGACCGCTCGCGCACCGCGGCGTTGTTCGAGCGCGTCTATGCGCTGTTCCCGCGCCTGGCTGAGCGGCGCAAGCAGCTCGCCGGCACGCTGTCCGGCGGCGAGCGGCAGATGCTGGCGCTCGGCCGCGCGCTGATGAGCGAGCCGCGGCTCCTCATGCTCGACGAGCCGAGCCTCGGCCTCGCGCCGACCGTGGTCGAGTCGCTGTACGACACCTTGGCCGCGCTGCACCGCCTGGGTCTGACATTATTATTGGCCGAGCAATCGATCCCGCTGGCGCTCGGCATCGCCGACTACGCCTATGTGCTGCAGACCGGGCGCATCGCGCTCGAAGGCCCGGCGGCGGAACTGGAAAAGAACGAGCAGGTGCGGGAGATTTATCTGGGGATTTCTACGCGCGCTTCCGCGACGCCGTAGAATTACCTTGCGTGCTCCCACAGCTGTTCCAGCCGTTGGCGGAACGCCTTGGGCTTTTCCGCGAACAGCCGCACCGCGATGCGCGCGGCGCGTTGCGCGAGCTCGGTCGAGCGCTCGGTGCAGGCCGGCGTCAGGCGCGAACGCCAATGCGCCAGCGGCTGGTGCGGCCCGGTGAGCCGTTTGAGCACTTCGAGATCCTGGCAGCGACCGAGCCGGTCGCGCAGCCGCTCGGCCTCGTCGGTCCACATCCGGCCGAAGCGCGGCCACAACGGCTCGACCAATTCCATCTGGTAGCTCAGGTCGACGACGCGCTGGCGTAGCTGATGCAAATTTTCGGCGCTGGCCAGCGACCAGTCGCCGGGAATATGCCTGCGGGCACTGCGGTAGCTGATGGTCAATTGTCCGGCGATAGAGGAGAAATCGAACGGGTCGAGCGGCCACATTTCGATCGCCGCCGCTGCGGCATCGAGCCAGGCGACGATGATGTCGCGCAAGGTCGGCGTCAGCACCGCCTGCTCCTCGCTGCCGCGCAACGCTTCGATGCGGCCGCGGATGGTGGCGGCGGTGCGTTCCGACAGCACCATGCCTTTGCCGAGGAGGTCGTCGAAGGCATTGAGCGCCGCCGCGCTGTCGCGCGCGTGGGCCAGCGACCGGGCATGATCGCGCGCATCGTGGCGCCAGCGCGGTGCATCGGCGATGAACGGCTCGAGAAGCCGCATCAAGGCGCGCCATTCCTTCATGGCGCGGCGGAAATCGTGCACCGCGTCCTGGCTCGAGCGCTCCGGATCGAGCAGCGCGGAGCGGGCCCCCAACAGGATATGGCCGGCGATGGCGCGCACCGCGGGTCCAATCGCAGCACGGGGCTGCAAGGCGGGTTTGTCGGCCATATCCGCGTCTATGGGGGCATGCATGACGGTTTAAGGGGGCAATCGCGGGCCAGTATGGCGAAATATCGGGCCCAGCGCACTTCCCTTATCGGGGGGCGCTTGCTACATGACCGTCACACAAAATCGCTTCCTTGACGCGGGGTGGAGCAGCCCGGTAGCTCGTCAGGCTCATAACCTGAAGGTCGTAGGTTCAAATCCTACCCCCGCAACCAACCTAATGTATTGAAATATAAAGGTTATTCTTAGGGGCATTTCAGGATGCTCCTTTGTATATTTGCAGCGAATCGCCAACGGGTCGCCTCCAAAATAAATTTTCGCTTGCAGGCAGAACCTGCGTCGTTTCCACGGCTTTCGGCTCGCGCAGCGAAGCTTTGGGGCGTGGCACGACTGGCTGCGTGCCGGAGCGTCTGGATTGTGAATGCCTTCCCCTTTGACGCCGAGACCCTGCTGGCAGCGAGGCCAAAAAGCCGCCGCAACTCAGCCGCCGGTCGCGACAGGTCGAAAAATTTCTTCGCTCATTGCCGCGTTGGTGATGCGCTCGCCATGAATTATTCTGGACTCATGCCGATGGGGGGATGGAGGCTTCTTATTTGTTGTTCCCGGATTTGCCTTCGCCGCGGCACGGCGAAGACGCGTGCTCGATGCCGAAAAAGAGCGCTGATCGCCGAACAGGCTGTTCAGCTCTTGCCAACGTTATTGGCGGCACACCCACGAGGTACCGTGAGGTCCGCCCAAATAGTAGCAAGACTTCGACGTGCTTTCTGCGGCACCAACAGAAGCTGATTGGCGGCACACCCACGAGGTGCCGTGAGGTCCGCCCAAATAGTAGCAAAACTTCGGTGTATTTTCCGCGATGGTCACAACGGCAGCCGTCGGTACAACTCGATGGTCGGTTCGCGCGTAACGCAAATGACTCTTTGTCGAGTGGTCCGCCGCTTGTAGCGGAATCGCTGTGACCAGAAGGATACCGAAAGCGACACCAATTTTTGCCAACTTCTGCATGGAGATCCCTTTTTGATTTGGTATCACCCGGCATCGCCATAGTCCGCCAGAACGGCATAGCCAATCGATACGCTTTGGAGTGCCTCGCGATATATTAATAATAGCCACGGACGCGCGGTCAGCTTATTCACGGGCGGCAGAACGATCACATTATCAAATGCGGTGCTTGCGATGCGGAGCTCAACGATCACATTGTCGCCGGATCCGATTTGCGATTTCATATCCAAATAATAATATTTTTTGGACGACTCGACGCATTTGCACCAACAATCAGCATTTGCGGCATCCGCAGATCATTCGTGTTACTTCCGATCACGTTCAAAGGGGTGAAATGAGGTTAGGACCGGTGAATTGTCCTTCACTACGAGGCATATGTAAAAGGATGCAGCATTTCTGAGTGCGGCACGGGATTTGCTTTGTTGTTCGGGTCGTTGATTGATCCAGGATCATCCGGTTGCTGCGCATGCCACAAACCGACCGAAGAACACGCCAAAGAATATTATGCATTGAAGATGATCGGGAGTCCGCAAGGCTGATCGCTGAAGAGCTTTTCGATTGCGGCTTCGACGTCGACATCGCGTACAACGGTCATGACGGCATTGCCGCGATCGAAAAAGGACGGCCTGACCTGGTGCTCTGCGACATCTGTATGCCGGGCATATCCGGCTTCGAAGTGTTGCAGCGGCTGAGACAGCTCGCGCCGCGACTCGCAAAGACGCACTTTGTATTTCTGACGGCGCTGACGGAGTTGGACAATCAGCTCAAGGGGCGGCAGTTCGGCGCCGACGACTTTATTATCAAACCGATCGACTTCGACGAGCTCGCTACGGCCATCGCGGCCCGGCTGGCGATTGGGAGCAATACGGTCGTCGCGCCGCTGGACGTAATCGGCAAAACCAATCTCAGCCTGTCATTGGGCGAATACGAGAGAGCACCGCAATGATTATCACATCGGATCGCTTGACTTGGATTGCCATTGCCGGCGCCATCGCTTTCCTGGTCTTGACCCGGCACAATCACGTCTCGCATGAGTGGTCGTTTTACCCGCCTAACTACATGGAAACAGATCGGCCAGCCGTGCCGGCTCATGATCGATTGACCGGCGCAGAATACGCGCGCTCGCAACAGCGCCTACCAAATCACGACGATTGATGCGATCGCGACTTCGAAGGTAACGCGAAAGCGGATTGCCAATATACGGTCATCGCTGTCCGTGGCGATGGCGGTCCGGGTTTGTTAAAAGGCCGCAGCGTCGGCTTCGCCGGTGCGAACGCGTATCGCATGGTCGAGGCCGAATACGAATATCTTGCCGTCGCCGATCTGTCCGGTTTTTGCGGATGCGGTGATCGTCTCGATGACCTTGTCCACTTGAGCGGACAGGCAGGCAATTTCGAGCTTTAGCTTTGGCAGGAAGACCACGGCGTATTCCGCGCCGCGATAGACTTCTGAGTGGCCCTTCTGACGCCCGTAGCCCCTCACCTCGGTGACGGTCAGTCCCTGGATGCCGATTTTGAGGAGCGCGTCGCGCACCTCGTCGAGCTTGAACGGCTTGATGATGGCCATGACCAATTTCATTGGTTCGATCTCCGCGCCGGCCACGCTACCGTTTCGCCGTGTCGTCGCCCGACGGTCTTATTGATTGCCAGGGATCGACCTTGACGGGTGCGGAGTGCGCCTTATCCGACTTAAGCACCTCTTCGTATGCTTTTTCGACCTCGGCATCCTTCTTCTTTTGTGCTTCGGTCCGGGCGAAAGGCGACTGATTCCGCGACGGATCCTGTTGCCGCCCCATTTGCGAATAAGCGGTTGCCGGTAGCAACGTCATCATCGTTGCCGCAATGATGAATGTTCGCATGTCATCCGATCCTTCTTCGGTCGATTGCCTGGCAATTAGGGCGCCTTGCTCGTCGGATCAAATAGCTTTCCATGCCGTGCCAACATCGAAAATGCCGATCAGAACGGAGGGCGTCCGAGAAGGGCTTTGACGGTTCCCTCCCGCTCGGAGTATGTGTTTCCTCCCTCCGCTTTGACGTGCTCATTATCGAGCTTCTTGCGGCATTGCACGTAGTCGGATGAACCGGGCTGAAAGCCCTGGGATTGGCATTTGGTGTCGTCGTCAGGCACGGCGGCCGCCGCCTGCATTTGCGGCTGCTGGCTTTGTTCAGAACTGCTGGTTCCGGCACAGCCGGTCAGCAGCACGGCCGCCATTATCGGCGCATAGCGATACACAAGCGACCTCACGATCATCAAAAGCGAGGCTAGCGGCCCAAATACAGGGTTCGCAAGGTTATAATTTATATATTCATCTCGGAGTTGAGATCGCGCGATCAATCATTGCAGAGTAATGCGTGCCGCCTGCGCTGTGGTTCAGTTCGGTGGTGCCGTGTCGATGATTCGGCATATAGCCCGAACAACGAAATCGCTATACTGCCATACATTTATATGCGGCAATCGCCCTTATGCGCAGACACCTACGCAGCGGCCTGATCTTATTTGGCCTGGTCATCCTTGGCGGCGCGGCTGTCGCGGCGCCGCGCAATCCGGTGCCGGCGCGAACTATTCCCGCCCCCGCCATTGACCGGTCAGCGCTCGCTGGATCCTGGAAGGGTACATGGACGGGCGGAAATAGTGTCTACAATGCCGTCATGACGCTTGACGTCGACGCCAACGGTAATATCGACGGTACAATAAATTGGATGCTGCGCTCCACGCCAAGCCCCAACGGCAAGGACAAGATTGGAATGAGAGCGATCGAATATGTTCGCGGAAAATATTATCCGGAAACGGAAGCTGTTGTCCTCGACGGCTATCGCAAGGACGATCCCAATGGCATCTGGGAGGCGGATAAGTATCGCCTGACCGTCGCACCGACGCACGAGACCATGGGCGGCATCACCGAGGAACACGGTTCCTGGGCCGGCCAATTTTTCCTCCAGCACGATACTGATACTGCGCGTTGACGGTCGTGATTGTCGTTGTTCGACTCTGGCCGGGTGCCGCCGCGGACCGGCGATGACAAATCAGGTCAATTCCAAAGCCGGTAATTCAATCCGGCGCGAATGATGTTGGCATTGACATTGAACGAGATCGGACCGCCGCCGCAGGCCGCGTTGCAGCTGAAGCCATTGAGGTCGACATGCAGGTATTCGACCTTGGCACGCAGCGGACCGGAAATGACGAACTCGACGCCGCCGCCCGCGGTCCAGCCGATATTGGTTGCCCCTTGCCCGCCGAACGGCGCGCCGACGATATTGGCGTCCAAGTCGCCGAACGCCGCGCCAGCCGTCACGTATGGCATGATGGCGTTAAAGGCGTAACCGAACCGCAGCCGGGCGGTGCCGAGCCAGGGATTCTTGATCTCGCAACCGGGCGCGCAGGAGGCCGGCGATGCTGTCCCTTTGACGCCGGACCAGTCGACGTCGGCTTCCAAGCCCACGACGAAGGGATCGCCGGTCTGCAGATTGTAGCCGATGGTGCCGCCGGCGAGCCCGCCCGAAACATTGGAACTCCCGCTGGTGAGGTCTGGGACCGAGGACCACACCGAACGGCCGAATGCGCCGCCGGCGTTGAGGCCGACATAGAAGCCGGTCCAGTCATAGACCTTGGTTTGGGGAAATGCCGGCGGTGGCGAAAACGGCCCGGGAGTCACGATCGGCTCTTTGACTTGAGCTGCCGGAAACGCCGGCGGCGGAGAAAACGGTCCGGGGGCAACGACCGGCTCGTAGTCGGCCGCCAGCGCACCGCTCGCAGCGGCGATGAGCGCGAGGCTTGCCACTAGCACTGTCTTCATCGCAACCCCCTGCCTTAGAACTCAGTCGTTCTTCTCAACCAGTGTGGCCGCCTGGTCTGTGCCGACATCCAGAATTTTTTCAGTCGGCGGCTCGACCCGGTTCCACCAGCCGCCGCCGAGCGCCTGAAACAGCGCCGCGGTGTCGGACAACCGGGCAGCTTGCACCTGCACCACCTGGATCACCGATTGCAGATAAGTCTGCTGGGCATTGAGCAGCAGCAGCACGTTGGCGTTGCCGGTCTGCATTTGCTGGCGCGCCAGATCGAAACTAATTTTGGCGGCCCGCTCAAAATCACGCGCCGCTTTCAGTGCGTCGGCATCGTTCTGCAGCGCGCGTAGCGAGTCGGTGACGTTTTGCACGGCGTCGACCACCGTGCCCTTGTAGGTCCACGCCGCGGAGTCATAGGTCGCCTGGGCGCCACGCAGCGTATGCAAGAGCGTGCCTGCGTCGAATACGGTCTGCGTGGCATTGCCGGCCAAGTTCCAGAATAAATTCTGCGGCGAGATCAAACCGGCAAGCGCGGTATTGATATAGCCGCCGTTGGCGCTGATCGTGAAATTCGGCAGCATGTTCGCGGTGGCGACGCCGATCAGCGCGCTCGCCGAGTGCAATTGCTCCTCCGCCGCGCGCACGTCCGGGCGTTGTTCGATCAGCTGAGATGGCAGGCTCACCGGCAGATCCGTCGGCAACTGAAAATCCGCGAGCCTGAACGTCTGGCGCGGTCCCTCGCTGGTGTAAGCGCCGGCGAGGGCCGCCAGCAGGTCGCGTTGCTGTGCCAGCGCCTTGCGCAGCGGCGGCAGCGTCGCCTTGACCTGCGCGAGCGCGGCTTCCTGCGCGGCGACATCGCTGCGGTTGGCATAGCCTGTGTCCAATTGGCGCCGCAGGATGTCGAGCATTTGAGTGTTGATCGTGATGAGCTGATTGGTCGCGTCGATCTGGCCGCGCAGCGAAGCCTCGGTGATGGCGGCGAGCGCCACGTTCGCTGCAAGCGTAAGATAGGCCGCCTCGACCTGGAAGCGCTGCGTGTCGGCCAGCGCCCGAAGCGATTCGACGGTGCGCCGATTAAGCCCCCAGACGTCGAAGGTGTACGACACCAGCGCCTGCCCGGTATAGAGGTTGAAAGGATTGGCGGCGGTCGAGAGGACTGGAGATATCGAAGTCGCAGTCAGCGAGCGCGTCGGATTGAAGTTGGCCTGGACCAGCGGGAAGTACTTGCCCTCCTGGGCGTACACCGCTTCCTTCGACGCGCGCAGCGTAGCGATCGCCGATTGCAGGGTGGGATTGTTCTTCAGCGACCGCTCGATCAGGGCATTGAGCGCCGGCGATTTGAACAGCACCCACCACTCCTGCGGAATGTCGCGGCCGGTCTCGAACCGCTGGGTCTGGCCCTTTGGCGTGTCGGTCGAGGAGGTCCGCGGCGCCAGCGGCTCTATGGTGTACCGAGTGATCTCGGGCGCGGCTGGATGGACGAAGTCGGGGCCGACCGCGCAACTCGCCAACAGCGTCCCCGCGACGAGTGCGATGCCGCTTGCAGACAAGCACCTGACTGATTGAACGGACATAGGCGACTGCGACCGAGATACGATTGCAACTGAAAAACGACTGAACGTCGTGCGATTTCCGCGCTCGCACCGCTTCGTACTCTTTCAAATTTGTTTCACGTTGGCTGTGATCGTGCAGCCACACTGTGATTTATTCTGCGCTGCAGCGTGACTTATCGCAAAAATTCCCAGGGCAAATGACGGCAAAAGCTTAAGCGCGTTCGGGCGATGGCTTCGGTCGCCGATGATCTATAAAAAGTATCGAATGCGTCCCAAAAAAATATATTGCGAATATATTCCTGTGTGCTTTTAACGGGTCTTCTGTGATTAATCCGAGTTCTGTGATTAATGACAGTGGACCATGAAGATTGCTCATGGCCATGCTGCAGTGAACAATTTAGGGTGCGCCTTATCGATGCCTCTGCGCGCAGCGAACAACCGAGTTATAATCCTGTCCGTCGTCGCGATCGCCGCGGTTGCCATCCTCGTTTACGAGGTGGTGCTTCCCGGCAATCGCGCGAAACCGGACGTCGGCACGACGACAATCGCTGACGCGGCGTTGTCCGATGCGCCGAACGCAGCCCCGAAAGATCCGGATAGCGTCGATCTTGCGGATTCCCAGCTCGCTTCGGTCAAGGTCGAGCCGGTGGCGGAACGAGACTTTCCAATCGAGAAGGAGGCCGTCGGCAGCATCGACTTCAATGAAGACATGGCGGTGCAGGTGTTCACGCCCTATCAGGGGCGGATCATCGGGCTGTTCGCCGAGATCGGCGACGACGTGAAGAAAGGCCAGACGCTGTTCACGATCGATAGCCCTGACCTGCTGCAGGCGTCGTCGACCTTGATCGCCGCGGCGGGCGTGTCGGACCTCACCACCCGCAATTTGGCGCGGCTTCGCGATCTTTATACGACGAGGGCCGTTTCCCAGCACGACGTGGAACAGGCCACCTCCGACCAGCAGACCGCCGAAGGCAATCTGCGAGCGGCGCGCGACGCGGTGCGCATCTTCGGCAAGACCGACGCCGACATCGATCGCATCGTCGCCGATCGCGTCGCGGATTCGACACTCGTCGTGCCGAGCCCGATCAACGGGCGGATCACGGCGCGCAATGCGGCGCCCGGGCTCTTTGTTCAGCCTGGCAACGCGCCGGCGCCGTACACCGTGGCCGACATCAACACCATGTGGATGTTGGCGAATGTGGCCGAGACCGACAGTCCGGCGTTCCGCGTCGGACAGCCTGTTCAAGTCAAGGTCAGCGCGTTTCCCGGCCGCGTCTTCGACGCCAAGGTCACCACCATCGGTGCGACGGTCGATCCGAACACGCGCCGCGTCCTGGTGCGGTCCGAGGTCAAGGATCCGCAGCACGAGCTGCGTTCGGGCATGTTCGCGAATTTCGTCATCGCCGTCGCCGCGCCCACGAGATCTCCCGGTGTCCCGATCGACGGGGTGGTGCGCGAGGGCGACGGCACGCAATCGGTTTGGGTCACCGCCGACCGCCGCCGCTTCACCAAGCGGACGGTGAAGATCGGCGATGTGCGCGACGGCTACCGGCAAATTCTCGAAGGCCTGCAGCCCGGCGAGCTGGTCGCCACCGAAGGCGCGATATTCCTGAGCAATGCGCTGGCCACGGCGGCGGACTGAGGCGGATCGGGCGGCAAAGCGCATGATAACGGATCCAGAGGCGACCCGTGCTTAAAGGCTTGCTCACTTTCGGACTGACGCGCCGCCCGCTCGTGCTGCTGGGTCTGTTGGTGTTCATCGGCGCCGGCCTGTTCGCTTTTTCCAAGCTCAATATCGAGGCCTATCCCAATCCGGCGCCGGTGATCCTGGAGATCACCGCGCAATCGCCGGGCCAGTCGGCCGAGGAGATGGAGCGCTACTTCACGATCCCGATCGAGGTCGGCCTTGCCGCCACGCCCGGGGTCGACGTCATTCGCTCGACGTCGTTTTACGGCCTGACCTTCGTGCGCGTCACCTTCCAATACGGGGTCGATTTTTATTTCGCTCTCACGCAAGCGGCGATCAACCTGCAGCAGAACGTCAGCCTGCCGAACAACGTCGTGCCGCAGATCCAGGGCGGCAGTCTGGTCGGCGAAATCTACCGCTATCAACTTGTCGGGCCGCCGCACTTCGGTCTGACCAATCTACGCACCATCCAGGATTGGGTCTTGCAGCGGCGCCTGCTCACCGTTCCCGGCGTCGTGCAAGTGAATACCTGGGGCGGCACCACCAAGGAATACGACGTCGAGGTCGATCTGCACAAACTGGACGCCTACAACGTGACGCTGCCGCAAGTGATCAGCGCTTTGGGCAACGCCAACGTCAATGTGGGCGGCCGTACCATCAATGTCGGGCAGCAGTCCGTGAATATCCGTGGCGTCGGTCTGATGGACTCGGGCGGCACCACGGATTTGACGCAGGGCTATAAGGTCGAAGACATCGAGAATGTGCCGCTGTCGCAAACCAACGGCGTGCCGGTCTTCGTCAAGGACGTCGCCAAGGTTACGGTCGGCTACGTGCCGCGGCTCGGCAAGGCCGGCCGCGACCATGAAGATGACGTGATCGAGGCGATCGTCATCATGAACCGGACGCTGCACACCAATGACGTCGTGGCGCGGGTGCGGTCGGAGATCGAGAAGATCAACAGCGACGGCAGTCTACCCGCCGGTGTGAAGCTCGTCCCATTCTATGACCGGACCACCCTCGTCAACATCACGACCCATACGGTCCTGCACAATCTCCTCTTCGGCTGCGTGCTGATTTTTCTCATTCAATGGGTATTTCTTGGCGATTTGCGCAGCGCGATAATCGTTGGCGTCAATATTCCGTTCGCGCTGTTCTTCAGCATCATCATCCTGGTGCTGCGCGGCGAGGACGCCAATCTGTTGTCGGTCGGCGCCGTCGATTTCGGCATCATCGTCGATGCCGCGGTGATCCTTGTCGAAAATATCTACCGCAATTTCCAGGCGCCGCCGGCTGCCCGGCAGGCGCTGATTCAGCAATTGGCCGAGGAGCGATGGGGCACCGATCCGACGCGCAGCAGGGACGTGTCCGACCCGCGGGCGTGGAACGACCGGCTGCGGCTCCTCCTCGCCAGCGGCCTGCAAGTCGACCGGGCGATATTCTTCTCGACCGCGATCATCGTCGCGGCCTTCATCCCGTTGTTCACCATGCAGGGGGTCGAAGGCCAGATTTTCGGGCCGATGGCGCGAACCTACGCCTATGCGCTGGTCGGCGCGCTGATCGCGACATTCACGGTGACGCCGTGTCTTGCCTCGTTGTTGCTCCCGGAGCAAATCAGGGAAGTGGAGACCGTCGTGGTGCGCGGGTTGCGCTTTGTCTACACGCCGGTGCTGCGCTGGTCGCTGACCAACAGGCGAGCCACCATTGGGATCGGTTTGGCCTTTCTGGTCATCAGCGGCTTCCTCGGCTCGCGGCTCGGCAGTGAATTTCTGCCGACGCTCGAAGAGGGCAATCTGTGGATTCGTGCGTCGATGCCGCCGACCATATCGCTGGAAGCCGGCATGCCGATCGTCAATAGAATGCGGGAAATCCTGCTGAGCCATCCCGAGGTCATCACTGTGATGTCGCAGCACGGTCGTCCCGATGACGGCAGCGATGCGGCCGGATTCTACAACGCGGAATTTTTTGTGCCGCTCAAACCATTCGACGAGTGGCCGGCGGGAATGGATAAGCCAAAGCTGATCAACGAATTGCAGGCCGAATTCGAGAAGGAATTCGTTGGCATCGACATGAACTTCTCGCAATACATCCAGGACAATGTCGAGGAAGGGTTGTCGGGCGTCAAAGGCGCCAATTCGCTCAAAATCATGGGCCCCGATCTGCCGACGCTGGAAAAGCTTGCCAAAGTCGCCATGCGCGAAATGGCCCAGGTGCAGGGCATTACCGATCTCGGCGCGTTCTGGGTGCTCGGACAGCCCAATCTGAATATCAAGATCGATCGCAAAAAAGCGGCGCGATACGGCCTGAACGTCAGTGACGTCAACAACGTCGTTCAAGCTGCCCTGGGCGGGAGCGTGGCGACCACGCTGTTGGAAGCCGACCGACAATTCGGCGTGGTGGTGCGGCTGGCGCCTGAATATCGCGCAGACATGGACGCGGTGCGCAATCTCAAGATCGGCGTGCAGACTGCCGCCGGCAATGCCTATATTCCGTTGAGCGAGCTTGCGGATATTTCGATCGATTCGGGAGCTTCCTATATCTATCATGAGCGCAATCAGCGCTTCATGCCGATCAAATTCAGCGTGCGTGGCCGCGATCTCGCCGGCGCCGTGTCCGAGGCGCAGGAACGCATCGCCCGCAACGTCAAGCTGCCGACCGGCTATCACATCGAATGGGCCGGCGAGTTCGATTGGCTGCAACAAGCCAAAAAGCGGCTTTTGGTCATCATGCCGATCACGCTCGCCTTCATTCTTATCCTGCTCTACGGATTGTTTAATTCCTGGCGCGACGCGCTCCTGGCATTGCTCGGACTGCCGTTTGCGGTGTGCGGCGGCATTGTGGGGCTATACGTCTCCGGATTGGATTTCAGCATCTCGGCGGCGATTGGTTTCATCTCGCTGTTCGGCGTGTCGGTGATGAGTGGCATCCTCATCATCAACGGCTACTATCGTGTCGCGGCCGGCGGCATGGCGCCGCTCGAAGCCATGTTCCATGCCGTCCAGGAGCAAATGCGGCCGATCCTGATGATGTGCCTGTCCGCTTGCATCGGCCTGTTCCCGGCGGCAGTCTCGACCGGCATCGGCAGCCAGGTGCAGCGCCCGCTCGCCACCGTGATTGTGGCCGGCATGCTGATCGGGCCGATCATGTTGCTCGTGGTGGTGCCGGCGTTGCAGACGCTGTTCCTGGGCAGAGTGGCTCCTTCAGCGCCCGCGGCCGAGCCGAACGCGGCGGAGGCAGCCTTCGACTGATGGCCCGCGCCGGCGTCCGGCGCGAACGAAAGCGAAAGAGACCATAAATGAAGATCGGTCCTTTTATTCTCGCAGTCGTCCTGCTCGGTGCTGTGCCGATGCCGGCAAGCTTCGCCGAGGATGCGGCTTCAACGGCCGGCCATCCCGAGGGCTCGAATCCATCCGCGGAGCCGCATGGCTCGCTGCCGCCGGCTGGTGATGCCGGTGGGTTGGTAGCAAAGCCCGACAATCACGCTCCCGCCGAAAATGCAAGCGGCCCCAAATCGGAAGGCAATGCCGGCCCGCAGGAAGAGCGCAATACGAGTGGCAAGCAAAATCTGAAGGCAGGCGTGGACGGCGGTCCCAAAGGCGGCGACGTCAAGACCGGGGAGGGATCTCACACGACCGCGAAAGGCGGCAATTCGCTTGATACCCATGCCGGTGGCGCCGACGCGATCGATACCCACATCACAGCGCCGTCCCGCCGCACACAAAACACATCCGACAAAACTCGCCATCCGAAGTCCAATTTCAAGATCGTCACTCCCGGAAATATTTACCCGCGCCGGCCGCCCGCGCGTGGAGCGGTGAACCCAGCTGCACGGAATGCGATTGGTGTGCCTGTCACGCGACATGAGGGCATGCAGGAACGCAGCACTGAGTCGCACGGCGTTCCTGGGCAGGGTCCCCCTCACGAAGTTCCCGGTAACGCCGCAAGCGGAGCCGGCAGCCCCTCCAGGAGCGACGGCGCACTCGAGCGACCGACGATCGCGCGTCCGAGCGTGGGCCCGATTACGACCGTGCACGTGCCGCAGCGTGGAACAATCAGTGGGACCGGTTTGGTCCGTCGAAATTCCGCACCATCCGGCCTGGGCGGGCCCGCGAAAGCGGTCGCGGGCATCAGTGGCAGCGGCATCCGGCCCAAGCACCCGTGAGTGAAATCGTTTTGCAATGACACTTCACGGCTTGATCAGGCCGCTGGTTGCAGCTTTGATCACGGCCTCGGTCCGTGTCGCCGCACGCAGCTTGATGCGGGCGTTGTCGATGTGAAAATCAATCGTCCGCTTGGACAAGCGGAGCTTGCTGGCAATTTCGGCGGATTTTTTGCCGCGCGCCGCCCAGGTCAGGACTTCGACCTCGCGATTGTTCAGGTTCGCCAACTTTGGCGACAGCTTGGTGCGCGCGACACCGGCAAGCCGGGCATTGATGATGAGTTCAAGCCGTTCGAAATCGATCGGCTTGGTGATGTAGTCGTCGGCTCCGAGCCGGCGCCCCTTGAGTTCGTTGTCCCGGTCGGCCAGCGCGGTCAGGAACACGAAAGGTATCCGCCCCAGGCGCGGGGCGAATTCCTTCAGGCGCTCGAGCACCTCGAACCCCGTCATCCCCGGCATGCTGATGTCGCACAAGACCAGGTCCGGCGTGGCCTTCATGATGACCAGCAGGCCCTCCTGACCGCCATGGGCGATCGTGACCTTGAAGCCGCGGTCGCGCAGCTCTTCCGCGACCAAGGCCGCCGTCTCGCGATCATCTTCGATGCACAGGATATTCTTGTGCATGCGCCATCCGGCTCCTCACCCGAGCAGATGGCATTGCCACGCGACTCAAATTGCCATCGTCCGGACGAAAGTAGCCAATCGCCATGCCCGCAATAAACTGTGAGAAATCGCACGGCGCATTGTGATTAATGACAATAGTTGGCGGCTCAATTGGACCGCTAATAATATTTTATATCTATTATATAGCAGTTGCTCATCCATCCAGTGCGGCGGATGTACTGTGATCAATCACAGTAACAAACGATATTTCTCACAGTTTACTGTGATTGGGCCTAGCGGCATTGATCAAAGCGATTGTTGCGTTCGCGAAATGTCCGCAAGGCAAGGCCCATCGATGGATTTCCGTACGACGAAGAAACGGACGAGAGCGGCGCTCGCCGGTGCGGTCATCGCGATAGCAGCCGTCGTCTACTGGGCATGGCCTGGCAGCGACCGCTCGCAATCGGAAGACGGCGTCACGACCTCCGCCCACGCTGCGCTCGGCGACGCGGCCAACGCAGCCCCGCAAGATCAGGACAGCGTGGAACTGTCGGACTCCCAGCTCGTCTCGGTCAAGGTCGAGCCGGCGCAAGTGCGCGAATTCCCGGTCGAGAAGGGGGCCGTCGGCAGCATCGACTTCAATGAGGACCTGGAGGTACAGGTGTTCACGCCCTATCAGGGGCGGATCATCGCGCTGTTCGCCGAGATCGGCGACGATGTGAAGAAGGGCCAGACGCTCTTCACCATCGACAGCCCTGACCTTTTGAACGCGGAGTCCACTTTAATCGCCGCCGCCGGCGTATTGCAGCTGACCAGCAAAAATCTGGATCGGCTGCGCGATCTCTACACCACCCGGGCCGTTTCCCAGCACGATGTGGAACAGGCCACCTCCGACCAGCAGACCGCCGAAGGTAATCTGCGGGCGGCGCGCGACGCGGTGCGCATCTTCGGCAAGACCGACGCCGACATCGATCGCATCGTCGCCGACCGCATGGCGGATCCGACGCTCATCGTGCCGAGCCCGATCGACGGCCGGATCACGGCCCGCAACGCGGCGCCCGGGTTGTTCGTCCAGCCGGGCAACGCGCCGGCCCCGTACACCGTGGCCGACATCAACACCATGTGGATGCTGGCGAACGTGGCCGAGGACGACAGTCCGGCGTTCCGTCTCGGGCAACCGGTTCAAGTCAGCCTCAGCGCGTTTCCCGGCCGCAAGTTCGATGGCAAGATCACCACCATCGGCGCGACGGTCGACCCGAATACGCGGCGCGTCCTGGTGCGCTCCGAAATCAAGGATCCGCAGCACGAGCTGCGTTCCGGCATGTTCGGTTACTTCATTATCGAAATTGGCGCGCCGCTGCGGTCGCCGGCCGTTCCGCTCGACGGCGTGGTGCGCGAGGGCGACGGCACGATGACGGTGTGGGTCACCGCCGACCGCCGCCGCTTCATCAAGCGCACGGTCAAGATCGGCGATGCCCGCGGCGGCTACCGGCAGATTCTCCAAAGTCTGCAGCCCGGCGAACTGGTCGCGACCGACGGCGCCATCTTCCTCAGCAACATGCTGGCAATAGCAGCGGGCCAATGAAGGCACCTGACGTCAGCAGCGCTCAAAACAGAGATCAGCCGTGCTAATGGGCATTCTGACATTCGGCCTCACCCGGCGCGCGATCGTGCTGTTGGGCCTATTGGTCTTCATCGGCGCCGGCCTCGTTGCCTTCAGCAAACTGAACATCGAGGCTTACCCCAATCCCGCGCCGGTTATTCTCGAGATCACCGCCCAGGCGGCCGGACTCTCGGCCGAAGAGATGGAGCGTTATTACACGATCCCGATGGAGGTCGGCCTCTACGTCACGCCCGGCGTCGACAACATCCGCTCGACGTCTTTCTACGGCCTGTCATTCATCCGCGTCACCTTCAAATACGGCGTCGACTATTTCTTCGCCTATGAGCAGGCGGCATTGAGCCTGCAGCAGAACGTCACACTGCCGGGTGGGCAGATCCCGCAGATTCAGCAATCGAGCCTGGTCGGCGAGGTGTTTCGATATCAGGTGGTTGGTCCTCCGCACTTCGGCCTCACCAACCTGCGCACCGTGCAGGACTGGATCATCACACGGCGGCTCTATACCGTGACGGGTGTCGTCGCGGTGAACTCGTGGGGTGGCACCACCAAGCAGTACGACGTCGACGTCGATCTGCACAAACTCGACGCCTATAGCGTCACGATTCCGCAAATCATCGCGGCGCTCGGCAATGCCAATATCAATGTCGGCGGCCGCGAGATCACGGTCGGCCAGCAGTCGGTGAACATTCGCGGCATCGGGCTGATCGATTCGGGCGGCGATGCGGATTTGACCAAGGGCTGGCATGTCGAGGACATCGAGAATGTCGTGCTCACCCAGGTCAACGGTGTCCCGATCCAGATCAAGGATGTCGCCAAGGTCTCGCTTGGCTACGTGCCGCGGCTCGGCATTGGCGGCAAGGATCACGACAGCGACGTCGCCTTGGCGATCGTGGTCATGGGCCGTACCTTTCACACCAATGACGTCATCCCGCGCATCAAGGCGAAGATCGATCAGATCAACAACGACGGCACGTTACCCCCCGGGGTAAAAATCGTTCCTTACTACGACCGCTCGACGCTGGTGGCGGTGACTACGCACACGGTGCTGCACAATCTGATCTTCGGTTGCGCCCTGGTCTTCGTCATCCAGTGGGTTTTTCTCGGCAATATCCGCAGCGCCATTATCGTCGGGGCGAATATCCCCTTCGCGCTGTTTTTCGCGGTCATCATCATGGTCATGATGGGCCAGGATGCGAACCTGCTCTCTGTCGGCGCCGTCGATTTCGGCATCATCGTCGATTCGGCGGTGATCCTGATCGAAAACGTTTTCCGCAACTTGCAGGGCAGTCCGGGAGATCGCCAATCGCTGCTGGCGCAACTGGCGGAGGAGAAGTGGGGGGACGACCCGACGCGTGGCAGAGACTCGGCGCATCCGCTGGCCTGGAACGACCGGTTGCGACTCATCCTCATCAGCGCCTTGCAGGTGGACAAGGCGATTTTCTTCTCCGCCCTGATCACGGTGGCGGCGTTCGTGCCCTTGTTCACCATGCAAGGCGTCGAAGGCCAGATTTTCAGTCCGATGGCGCGAACCTATGGATTGGCCCTCCTCGGCGCGCTGCTTTCGACCTTCACGATCACGCCGGTGCTGGCCTCCTTCCTGTTGCCTGAGCACGTCGAGGAGGCGGAAACCATCGTCGTGCGCGTGCTGCGCGCCATTTACGTGCCGATCCTGCACTGGTCGCTGATCCATCGCAAAGTCATGGTGGCGATCGCGCTGGCATTTCTCGCCATCGTAACGCTGTTGGCGACGCGGCTCGGCAGCGAATTCCTGCCGGCGCTCGAGGAAGGCAATCTGTGGATTCGGGCGTCACTGCCGCCGACGATCGGGCTGGAGGCCGGCGAGCCGGCGACGGCGAAGATGCGCGAGATTCTGCTCCGCCACCCCGAAGTGCTCACGGTCGTCTCCCAGCACGGCCGGCCCGATAACGGCAGCGATGCTTCGCCGTTCGCCAATGTCGAGTTGTTCGTGCCATTGAAGCCGTTTGACGAATGGGCGCCGGGTTTGACGAAAGACAAGCTCGTCGAGCAATTGCAGCAAGAGTTCAACGACAGTCTGCCGGGGATAAGCTTCAATTTTTCGCAGTACATCCAGGACAACATCGAGGAAGCGCTGTCTGGCGTCAAAGGCGCCAATTCGGTCAAGATCATCGGCCACGATCAGAATATCCTGGAAGACTTGGCCAACAAGGTCCAACATGAAATGGCGCAGGTCAGGGGCATTGCCGACCTGGGCATTTTCCACGTCCAGGGACAACCGAACCTGAATATCAAGGTGGATCGCGAAAAAGCCGCCCGCTACGGTCTCAATACCGGCGACGTCAACAATACGGTGCAGGCGGCGCTGGGCGGCACCGTCGCGACCACGGTGCTGGAAGGCGACCGCCAGTTCGCCGTTACGGTTCGGCTTCCGCAAGAGTATCGCGACTCGCTGGAATCGATACCCGATCTCAAAATTGCCGGCGGCAACGGCGGCAACGCGTATATTCCGCTGCGCGAGCTCGCCACCATCACGCTGGATACCGGCGCCTCCTATATCTATCATGAGGCCGGCGAGCGCTATATCCCGGTCAAATTCAGCGTTCGCGACCGCGATCTCGGCAGCGCGGTTGCCGAATCGCAGCAGCGCATTGCTAAGAACGTAAAGCTGCCGCCCGGCTACCGCATCGTCTGGGCCGGCGAGTTCGAAGACTTGCAGAACGCGCAGGCGCGCCTCGCGGTGATCGTCCCAATCAGCCTGCTCCTGATCGTCGTCTTGCTCTACAGCCTGTTCAATTCGCTGGGCGACAGCCTAATGGTGCTCGCCGGCATTCCGTTCGCGGTCGGCGGCGGCATTATTGCGCTGTATTTTTCCGGCCTGAATTTCAGCGTCTCCGCGGCGGTCGGCTTCATTTCCTTGTTCGGCGTGTCGGTGATGAATGGCATTTTGATCATGACCTATTACAATGAGGTCAAGGCCGGCGGCATGGGCACCATCGACGCCATGTTCCATGCCGCTTCGCAGCGGATGCGGCCGATGCTGATGACGGCGCTGTCCGCCTGCATCGGGCTATGGCCGGCGGCGGTCTCGACCGGTATCGGCAGCCAGGTGCAGCGCCCGCTCGCCACCGTGGTGGTCGGCGGCATGTTCATCGGACCGATCATTTTGCTCGTGGTCGTGCCGGCGCTGCAGACACTGTTCCTTGATCGAGCGGCGCGTCCTGGGCCCACGGCTGAGCCGAACGCGGCGGGAGCGGCAGCCTTCGATTGATGTCTGCGCCGGGGCTCCGGCGCTAACGACGGCGAAAGAGGCGTCAATGAGGATCGGTCCTTTTATTGTCGCGGTCGTCCTGATCGGTGCTTCGCCGATACCGGCAAGTTTCGCCGAGGATGCGGTGCCAACGGCTGGCCACCCGGCGAGCTCAAATCCGTCCACTGAGCCAAGCGGTTCGCCACCACCTGCCGGCGATGCTGGCGGTTTGGTACTAAAGCCTGCCAATCATGCTCCGGCCGAAAACGCCGCCGCGCCCAAATCGGACGGCAATGCAGGGCCGCAAGAGGTGCGCGGCGCGAGTGATAAGCAAAATCTGAAGGCAAGTGAGGACGACGGACCCAAAGGCCGCGGTGTCAATGCCCCCGCCGGGGAGGGACCTCATTCGGTCGCGAAGGGCGTCAATTCAACTGATACCCATGGCGGCAACACTGACGCGATCGATACGCGCATCACGGCGCCGTCCCACCGTGCGCGCAACGCCTCTGGCAAAGCTCACGATGCAAAGTCCAACTTCAAGATCGTCGCCCCTGGAAACAATCACACGCGCCCGTCGCCCGGTTCGCTAAAACCCGTCCAGCGCAATGCGATTGGCCAGTCGGTTGCCGGCCATGACGGGGTGCGCGGCCGCATTAACGACAGTCACGTTTCGTCGGCGCATGCTCCAAGCCCAACCGTCGCGGGCACTTCTGCCGCCGGCGGGGTGAGCGGCCCAACCGATGTCAAAACCGGGCTGGAGCGACCGGCAATCGCGCGTCCAAGCCCCAGCCTGATCGTGAGCGCGCCGGTGGTGCAGCGCGGCACGATCACAGGCACTGGCCTGGTTCATCGAAATTCCGCTGCATCGGGCATAGCTGCATCGGGCATAGGCGGGCCGGCGAAAGTGTCCGGCGGCATCAACGGAACCGGCACCCGGCCTATACACTGAGCTCGGCTGGGTCGAATCTTTCTGCCCGATTTTAGAACAGCCGCCGCCGCAGGCCGCGAATCTGAGCGGGCCTAAATAACGAAACGTCCGTTTTCGCTGACTTTATTTTAGGCAAGAACAGGTGCAAATGCCTGGTTCTACACCAATTTTTATAGAAACAGCGTTGAATCCACTGAGGGTCTTTATAAGATGGGTCCTATACTTATATACAATCTATATTTCTGCGGCAGAAAAGCGTATAATTGCCAAAAAGGGCTCTGGAATAAGGGCCGCAATAAAAAAATTGGAGAGAAACGATGTCATGGATGCCGATGAGAGCGAGTGAATGGTCGCGGCGGGCGATTGGTCCTGACGTGCAAATGGCGGCGTCCAATGTCCCGGCCCTCCTGCACTACTCGGGCGTTGTTTTACGGGCGCTGTTCATGGTCGTAATGATGCTGATCACTTGGCGCGTGAGCATGCCCCAGAGCGAAACAATCTGGACGGTGTACGAGACCCCAGGCGATCTCATGCGGATGGTCCTGGGCTTGGCCGTCTGCGCTGGGATCGGGATCCAGCTTTTTAGGGCGCCCTATGATGACCAACGCTATCGGACTTGGCGCTACTTAGGCCTTGTCGCGGTGCCCTTCGCCTTGATCTGCCTCGTCGCCGTTTGGTGACCCCCCAAAGCTAGATAGGCGGAAGGTCGCTACCTTTGGCGGGCGCCAAGACCCCGGCCGCCCGGTGGCAGACTGGTCGATCCCACAAGCCAAAATTACCACCCGCGTTTGGTCGGTCCATTGGCATTTTCGCCCGAGGGCGCCTCAAAATATATTAAATGTATATTTATCCGGGGAATCCGCGTATCTTGGCCCTGCCGGGCTCAGTGACATGGATTCCTATGGAGCGAAGCTTTGGGTGCAGCAGGAGAATCCTCTGAAAAGGGGTCGCGGGCTTCCGACGTTCCAGCCTGGCTTTACGTAGTCGGCGTCCTATCGCGAATCGTATTCATCATCGCCTTGGTCGTGGTGATCCTGCTCGTCAGCAGGCCCCAGAGCGAAACAATCTGGACGGCTTATGAAACACCGGCTGATCTCATTCGGATGATCTCGGGTTATGTCATTTGCGTCGGCCTAATGATCTACCTTTTCACGACGCCGAAGGACGCCGCAAGCCATCGCGTTTTGCTCTATGTCGGGGCTGCCGTCGTACCTTTCGCGCTGATCTGTCTCCTCGCCAATTGGTGATTCGGCGAAACGCGACGCCAATTACTGCGGCAATCGACAAATAGGATTTGCCTTCGTCAATGCGCACGCGCCTCGCGCGCGATGGGGATGGGGAGGCGAATGCGAACCGTGGTTCCAAGCCCGGGACCCTCGCTTGTAACGTCGAGCCGGCCGCCATTCGTCGCAATGAACGTGCTGGCGATCCAAAGTCCGAGACCGGATCCGGCGGCCGCGGCTGCGTGGCGCGTGCCGCGAAACGACCGTTGACCGGCGAGCTGCCGCTCGTCTGGCGTCAATCCGATGCCCTGATCGGAAACCGACAATACCACCCAATCCTGATCGACGCGTCCGTCGATCTTGATCGTCGAGCCGGAGGGCGAGTATTTCGCGGCATTTTCGAGCAATTGGCTCACCGCATTCTCGACGAGAGCAGATTGCACCTTGACCAAGGGAAGGCTGGGCGCCAGGGAAACGTCGAGTTGATGTGCGGCGAGTTGCGTGCGTTTCTGCTCGATCGCTCCGCGAACGATGTCCACGGGATCGGTCAATTCCGCGCTCGCCTGCTTAACGCCGGTCGTAATGCGCGCGGCCGCGATGATGTTTTGTATATTGCTGTCGAGCCGCGCCGCCTCATCATACACCATCGTTACCAGCGATCGCGCTCGATGATCCTCCCTGATGGCAACCATCTGCGCCAATACGCTTGCCGCGCCTAGGATCGACACCAATGGATTGCGCAAATCATGGGATATCGTCGTGACCAATGCATTTTTCAAAGTATCGGCCTGGATCTGCAGCTGGAACTCTTCGACCGCTTTCACGAGGTCGAGACGCGCCAGAGTTTCGGTCGCCTCCGTGAGAGCGTCGTCGACGCGATGATTGAATATCCGTTTGGCGTCGACGACACCGGTTCCGAGGTCGGCGAAGGCGAGATATTCCAGCGTCCCAAGCGGTACCCGGCGCACCAGCCAGGTATGACGCGTGGCGTCATCCATGATCGTGTGCGGCTCCATGTCGTCGAGCGACGTCATCGCTGCCGCGTCGCGCCGGACCGTCGTCGGCAATGCCGGATCCGCGGATCGATCGTCTTCGACGTTTCTTGCCTCGATCAGGATGGTCGGACGGCCGAGACGTCGCGAAAGATAGTTCTGCGTTGCGCGGATCAAATCCGCCGTCGTGAAACAGACCGCCAGTTGTCTTGAATAGCCGTAGAGATCGTAAATTTCCCTCTCGCGCTTGCGGAGGTCCGCCGCAAGCCCGCCGCCCACCAGCGCAACGATCAAGAAAACAATCAAATCGGCGATGTTTTGCGTGTCGGAAATCCAAAAACTGTAAAGCGGCGGATAAAAAAAGAAATCGGCTGAAAGCGCCCCGGCGACTGCCGCCAGAATTGCCGGTCCCGTGCCCCACCAAACCGCCGCTAGCAGCACCGGAATCAAAAAGATGACGGTGACCAGATTTACGGTGCCCAGGATTCCGGTAAAAACAAAAGTGACGAGGGTGGCACACGCGACCAGCAGCAGCGTTCCGCCTACTCGAATGGTTGCAGCCCGCACCGAACTAAAAGCGGAACGTTCGCGCTCGTCGTCGTCGGAGTAGCGCTCCGCGGACAGCCGCCAATGCCCGGTGGCCAAGTCTCGAATCTTCCGAAGTACAAACCTCAATTTGTCAGGTCTCCGACCCGCAGGAGGAAGGCTCGAGCGTGAAAGAGCCGCACTCGAAGTGGAAATCATGCGTGCCGTTCAAATCGTTCTCGACCAAGGAGTGCTGGCATGTTGGCGAATCTTGAAAGGCATTATCTGCATGCGTAGATGGCGCGCGGCCCGGCCGGCGGAAGCCAGCCGCAGGTTCGATGCGGCGACGTCGTGTCTTGCGTGACGACGAGTGGCTGCGGCGTCGCCTCGACCGTCGTGCAGCGGTAAACCGCGCGGCCTCCCGGTCCGATCCAGTCGCAGACTCGGTGCGGCGCATTGTCTTGCTTGAAGACGACCGCCGGCCGCGGTGCTTCGACCTTGCAACGGTGCTCGCAGCTGATTTTTGTTTTGTGATGCACTGCATAGGCCGGCACTGCGAATAACGTCATGCCGAACGCGATGCTGATTGAAGTTGTCAGGCGCATTTTTTCTTGTCCCCACAGATTTTTGATTGGCGACCCAGCAATTCATTATGAGAAGCCGGCGTGCGACGATAAAGCTGATTATCTTTTGGCAATTGAGCGATAATTATGCAGTAGCTTAAAAACTAAACTTCGCGCCGCGCGACGTCGGGGACCCTGGCGATTTAACATAGCCTCGTCCACAGCAGCAGAATGTCGCGAAAGAAATGCGGTCCAATCGAGCTTTGGCAGATCGCGAACCTGGGGTCGGCCGTTTTTACGGCTTCATTTCGGCACTGGCGCCACTGGAAAAATATCTTTAAAATATCTTTGGTTGTTGGGGGCGTCGCATGGCTCAATGGTTGGCGGGTGAGTTCACGTTATTGGGCGTCCATTTTCAGAATTGGATGCCGCTGGCGTTGGCTATTATCGTATTGTGGGTGGCCTTCATGTGGTGGAAAGGCTCGTTCGACGCTCGCCAATGACGCGCACCGCACTTACCGGACCCTTCCGGTGAAGCGAAGCCATCCGCTATGTCAGTGTAAATTCTCAGGCCCAAAAAAAGGGCGGGGTCGGATTGGCGATCCGACCCCCTTTTCACCACGAACTGCAATCGGGGCATACACCGGTAGCAGCCACTCCAGATTATTCAGTTATTGCACTGCGTCAAATAGAAAAAAAATATTGTGCCGTAATCACTAGCATCATGCATCGTCGGCGGGGCTTGCGCCGCAACGGAGCGGATCAACAAGGCACCTGACAGGATGACATTGCGCGATATTTCGTGGACGTCGCGCCCACTAGCCACTCACTGCGCCGGCGCGGGCTTGTCCACGTAGATCGCGCGGCCTCCCGGACCGATCCGGTTAAGTCACATGTACGGGTCTGCCGTCGATACAGCCAGAGACGTGAGCCAGGCTCAGAATGATGCCAATGATCGCTATTGCTCGGCGCGCCCGACAAGCTAATTCGAAAACGCGGCCGGTGTAGCTGGGGACGGCGCGAGGGCGTTGGCGGCCTCGCGCTGGAGATTGAGCGACGGGTAAAGATACTTGTCCATGAACCAGTTGCGCTGCCGCGCCGCAAAGCCGGCGAACTTCGCTTCGGCTTCACGCTTTGCCGCGGGAAAACGCCTGCCCCAGCCGGAATAATCCCGCGCCAACACTTCCAATGACACGATGGCTGTTGCAATCAGCAGAAACGAATCGTTCGCGCGTTTCGCACATCTCAACTTTGACGCGTTCCTGAAGACCTGCATCAGGTCGCGATGGCACTCGATAATGTCGCGCGCATCCGAATGCCAAAGCATATCGGGCAGGCGGGCATAGCCATGTATTGCGTGATAGCTCTCGACCAATTTGCGGCACTTGAGCGCCAGCTCTTTTGGTACAAAGCGAAAATTGAAATTGGCGTTGAAATCGCCGTCCGCCGGTTCGGCCGGGTCATTGGCTTCGATAGTTGTATGGTCGATCAACGACATCGCACAACCCGGAGCGGCGAAAATTGCGCCTGCACGGACTGTAACCGCAGCGCTCATATATATTCGAGATCAATTCCCGACTTCCAAAGTAGAGATAAAATAGCAGTTCGGGTGGCCAATAGGCACACACCATAGCGCTCGCCGCCAACGTTTCACGCGATCGCTGAGCCTGCCCAGATGCTAAGCAAACTAGCCCGGCCGGCTGATACTTGGTTGAGCCGACGAGACGAAAACCCCAATCCACAGCGTGCCTTCTAAACTTGGCTACTGTGACCGAATAGTAACATTTCCATATGGCGCCCAATCGTAACGATCACTGCCACGTTGTAATCCATTGATACAAAGGCATTATTTTTGATTCACCCGGCTGAATGCCGGCAATCCTGGGTCAATGCGGAGTTTGACGAGCGCTGCAAGCCTCTTGAGCTTCGACCGAGCTGTCTGGTGAGGCTTTACGCAAAAGGCCGCAAAGGCGGCCAATGAGATATTTTTTAGATATTAAACGTCGGTTCCAAACAATATCGACTCTTCTGCCCAATCCTAAAAATATGACCATCACTGATTTCGCAGTTGCGAAGCGCTCTAACCGGATGCCGCTTCTAAATTGCGAAGATAAAACGGGGTGGGGTCATGAAATCACTGCTTTTGGGCAACAACAGCTTCGGCTCATATACGTTCAATTTGCCGGATCGCGTTTTCAAAGGCCTCGGCGCTGTCGCGATCGCGGCGGCGCTGGCGACGCCCGCTCTCGCCGCCGACATGCCGATGCCGGTCAAGGCTCCGGCGGCGCCGATCGTGTGGAGCTGGACCGAATTCTACTTCGGTGTCCACATCGGCTACGCCGACGCCAATACATCGTGGTGTACCGATGCCTTCGCGGTGAATTGCGCCACCACCCGCGCCGATACCATCACTCAAAACCCCTACGGCTACGCCGTCGGCGGTCAGTTCGGTTATCGCTGGCAGGCGACCAACAATATTGTCATCGGCGCCGAATACATGCTCGACGGAGCGCAGATCAATGTCACCAGTCATAGCGCCTTGGATCCTACCGGCACGCGCTATTCGCAGTTCAACAACATTGAAAGCGCAACCGGCCAGCTCGGCTTCGCCTTCGATCGGACGTTGATCTACGGCAAAGGCGGCTGGGCATTGACCAACGTCAATTTCGACGCCGCCGACACGGTCACGGGCGCCGATCTGAGTAATCCAAGTTGGCGATGGGTGCAGGGTTGGACCGCGGGAGCGGGCCTCGAATACATGCTGTGGACGCATCTGAGCATCGGCGTCGAGTACAACTACTACCAGTTCGACATCGGCAATTTCACCAATCTCAGAGACAATACCGGAGCCACGATCGGCTGCTCGTTCTGTAATTTCGGAAAGACGAGCGTGCAGACCGTACTCGCGCGCATCAACGTAAAGCTTTGGCCCTGGGGGCCGTAACAATCGCAAATGCTGGGGACTAAAGCCGGGAGCGTATGTCGCGTTGGCGTGTGGTGCTCTCAGACAAAACGGGGTGGGTCATGAAACGGCTTCTTCTACTTGGCGTGTCGCTTTTGGCCGTCGCGGCATCGACAAATATCTCGATGGCAGGTGAGCCGGCTGGGTGGACGGGCGGAATACCCGGCCCGGAAGATGGCAACGGCCTCGCTGGTCCGTGGATTTTTGGACCCAATTGCGATCCGACCATCAATTA
>Ga0181518_10001249_pt1 | contig 26465 bp, 24 predicted proteins | sample PEATcosm2014_Bin_28_FD_119751 | JGI IMG/M metagenome (GOLD analysis project Ga0181518, IMG submission 119751) | Peatland microbial communities from MTU Mesocosm Facility, Houghton, MI, USA - PEATcosm2014_Bin01_60_metaG | ecosystem: Environmental > Terrestrial > Soil > Wetlands > Peat | place...
ATCCCGAGTACTACCAGGACATGGCCCAGAGAATCGCGGGCGAAGTGGGCGGGTACTACGTCAACCAGTTTGGCAATCCCGCCAACCCGCGCGCGCACGAAACGACGACAGGTCCCGAGATCTGGCGGCAAATGGACAATCGGATGGACGCCATGGTGTGCGGCGTGGGTTCGGGCGGCACCATCACGGGACTGGGGCGCTTCTTCGCGCGCCACGCTCCCAGCGTCGAGATGGTCCTGGCCGATCCTGCGGGCTCGGTGCTGGCGGAACATGTGCGCAGCGGGAAGATGCTGGCGGCGGGATCTTGGCTGGTGGAGGGCATCGGCGAAGACTTCCTGCCGCCCATCTGCGACCTGTCGCCGGTGCACCACGCCTACACCGTGTCCGACGAGGACAGCCTGCTCACGGCGCGGGCCCTGTTGCGCCAGGAAGGAATTCTTGCCGGCTCGTCCTCAGGAACCCTGGTGGCTGCGGCGTTACGCTACTGCCGCGAACAGAAGACCGCCAAGCGCGTGGTCACGCTGATTTGCGACAGCGGCAGCAAGTACCTGTCCAAGATGTTCAATGACTTCTGGATGCAGGACCACGGCTTTCTGCGCGACCGGCCCACCGGCGATCTGCGCGACGTGATCGCCCGCCGCCCGGATCAGGGCGAGGTAGTCGCCGTCTCGCCCGCAGACACGCTCCAGACCGCACATGCGCGCATGAAGATATCCGAGATTTCTCAGCTTCCCGTACTCGACGGCGCGCGCATTGTTGGCCTGCTGGACGAATCGGACCTGCTGCGCGCCGTGACCGCAGCGCCCTCTGCGTTCGGCCAACCGGTGCGCGACTTCATGACCACTCAGCTGGTCACGGTCAGTCCCGATGCGCCGCTCGATTCTCTCTTCACGCTCTTCGATCGCGGCCTGGTGGCCATCGTCTGCGAGGGTGAGAAGTTCCTCGGCCTCATCACCCGCATCGACGTGATCAACCATTTCCGTCGGGTGCACGGCTGAATGCGGCCGAGCGGGATTTTCAACGCGTAGATGACGATGGCGTGATCAGGGCCTCACGAAGGCCGCCACGGCTGGATCGCGAAGCATCTGTGCCAATTCCTGGGGGCCAGGCCGCTCGGGACGATCGCGCTCGCGGTGCACCAGGCAGAGGAACCCCAACGGTTCCCCACGCGTGGCTTGCAACTGGTGCCAGGTGCCGGAAGGGATGTGCACGACGTCCAACGGTCCGACGTCCACTATTTCCGATCCCGACAGGACCCGTCCCTTTCCGCGCAGGACCACAACGATGTGCAGATGCTTGTGCCGTTCCAAGGTGGAATGGCCATCGGGCGCGATCTCGAAATAGCGCAACTGCACCGGAAGCCCGTCGCGTCCGTCGGACAGAATCTGACGGGTGACGCTGCAAGAATCCGACTCGCCTTCCTTGTAGGGGAGCAGGTCTACGCTTTCCCAGCGAAAGTTCCCCCGGTGCCTCTGCAAGTCAGCCATGCCCAACATCCTCCTTGGGTTGCCAGGGGTAAAGCGATACGCCGATCATGTGGATACTATACGAAATCAGAGTCTGGTAGGCAAGACAGGGTTGGCGCGTGCGTTAGGGTTGACCGCCGAACGTCCCGGTGGTGTGAACCTTCGCATGGAACCACCCGGCTTGACCAATCCCTCAGCCTAGTTCAGGGATGCGTTTGGGAGACGCCGAGAAACTCGGCACCCTCCGCCACGATCTCCACTATCTGATCGTCGGTCACCTCTGGCAGTTCTTCCGTGTCGTGATCGGACATTTCCTGGGACCATGCACCCGAGCTGCCAGGCTGATCCTGGCGTGCCTCCAAAGGCAAGTCCTGCCCCATGCTCGGTTGACTGTGGGCAGACTTGCGATGCCGCCTATGTTGCCTCTTGCTCATCACCGTTCTTCCTTCCTCTGCGTCCACTCTCCCTTGGCCGCCAACGAGGCCCTCAATCTTCATGCCACAAGAGTTAGATTCCGCGCCCCTTGACTTAGTGTCCGGAATGTATGTGATTGTCCTCCCTTGGACGGCGATAAAATCCGTTGTCGGCGACCCAATGGCGCAGACTCTGCGCACAACGTGCCGATCAATGGGCTTCCGGGAGTGCGAAGCGCTGACCTGGCTGTGACCGGCGAACACTAACGGCCCTCTGCCCTGCCAGTCATGTGTAAAGGCGTGAGGGTGACGGATCACGTTTGGGAGATCGGGGATATCGTTGATCGGCTTGGCGAGTAGAACGTCGGTGCCCCCTTGGTATGCGGCTGCGCGAACAGTTGCAGGACGTCGCCTCGCTCCGGGTAAGGAATCTACTTGGCCTTCTTTCCGGGAAACACTGGTGATGGCGACATTTTCGCCTTGGCAGCCAGCGCCTTTTGATTCTTGTCCGCGGTGTCCTGCTTCCTGGATTTGTCTTTCGCCTTCGGTGACTTGTCGCCCATGGTGATACCCTCCCGCAGTTTAGTAGGGGAATGCTCCCCCCTTTCCCTGGGCAAGTCCAAGACAATCGCGCAAGGTAGATATCGGTGCTGGCTTTCACATGCAGCGTAGTTCCCCCAAGCTCACCCTCGCTTTCGTTCCCGGAGCCCACCCGGCGTATGTCCCGCTCGGGGTCGCGGTACTCGCCGGTCACGTTCGTCGCCACAGCCCGAACGCCGAGCTGCATGTCGTGGATCTCAACCAGCACGCTTGGCGCTCCTTGCTCGCGTCGACCACCGCGAGCTGCGCTGCCGCCGCGTTTTTCGCTGGGCGGGCGGCCGATTTCTACCACGAGGCGACCTACCTCACGCAGCTCGCCGTGCTCGGCGACCTGGCTCGGCAGCTCGGTGAGGTCGAGCGCGATGCCCGGCGCTACCTCGAAGGAGAGTCGCCCTCGGCCCCACTCATCGCGTTGCTCAGCGCAGAGGCCACGGCCGTGCTCGAGGGGGATCCAGACGTCATCGGCCTCTCGGCGCTCTACTTGCCCCAGCTCACCTTCGCCCTCGCCCTCGCTCGCTGGCTGGACGCCGATCAGCCGCTGCGGCCGGCCCGCCGCCCGCTCGTGCTTCTCGGCGGCGCCGCCACCTCACACGTCGAGGTGCCCGAGTTGCTCGCCGCCTGCCCGTTTTTGGATGGGGTCGCCGTCGGCGAAGGCGAAGCAGTCTTCAGCGCGCTGCTCGAAGGCCGCTCTCACTTCGAGATCCCGGGCCTCGCCACAGCGCAAGTTCCGCACACCGCCCCAGGTTGCGCTGCCGCCGTCCTGCTGGGTGCGGCCGACTTCTCCGACCTCGCGCTCGCAGGCTACTTGGTGCCCGAGCTCGTGCTTCCCGTTTTGCTCTCCCGCGGTTGCCGCTGGCGCGCCTGTTCCTTCTGTGCCCACAATTTCTCCTTTGGCGTCTATCGACAAAAGAACGCCGCCGCCTTCGCCGACGAGCTCGCCCTGTATGGCCAGCGCTATGGCGCGCGCCACTTCTACCTCGCCGATCAGTACATAGGACCGCGGGCTCTTGCCGAGCTCAGCGACGCCATCAGTGCGCGCGGTCTCGATCTCGCGTTCCACTCGATGGCGCGGCCGACTGGACGCTACACCAAAGCATTGCTCGCCACTGCCCGGGCGGCAGGGTGCGTTTGGCTTTCCTTCGGCGTTGAGACTGGCTCCGAGCGATTGCTCGATCTGTGCCGCAAGGGCACCCACGTGGCGGAGATCCGCGCCGCGATCGGCGACAGCGCCCGCGCCGACATCTCGAACCTCGTGATGCTCGTCTTCGGTCTACCCACCAGCACGGACGTCGACATCGAGTCGACCCTCGACCTCCTGGGCGAAATCCACGATCACGTCGACGCCTTCACCAAGAGCGAGTTTGCGCTCTTCGACCACACCGAGTTCGCGCGGCGCGCGCCAGAGCTCGGGCTCGCCGTCAGCGGCCGACGCCTGTTGCTCACAGTCTTGGGGCGCACGGTGCACAGTTTTCGCCTGGACTTCATGGAGCGCGGTGTGGCCGGTGACATGCGCCCGTCCCGCTCGGGATTGGAGATCGCCCGCTTCCAGTCACGCCGTCGCTGGCTCGGTGAGGCGCGCGTCTACGAACAGCTCGTGGCCGAGCATTACTTGCTCTACGCGGCCCGCCGCCGCTGAAGGCTCCGTCACGCGATCCGAAGCACCACCTTGCCCACTGTGCCGCCGGCTTCGAAGGTTTTGTAGCTCTGCACGGCCTCTGCCAGCGGGGCGATCTTGTCGATGACCGGCTTGACCAATCCCTCGGCCAGCAGACGTTCCAGTTCGGCGTAGTCCTCGGGATGGTCGCGCAGGTTGCCCAACTTGATCTCCCTGCTGCCGAACACCTTCTGCCAAACCGATCGCGCAATCAGTGCGGGATTCGGCAGTGTGGTCACCAGGATCCCGTGGTCTTTCAGCGCGCGGGCAACCGCGCCGAACTTCAGGTGGCCGTGGGCATCGAAGACCACGTCGTAGCGGAGGCTGCCCGATGTGAAGTCCTGGCTGCGGTAATTGATCACGGCATCTGCGCCCAGAGATCGTGCCCGTTCGGCGTTGTGGTCACTGCACACCGCTGTCACTGTGGCGCCATGGGCCTTGGCGATTTGCACGGCAAAATGCCCTACCCCACCGGTGGCGCCATTGATGAGCACTGTCTTGCCCTGCAGTTCGCCGCATTGGCGAAGTCCATTGAGCGCCGTCAGGCCGGCGATGGGCAATGCCGCTGCGATGTCGAACGACATCCCGTCGGGCATCCGCCGCAAGCGGTTTGTCGCCACAGCCAACCGCTCGGCCTGGGCCCCTGGCTTGCGCAACATCACGGGCGTGATGCCATAGACTCGGTCACCCGCCGACACGTCGGTCACGCCCGCGCTGACCCGTTCCACCACGCCCGCGAAGTCCGAGCCGAGGCTTTTCGGGAAGGTCTTGCCCGTCATGAACTTCATCTCGCCTGCGCGCACCTTCCAATCACACGGGTTGATCGAGGACGCCTTGACCGCGACCACCGCCTCGCGCCGCCTGGGCTGGGGCTCAGGCAATTCGCCTACCTGCATGACCTCAGGACCGCCGTAGGACTTGATGTACAGAGCTTTCATTTCGTGCACTCCCCTGCCGGCCCACCGCCGGCTCCCAATCGGGGCGTATATGCCACTCACTCGCGCCGCTTTCCAGAATGAAAGGTCCGGCTCTAACTGCGCGACGTCGGAGGCGTCCGCCCGGTGAAATGTCTTCGATGGGAGCCGCAGTCGAGGCCCGGGGCATGACGGCCACTGGACTACAACGACGTCGCGGCGGGGTCACCGACGGGCCGCCTGCCAAGAACCCGCAGCGCGGTCGCCAGTACCAGCGGGACCACACCGACCACGATGAAGATGACGTCGGCGCCGATGCGCAGCCATTCCAGCACGTGAAACGTCCCGCTCATCAGAAACGTCAACCGCCGCGCGTGCCAGTACCCGTTGGCCAGCGAGTCCGCAAGCTGAAGGACGCCCCCCGGAAAGAGATCGATCGCCATCATCAACGCCAGGCCTAGGTTGAGCCCCCAGAAGCTTGTCTTCACCAGCCGCTCGGTCCGCTTCCAACCGGCGTTGTCCGACAGGCAGCGCAGACAGAACACGAGCACCGCCAGGGCCAACAAGCCGAAGACACCAAACATGGCTGCGTGGCCGTGATTCGCCGTCAACAGCGTGCCCACTTCGAAATACGAAACGATGGGCAGATTGATCAGGAACCCGAATACGCCCGCCCCGACGAAGTTCCAGAACCCCACTGCCATCAGGAAGTAGATGGTCCATTTGTGGTCTGCGGCGACCGCACGCACGGACGGCTCGGCGTGAAGATGGCGCAAGCGAATGAAGTCCCAGGCATCCAGCGTAAGAAGCGTGAGTGGGACCACTTCCATTGCGGAAAAGCACGCCGCCAGGCCCATGTTCAGAGTGCCCTGCCCGGTGAAATACCAATGATGCCCGGTACCGATGATTCCAGCGGCCAGAAAGAGAATGGCGTCAAGGTACACCATGCGCGTCGCGGTCCGCACCGACACCAAGCCAAGCTGGCGGAACATCACGGCCACCAGCACCGTGGCAAACAACTCGAAGAAGCCTTCGACCCAAAGATGAATGATCCAGAAGCGCCAGTTGTCGATGACCGCGAAGTTGGTACGCGGGCCGAAGAACAGCGCGGGCAAATAGAAGAGCGGAATTGCCACGGCCGCGTAGAGAAACAGCGAGGCGAGCTGCCCGCGTTCCTTCTGCTTCATCGCAGGTCGCAACGCTCGGAACATCAGCACCAGCCAGCCCACCAAACCTGCGGCCAGCAAGAATTGCCAGAAGCGCCCCAGGTCCAGGTATTCCGAGCCCTGGTGCCCCAGCCAGAACCAGAGATTGCCCAGCTTGTTGTTGATGCCGAGAAACTCACCCCCCATACTGCCCAGCACCACGACGGTGAGAGCGCCCAACAGCACGAGGACGCCCACGCGCTGGCCCTTGGGCTCGCCGCCACCGACCAGAGGCGCCATGAAAAGGCCGCCCGCAACCCAAGCGGTCGCGATCCAAAAGATGGCCAGTTGCAGATGGTAGGTGCGCAGCAAATTGTACGGCAGGAAGGCTGAGATATCGATCCCATAGAAGGCTCCGGGCTCGACCCGATAGTGCGCCAGGCCGCCGCCGACTAGCACTTGCAGCAGGAAGAGCAGCACCACTACGACGAAGTACAGCCCCGTCGCGCGCTGACTGGGAGTGATCTTCCAGGTAAGCAAGGGACTGTCGTACACATGCTGGGCCTGGCGCTCCCCGTGCCAACCGAGATAGTCAAATCGGCCCACAAGAAACAGCACAGCGCCGAGACCGGCCAGCAGAGTGATGAGACTCAACGCGCTCCACAAGTACGTCGAGGCGGTCGGGTGGTTGCCCGCCGCCGGGTCGTAGGGAAAGTTGTTGGTGTACGAATAGTCCTTGCCCGGGCGCTGGGCAGCGGCCGCCCATGCCGCCCAGGCGAAGTACGACGTCAGCGTCGTCAGCTCAGCCGGGTTGCTGATGTATCCGCGCGCGAGGCCAGGAGCGGGATTGGGTCCCGAAAAGTAGCTGGACCATTCCCGCTTTTGGATCGAGTAGGCCGCAGCTTCTCCCGGCGTGAAGACAAGCTTGTCACCTTCGGCGTCGTATCGGTTCTGTTTCAACGTGCGCCGTGTTAGCTCCGCGGTTTCTGCGGCCGCGCCCATCTCCAGTGCAACGAACGGCCGCCCGAAGCGTGCGCTGGCAATGGAGTCGCGCATGATCTCGGTCAGGCGATGCAGGTACTCCGCACTGTAGTCGGGGCCAAGATACGCCCCGTGGCCCCATAGGGTGCCGTGTTCCATGAGAGCATACTTGAGGAAGACCTCCTGGCCGGCCTCGATGTCCTCGCGGGTGAAGATCGTCGCACCCCGCTCGTCGGTCACCCGTCCCGGGATAGGCGGCGCGTTGGTGTAGGTCTTGACCGTCACGAACGACAGAACCGCAAAACCGATCACCATGACCAGAATTACGCCGTGGCGCCACCAGGCTGACAAGGGGGAAGTCTCGGATACTTGGTTCATCATGGGCGATTCCTCCGAAGGGCTGGTTGCATGGAGTTGAAGTTGGATGCTCGTCGGCTTTTTGATGCGGCGCGAATACAGCTCTGGAATTACCGATACAGATATCTTTTATTGGAAACGCATCTGTTTACCAGCAGGAGTGTCCATGAGCAAGACCATCATCGCGGAACACCGGATGCACGCATTCCCAAGGTACTTTCCACCCCATGTGGTATGGATGGAGCGAAATGCAGCGCGATTCGACGAAAATCGGAGAGCTGGCCACAGACATGCGACGCACAGCCAAGAAGTAGAGAACACCCGTGGTAGCGAGTTCGATGCTCAACCGCGCGACCCGCATCGGGATCGCCGCCATGTCCGCCCTGGCAGAATCTCACAGCGCGGACGTTCCCGCGCTGACCGCCATCCAGATCGCCAGACGTCGGTTGATCCCTCAGCCCTTCTTGGCCAAAGTCCTCACCACTCTGTCGCGCCACGAGCTAATTCGCGGCACGCGCGGGCCGGGCGGTGGTTACGTGCTGGCGCGGCCGCCGGCCGAGATCAGCCTGCACGATATCGCCGCCTGTTTCGAACGGTTGGAGAGCACGCCCCATTGTCCTCTCGGCAATCGCAAAGCTTGTGTCACCCGAAGCCCTTGCCCGCTGCACCTCCCGTTCCAGAAGATGTGGGAGGCGCAGGCCGCTTTTCTGGCCGATACCACGCTGGCGGGCTTTGCCTCGCGCAAAGCGCCCGCGCGCCGGGCGCGCCGATCTGAACGATGATAGTTCAACGAACGTGACGGTGGGGGAAGCGACGCGATCGGTGCGGATCGGCGTTTTCGTTCTCGTCTTCGCGGCATCAAACCGACCACAAGGGAGGAGGATTCCATGAGAGCGACTGAGATTCTGATGAACGAGCACCGGTTGATCGAGAAGGTGCTGTCCGTCGTGGACAGAATGGCTGACCTGGCCCTGCAGCGCGGAACTCTTGATCCGCAAAAGGCGGCCCAAGCCATCGATTTCATCCGTACGTTTGCGGACAAGTGTCATCACGCCAAGGAGGAAGACGTCCTCTTCGTTCGCATGGAGGCTGTCGGCTTCCCGCACGACAACGGTCCGATCGCTGTCATGCTGCACGACCACGATTCGGGCCGTGCTTTCGTACGGACGATGGCCAGTGTCGTGGAGGACGCGGCCCGGGGAGATGGGGATGCCCTTCGGACCTTCGCCGACAACGCCCACCGCTACACAGAGATGCTTCGCGAGCACATCCAGAAAGAGGACAAAATCCTCTATCCAATGGCCGACCAGTCCTTCGACAAGAATGACCAGGCCGAGCTGTTGGCCGCCTTCGAGAGAGCGGACAACCAAGCCGGCGCTGGGATTCACGAAAAGTACGTGGACTTGGCGAGCACGCTCTCAAGCCAATACGGAGTTTCGGAGGCACCTCGCCCTCGCTGACGGGGCGTCCAGTCCTCGGTGGTTCAATCGCTATGCGCGCGGTACCTCCTACTCCGATGAGGGGGTAGCGCAGGTTGCGCCCCATTCACAGCAAGCGATCGAGATGACGGAAAAATGGCCGTCGTTCGTCTTCCTGGCGACGCTGCAGCGCCGGTGAAACGTCTTCGATGCTGTCGATGCGTATCTCCCAGACCGCGGCCAGGTCAGCGAGCGAATCGCGGGCGCGCAGGTCGCGATAGTGCGCCGCAAACACATCGCCCGTGATGTGCGCCTGCATAGGCACGCCCCGGCCGTGCAGCCTGGTATCGCCCGCGCGAACCGAGAAAGCCACGGGGCGGTCGAACCACAGGCTTCGGGTCAAGTTGAGAGTCGTGACCGACGACTCCAGCGGTTCGCGGTAAAGCAATGTGCCACCGTCGGTGACGAAGAATTCGGTGCCCAACACAACAGTGGGAATGCCAGTTTCCCCCACTGTGCTCAGCGCACTGTCCACAGTGGGGTCTTGCAGCAAGCGGGACAGTTCTTGGATCAGGACTTGTTTCGACATCTCAAATCTCCCTGACGTGGCCAAAATCGGGCAGGACGCGCGACAGATCCGTGTCGGCGTGGTTGCCGCAGCGTCGATAGTCGTCGAAATCGATGTTCAGCCGATGCTTCAGACGGAGCGCATGCAGGCCGCGCACCAGACGGACGTAGTAGCGCAGCGAGGGCGCCTGCTGGTCGCGAAACTCCGAACCGGGCCGGGGCGTCCACACGCAGGAAATCACCGACACTCCACGTTCCGCCAGCCAATCGGCCTCGGCCAGAGTGTGCGTCACGGCGTCTTCCTCGTTCTGGAAGCCATAGGGTTTCGCCGTCTCCACGCCGGCCACGATGCCGCTGGCGACGCGGCCCCGGCCAAACACCTCGACACCGTCGATCAATCGCTGTTTCCAGCCGGTGTAGCCGACCCATTCCTCTTTGCCCGGGCAGATCCAGGCGAACAGCCGAGGATCCAAAACCTCCAAGTCGGCGGTCCAGCTGGTCAGCCCGGTTCGCTCTTTCAGGCGTCGCAGCTGCGTGACATCGAAGGCGCTGGAGATCAGTTGGCTGGGGAATTGGCGGCCGCCAAACACCCCGGTGATGGCAGAGAGTATCTCCTCGTAGAAATCCACCTCGGCATCGAAAGGCTTCTTGCCACGCGTGTCGCTGCCGGATGTCAGACAGATGGTAGTGAAGCGGCCGGGCTCTTTGAGCGCCTCGCGAATGACTTCCGCCACGTCCTTGGCCTGCAACCGGGGCGGCACCTTGAGCTCGCGAACCGACTGGCGGTGATGGTTGACGATATCGCAGTACTTGCAGCCGTGGTCATTGCTCCAGAAGTGGCAATAACTGGAGGGAAAGACGTTCAGTCGTTGCGGGCGAGCCGTCACGACGTGTTCCATGGGAATGCCCGAACTGGTCAGCTTTCCGTAGTAGGCGGGCCGCGGCCAGAACTGCACGGTCTCGATCACACGACCCTGATCGACAAGAACCAAACGGCCATCCACCACGTCTACGGTGTAGGGATTGCCGTCCAGCGGAGTCGAGTCGGCCAGGATGGATGTGCCGTCACGCAACAGCAGGGCCTCGGGCTTGGGCGTAACCTGCCCGTCTCGCGAACCGAACAACGCGTGGCTGCGGGCCTGGTGCTTGGCAGGGTCAAAGGCGGCGAGCGCGCGGTCGGTATAGAAAACACCGCGCCGCTGGACATCGATCTTGATGACGATCAATCGAGGCACGTCAGGATAGGTGGCCGCCACCTCGTCCAAGTCCGAAGGCCGGAAATGAACAGACGGGGCGTCGACGATTGCTTGGGGCGCACTAGGCATGAAGTTCTCCAGGAATATCTCGGTTGACAGTGTTCGGAAGGATGTGGGCACCTTGGGCAACCGCGGCTGCCTCGACGATCACCAGTCCGGCGCCGCCGCGAGCAAGTCGTCCGTACCATGCAAGCTGGGCCTGTCCCGGCACGCCGTCCTTCGCCAGCCCCGAGACGATGGGAGGCACCACGAGGCGGTTTTTCAATTGGAGGTTCTTCACCACCAGGGCATCGGTCAAAAGGGGCATGATTTCTCGCTGTCTACGGTTGCAACCCATGTGCCATGGAGGTCGGCCTCCTTTCGAGAGCAATCATCGACATTCTGACCGTGACCAAGCGTTGGCTGCTGCGCTCGCAACACAGCAACGGCAGACATGCTGTCGTGCAAGCAACAGATCCAGGTCATGGCGCCCCGCCGCCCGTCCTGGCCAGCGCTTATGGATGGGGCAGTCGCAACGCTGCGAAGATTCGCTGTGCCCGGGGCAAATGGGAGTCGGCTCAGCTCTTGCAATCTCCATCAAGCACCGGGAGATCTTCGTTCACATGGGACATCCAACAATCTATCCAACCGGCGTCACCATTTTCGACCCGGATCGTGCGTATGCTGGCTACACTCTGTTTCAGGCACCCCAGCTCGGCGCCTTGCTCATTGATTTGAACGGCGCGGAAGTCCAGCTCTGGCGTGGGCTTCAAGGCTTCCCCAACAAATTGCTCCCAGGCGGACAGGTCCTCGGCAGCACAGGCGAGCGCAGTGCGCGCTTTGGCTCACAGGACCAGCTCGATCTGGCTCAGGTGGACTGGGACGGACGCATCACCTGGCGCTTTGACAGATTCGAGGAGCTTCACGACCCGGGACAGCCACCCCGCTGGGCAGCCCGGCAACACCACGACTTCCAGCGCGAGGGCAACCCGGTCGGCTACTTCGCACCCGGCCTCGAACCGCAGGTGGCGGGCGGCAAGACCCTGCTCCTGGTTCACGAGAACGTGGTCAATCCCACCATCTCGGCCCACCCTCTCCTGGACGACACCATCATCGAGGTCGACTGGGCGGGCCAGGTCGTTTGGCGCTGGAGGCCCCATGAGCACTTCGAGGAGTTGGGATTCGACACGGCGGCGCGCGAAGTTCTTCGCCGCAACCCGAATTTGCTGCCCCTGGGTGGCCAACCGCTCAGCGACGGAAATCGTCCTGGGGACGGTCATGGTGACTGGCTCCACATCAATTCCGTGTCGTACCTCGGGCCGAATCGCTTGTACGATGCGGGCGACCAGCGGTTTCATCCGGACAACATCATCTGGGATGCGCGCGAGGCCAACATCATCGCCATCGTCGAGAAGGCGACGGGCAAGATCGTCTGGCGCCTCGGTCCCCGCTTTGACGGCAGCGACGCCGAGAGGCGGCTGGGGTGGATCATCGGACAACATCACGCCCATCTGATTCCGCGCGGGTTGCCCGGTGAAGGCAACCTGCTGGTCTTCGACAATGGCGGCTGGGCTGGCTACGGAGCTGCCAATCCTGGCGCCCCAGACGGCCTGAAGACGGCTTTGCGCGACTATTCGCGCGTGCTCGAAATCGACCCTGTGACTCTTGCTATCGTCTGGCAGTACACCCCGCGCGAGGCCGGATTCGTCATTCCACTCGATGCCTCACGTTTCTACAGTCCCTTCATCAGTAGTGCTCAACGCCTGCCCAACGGCAACACGCTTATCACCGAGGGCTCCGATGGCCGCATCTTCGAAGTCACGCGAGGGCACGAGATCGTTTGGGAATACCTGAACCCCTATTGGCGGCCGCAGCCGATCGCACTGAATCTGGTCTATCGAGCCTATCGCTATCCGTATGCTTGGGTGCCGCAGCTTTCCCCGCCCAAGGCGCGCCCCGTTCCACGTTTGGCGGTCGCCGACTTCAGGGTCGAGGGAGCGGCGCCGCGGGGCGCCCTGCGCGAGACGGTCGTCGCAGGCACCGCTTCCGCAGGCGAGGAGAGTTCCTTCTGTGTCACCCCCGAAGGCCAGAGTTGCCCGTTCCTGAGTGCGGGGCGCTGAAGCCAGATCTACCCAGCATCGGGCTCGCCCCGGGCCTGTTCCTGCCGCCAGCGTTTCGGGGAGCGACCCGTTCGTGCGGAGAACCACCGGGCAAAAGAGCTGCCGTTCGAGAAGCCCAGCACTGGCGCCAAGTCTTCAATGGATTGATTCGATGAGGCCCAAATTGGACAGGCGACGCGTGGTTGCGAGACGCAGGCCGAAGTCCTCAACTCCAGCCGCGAGAGCCGACGACTCCAGAAGCGTGTTCACCCGATGAACGGGCACCATGAGATCAGGATTGGAAAGGCACGAAAGATCCAACCTTGCCGCGCGGAGCTGCGCAATGGGATCGAGCCCCAAAGATCGGGCCACTTCGGCATAGCCGGTCAGGGAAGCGCAACGCGCCTGGGCCGCGAGCATGGACGACATCCTGCACTGGTTCAGCGTAAACGTCTTGTGCCGCCGCCTTTCGATCGGCGTTCTGGTTTTTCCTAGGCCCCGATCTCGACTTCAAAGTGCCCCAGCGCTTCCCGGCGCCGGCTATCGGATCGATAGGAGCGGCGGGCGGCGGCTAGGACCGCCAATGCGGCGCCAATGCCCACCGTCGCGGAGATCGCCAAGGCCGTCGCCAGGCCGAGCCGGTCCGAGATCGCCCCCGTCAGCGCGGCGGATCCAAACGCCACCACACCCTGGGCCATGGGGAGGAAGGCCTGGCAGGTGCCCCGGTAATGGGGCGGCGTCAGGTCGAGGCTCGCCGCCACCAGCGTGCCCCAGTGCGCGGCCATAAAGAATTGCGCCACGGCGGCAAGGGCGATTGCGGGGCCGTACGCCAGCCCGCGCCCCGCCAGGCCGAACAGGATGAGGTGCAGGCCGAGCATCACGGTCAAGAACAGAACGGCCGAACGAAGCCGTCCGTCTGCCCGTCGGCGAGCCCAGCGATCGCTGAGGTAGCCGCCGATGGGCGGACCCAGGGCGGCCACCGCGACCACCGCCATGACGGCTCGTCCCGCCTGGCCCACGCTGATCGAGAAAGTGCGCGTGAAGAAGCTCGGGGACCAAGTCGCCCAGGAGATGCTGTAGAAGCTCACCGGTAATTGGACGGCGAAGATGAGTTGCAAGGTTCGATTTCCGCGAACGTACGCCATGGCTTCGCGGAACTTCACGCGGGCCTCTGGGGCTGCTTGGCCCGCCCGCCGGGTGCGAAAATCCGGTGCGAACAACACGAGCGCCGCCAGCACAAAACCAGGTATCGCGAGCACGCCGAACACGTGTCGCCAGCCGTAACGGTCGGCGATGTATCCGGCCAGTGCCATGCCCAACCCACTGCCCACCGGCTGGGCGACATTGAAAAATCCCACCATCGTTCCCCGCAGGCGCTCCGGATACCACGCCGCGATCAGCGCGTATCCGGCAGGGTTGTATCCCGCTTCGCCGACGCCCACGAACAAGCGCGAAGCGAGCAGAGCCGGATACGACCACGCAAAGCCCGTCGCCCACGTCGCGAGGCTCCACAGGCTCGTCATGATGGCGATCATCCTTTTCCGGCTCCAGCGATCTGTCAGGGCTCCCGACGGGAGCGCGAACAGGGCAAGCCCCAGATAGACCATGCCGCCGAGGAGCCCGGCGCGTGCATCCGTAAGATGAAAGTCCGACTTCAGGTACGGCAGGATTGCGCTGACCAAGAAACGGTCCGCGAAATCGAAAGCGTAAATGAGTGTGATCACGCCGAACCACAGGTGAACCCGGGCTCGCGAACGCGGGGCAGGCGAAGCATGCGTGCGAGAGACATCGCCCCGCGTCTTGCCGGCCGGGGAGGCGTCACCCTCCGACGTTCCTTGTTCATTCGTCGTTTGGATAGCTTCGGAAATCATTTGGGATGGGCCCGATTGATCGGGTCGAGCCGCGGCGTGGGTATGCAGAATCCGTGCTTGCCTACGGCGAAGAGTCGCCCAAAGCGAATCGCAGGCACTGGAACTCGTGGCTGTGGGGCGGGACGAGTTTTGTGTTGATTCCGCAACACCCATTGGGCAGCGCCTGTTCCTTGGGCAGCAGCGGGAGGATTGGTTGAAACGGCGGCCGACGAAAGTTCACCGGCACAAGTCTTGCTGGATTCGCAAGCCGCTAGTCCCAATCAACCCAAGCTGAGGAACAGAGATGCCCAAAGGTACGCTGTCCAAGTCCGAACTGATCCTGAGAATAACCGACGCCTTCAAGGGGGGCCTCACCCGGAAAGCCGTGAAGGATGTCATTGAAGCGCTCGCCAACGTCGGGCACGCGGAACTGAAGAAGAGCGGTGTGTTCACGGTGCCGAACCTCGTCCGGCTTCTCGTCGTCAAGAAAGCGGCGACCAAGGAGCGCAGAGGGATCAATCCGTTCACTGGACAGGAGACTGTCTTCAAGGCGAAACCCGCCAGGAAGATCGTGAAGGGGCGACCGCTGAAGGCCGCGAAAGACGCCGTGGCGTAGGCACCAGTGAAACCATGACCGAGACCAGCGCCAGCAGGCCACCCGTTCACCCCCCCACCGAAACGACGATTCGAGCCAACCTTGCCGCCCGCGAGCGGCTTCCCGCCGAAACCGGGGAAGACTTTCGCGACGCGACTCGCGGCTTGCTCGGTGGCCTCACCGAGCCGATTGTCACCCCGACCGGCACCACGGTGTGGGATCCCAAACGGTGGGACTTTCTCGAACCCGAGGATTCGCCGAATTCGGTGCACCCGTCGCTTTGGCGCCAAGCGCGGCTCAACCGTATCCACGGGCTCTTCGAGGTCGCCGATGGTCTCTACCAGGCGCGCGGCTACGACATCGCCAACATCACGTTCGTCGAAGGAAAGTCCGGCGTGGTCGTGGTGGATGCCCTGACGACCCGCGAGGCGGCCGAAGCCACGCTGCGACTTTACCGCAAGCACCGGGGAAATCGCCCGGTGCGGGCCGTGGTCTTCACCCACCTTCCTGGAGTGCGCGCGTCCGACGCGAGCGCGACCATCGAGCTTTCCCAGTCCACCTTCCGCGACCTGCTCCTGCGTCGGATCGAATTCCTGCCGGCCCTCACCGAAGGCAAGATCCGATTCGAAGGCGATCCGGGTGTGCTGCGTGAGTTCTTCGGCCTCTTCGAAGAGGTCACGGCGACCTTCCCCATCGTCGGAGAGCGGCCCACGCAGGCACCATCGCATCTGCAAAATGTCTCATAGTCCAAAGAGGATCGAACCATGAGCGCAAGAATCCATCCCACGGGAACCACCATCCACGATCCGTCCCGCTCCTGGAAGGGCTACGTCCTGCACGGTGCACCGGATGGGCGCTCCCATCTCGTGGACCTCGAAGGCAATGACGTCCGAACTTGGGATCGCGTGGGCTTTCCCAGCGAACTGATCGACCCGGCCCTCGCCGGAGGAAAGCTCGGCCACGTCCTGGTGCAGCTGTCCAGCACGGCCGAGCGCGGCCGTTTCAACGGCATCTTCGACAACCGGACCATCGGCGAGCTCGATTGGGACGGCAAGGTCGTGTGGGAATGGGGCTCCCAGGCCCCGGGGGGCGCCGCCCGCCAGAACCATGACTGGCAGCGGCTTCGCAACGGGAATACGCTGATCCTCGCCACCGCGGACCGGGTCGTGAAGGTCCTGTCGGATTCCGTCGTTCCCGACCAGTTCGTGCGCGAGATCGCCCCGGACGGCACCGTGGTCTGGGAATGGTCGGCCGGCGACCATCTGGAGGAGTTCGGCATCTCTCCCGAAGGGATCGACCTCATCCGGCAGGGCGTGACGGCCGGAATCGGCGGACACGGGTTCCTAACCCTCAACAACCTGGCTGTGGTCGGGGAGAACCGATGGTGGGATGAGGGAGACACCCGTTTCCATCCGGAGAACTTCGTGATCGACTCACGGGAGGCGAACTTCGTGGCCATCGTGGACCGCAAGACGGGCTCCGTCGTGTGGCGGCTGGGCGCCGTCTACCAAGAATCGGGTCCCCTCTCGGCCCTGCGGATCCTGAACCCCGCAGTGCCACGCCCGGTGGACCAGCTCGCCGGCCAGCACGACGCGCACATCATCCCCAAGGGCCTGCCGGGTGCCGGGAACCTGCTGGTGTTCGACAACCAGGGATCGTCCGGATTTCCTGCCGCAGCCCTCGGCATTTTCTCGGGGTCGCGTGTGCTGGAGATCGATCCGGTGAAGAAGAACATCGTCTGGCAGTACACCGCGGAGAATTCCGATCGCCCCGTCTGGACCTTCCACAGCTCGTTTATCTCCAGCGCCCGGCGCCTTCCCAATGGCAACACGCTGATCGATGAGGGCCAGAACGGCCGCATCTTCCAGGTGACACGCGAAGGCGGGATCGTGTGGGAGTACGTCAATCCCCACTTCGGACCTACCCTGATCGGCCTACGTGAAGTGAGCTCCAACTGGGTCTTCCGGGCCCAGCCGGTCCCCTACGAATGGGTTCCGAAAGGGACGCCTCGCGGCGAACGAGCCGTGGTTCCTCCCGACATCTCCCGCTTCCGTATTCCCGTCTCCCCATAGGACAAGGGCGCCAGAATCGAGGTCCCTATCGGTATGGTTTGTGTCCCCGATTGTATAGATCGATCAATCACGAGCTCGTTAGATTGAGTGCATCGAAGCGAGGGAATGCACATGTCCGTTCGAGAGATTGATCCTGGTTCGAGCGCTCGCGCGGTCCTTGGTCTGCACGCCGAGACTGCCTTTTTCGGTGTGGACATCGGGTCTCGCCAGTCCAAGTGTTGTTTGATCAACGATGGCCGCTGGTTTCTGGGCCTCGTTCCAAGTGGCGTGGATTCGCAGGAGACGGCACAGGATCTCCTGGCCCTTTCCTTGAAATGCGCTGGCATCAGCGCCGGTCGCGTCGCATGGGCGGTGGGCACCGGCTACGGCCGCATCACCCTGAACTTCGGCACCATCCCATCGGAAACCATCACCGAGATCAGCTGTCACGGCATGGGCGCCCATATTCTGCAGCCCCATGCCCGGACCATCGTCGACATCGGTGGACAGGACTGCAAGGCCATCCGCGTCGATCCGGCAGACGGCTCGGTCGTGGAGTTCGCCATGAACGATCGCTGCGCCGCCGGCACCGGTCGGTTTCTCGAGCGCACAGCCGAGATGCTGGGCATAGAGGTCGAGGCGCTCGGAACCCTCTCGCTCGGCTCGAAGAAGAAGATCGACATGAGCAGCCAGTGCGTGGTCTTCGCCGAGTCGGAGATCGTCACCCTCAAAGCGCGCGGAGAATCCCCGGCTGATATTGCTGCGGGAGTTCACCTGGCCACAGCGCGAAGGGTGAAGAACCTGGTGGGGCGCATCGGGTTCGAGCCGGAGTTGGTGTTCTCGGGTGGGGTCTCGAACAACCAAGGCATGCGCGTCGCACTGGAGGCACTCCTTCAAACCCCGATCCGGCCCTTGCCGGTCGATCCCGTGTTCTGCGGCGCTCTCGGAGCGGCGGCACTGGCCGCGCGCAGCCACGGGCAGGCGCAGGAAGTGAGGGCCGCGCAATGAAGTGGCAAGAAGTCCTCGATCCTCGCAAATGGGACGAAGTGACCGACGCTACTGTTCTTGGCGTTGACATCGGCTCGCGCAACGCCAAAGCGGTGTTGGTCCATGGCGACCAGATTCACGTGAGCTTGAAGGCCACCGGGGTTAGCACACGACAGACCTTGGCGGTCTTGCTCAATGATCTTCTCGGCAAGTCGGGTCTGACGTTGCCGCAGGTCGAATACGCCGTGGGCACGGGCTACGGTCGAGTCGCCATCCAGGTGGAAGGAGTCCCCACCGAGATCCTCACCGAGATCACCTGTCACGCCTTGGGAGCCCACTTCCTGGAAGCGGAAACGCGAACCATCATCGACATCGGCGGTCAGGACGCCAAGGGGATTCAAGTGGATCCGCGCAATGGATCGGTGGTTCAGTTCCGCATGAACGACAAGTGCGCTGCGGGCACCGGTCGTTTCTTGGAAAAAGCAGCCAACCTGCTCGGTCTCCCTGTCGCCGAGCTCGGTCCCACGGCTTTGCACGCCACCAAGAATCTGGAAGTCAGTCGTCAGTGCGTGGTCTTTGCGGAGTCCGAGGTCGTTTCCCTGCGCGCCAAGGGGGAAGCCTCGGCCGACATCGCGGCGGGCGTGCACCTGGCCTCGGCCAAGCGGGTGATCAGCCTGCTCAATCGCATTCCTCAGGAAGAAGCGATCGTATTTACCGGGGGAGTCTCGAACAACGTGGGCATGCGCCACGCGCTGGAGACTTTGCTCCAGAAATCCATCGCCAACCCGCGCCTGGACATGGTGTACGCCGGTGCCCTGGGTGCGGCCCTCCACGCGCAAAGGAACCTGCAGAAACAGCGCCGCCGCGCTTGTGCAACCCAGGAACACCGCCCGGTAGACATGGACTTCGTGTCTCGCCACGTGGTCGACGCGGAGACCTCTCTCATCGCACGCACGGACGTCCCCAAAGTGGGGTACCTGTGCAGCTACACGCCGGTCGAAATTTTGGACGCAGCCGGCGTAGCGCACACGCGGCTGGCAAAATGCGGAACCCCGGAACAGGTGGCCCGGGGCGAGGCCTATACCAAAAGCGTGTTCTGCGATGTCACCAAAAGCATCTTGGGTAGCTTCGCCGTGAAGGATCCGCTCTTCGACGGCCTGGACCGTGTGACCACTTTCTACACTTGTGATTCTATGCGTGCCGCCGCCGACGCCATCGATGCCCGCTTCAAGCCCACGTACGGCTACCTGGTGCCCCGCAATCGCAGCAAGCAAAGCGCCCGCCAGTTGTTCCGCTCGGAAATCGTCCGCTTCCGCAAGGACGTGGAGGATCTCGTCCGCAAGGACATCTCCCTCGAAAGAATCCGTCAGGCTCAAGCGGAGTCTAACCGGATCAGGGCGCTGGTTCGCGAGATCTCCGAGTTCCGCAAGCTCGACACACCCGCCCTCACCGGCACGGAGTTTCTGGAGATCGTGCGGGCCATCAGGTCCATGCCCTATGCCGAGCAGATCCCCTTTCTGGAACGGCTCCGCGAGCAGCTCGCGGGATACAAGGACCACAAGGGCGACCATCTGAGAATCCTGCTCTCAGGCGGCCTGGTGGCTGACGGCGATCGCCGTCTGATGTCCCTCATCGAAGTGGACATGGGGGCCAGGGTCGTAGCCGAAGACCACTGCACAGGGATTTCTTCTTACCATCGCCAGACGCCCACCACCGACGATCCATTCGCCGACCTGGCCGCTGCCTACCTCGATCAGGCGCCCTGTGCCCGACAAAACCCAATTTCCGAGCGTGTGGACTTCTCGCTGGAGTTGGCCCGCGATTACCGGGCAGACGCCGTGGTCTACGCCTACCTCAAGTTCTGCCCCTGCTACGGCATGACCAAAGCCATCTACTTTGATCGACTCAAACAACTGGGGATTCCGGTGCTCGAACTCGACCTCGACTATTCCAAGAACGACGTGGGTCAGATCAAGACGCGTCTCGAAGCCTTCTTCGAGGTCGCACGCAAGAACAAGGAACTGCGCCATGCTTAGACTTCCCATCGCCCCGAACACAGCCAAGCAAACCGCCGATCCAACCAACCAACTCGAATACATCGAAGATAGTCGGACCCAGCACGCTTACTCACCCGCCGTTCAAGAACTATTCGACCTAGCCGTTGAGTACATTCCGTGGGCAGACGGACAAGCCAGCGAGGGAAAGAAGGCCGTGTGGACGCAAGGCGTGTTCGAGGCTCCGCTTTTCTATGCCTGCGACACCATCCCTGTCTCCGCCATCGACCTCGGTCGATTGAGCTCGGGGAAATCCGTGGAAATCGCGGAGAGCGCCTTCGATCTGCCCAAAGAGACCTGCACGATGATTTCGGTGCTCCTCGGCGAATGGGTCCGCAAAGGGTACCCCCACTTGAAACGGATTGCGGCCTTCAACAATGCATGCGAGCCGTTCAACATGGCTTACGAGCTTGTCGGGACCCTGGGTTATGACATCCACCGCGTGGAAGGAGTGGTCCGTCCCAAGCACGCGGATCCGGAGACGCTGGAGCGGATGGTGGCGTTCCTCGCGTCGGAACTTTCGGACACGGCCCGCTGGCTTATCGGCGCTGATGTGGACGAGGCGCGCATGCGACTGGAGATCGACCGCGCCAATCGCGTGCAGGAGCGCATGCGCCGGATCGCAGCCCTGCGCGTGAAGAACCCGCTGTACGTCAAGAGCCTGCCCATGATGTTCCTCCTGATGGGGATGGGGCACTACTTCGGCCGGCCCGAGCGCTTCGAGGCGGTCCAGGACAAGGTCATCACTGAGCTTTGCGAGGCGAGCTTCATCGTTCCACGCGGCCACCACGCGATTGTTCCTCTCACCTGGATCGGCGCGCGTGGTCTGGAGTTTGGCGTGTACAAGGCCGTGGACGATGCGGGCGGGGCACTGCTCGGATGGTACACGCCCAACCCCTACGACAAGACCTGGCGCACCGACGTGCCTCCCCTCGAGAGCATGGCGCGATTCATTCTGGACTACTTTCTCGCAACCTCACCGGTGCGGCAGATTGAGGGCATCGAGCGCTTGGTCCAGGGATCCGGAAGTCAGGGGATCTTCTTCTACACCTATATCGGGTGCGCCTTCGGTGGCGTACACGTCGAGATTTTTCGCGAGTACTTCCAGAAGCTGGGCCTACCCAGCATCGGGCTCGACGGCACTTTCCAGGTGGGTATGCCTTCAGGGCAGCTCCTCACGCGAGTCCGAGCCTTCGTGGAAATGCTGCAGAAGAAATAGTCGGAACGAACAGGCGGTCCAGACCGTGTTCACGCGGACGCCCGGGATCGAGAGCGCGAAGCGGCCGACTCCTCCGGCAAACGCCCTGCGATCTGCTGGCTCCAAAGACGAAAGTAGGCTCCGCGATTTTGGAGGAGTTCCTGGTGGGATCCATCTTCGACAATCGCGCCGCGGTCAAACACCAGGATTCGGTCCAAGTGGGCGATGGTGGACAGACGGTGCGCGATGACGATCACGGTCTTGCCATCCATCACCTCGTCCAGCGCATCCTGAATGGCCCGCTCGGTCAGCGAATCCAGGCTCGAAGTCGCCTCGTCCATGACCAACAGGGGGGGATTCTTGAGCACGACCCTGGCAATGGCAATGCGCTGGCGTTGTCCGCCCGACAATTTCACGCCGCGCTCGCCCACTTCGGCATCAAGGCCGCCGGGAATATCGCGGAGAAACTCCGAAGCCCGCGCTTGTTGGGTGGCTGCATCCAGCTCCTCCTGCGTGGCTTGCGGACGTCCATAGCGGATATTTTCCCGCAAGCTGCGGTGGAAAAGCGTGGGGTCCTGGGGAATGAGTCCAATCTGCGAATGGATCGAATCCTGGGTCAACGAGCGCAGGTCCTGGCCATCAATGCAGATCTGCCCGCTTTGCGGATCGTACAGTCGCAGCAGGAGGCTCACGAAGGTGGACTTTCCCGACCCCGAAAGCCCCACCAGTCCGACCTTCTGGCCGCCGGGAATCTTCACCGAAAGGTTTCGGAAGACTTCACTGCCATCGACATAGGCGAAAGAGACCGATCGAAATTCAATGCCGCCCTGGCTCGGACGCAAAGGCAAAGCGGACGGCGGGTCCTTGATTTCGTGCGGTTGCAAAATGGCACGCACGCCGCTGCCCACATTCCCGAGCGCTTCGAAGAATTCGAGAAACCGCCGGCTGATGTTCCTGGCTTCCGAGATGATAAGCAAACTGAGACTGACCGCCATGACGAACTGGCCCACGCCAAGCTGTCCGCGGCTCCACAGCCAGACCGAAGCCGCGACCACGCCTGCCTTCAAGATGGCCGAAGCGGCGAACTGCAAGAGGCGCACTCGTTCCATGGCCCGGTTTGCCCGGAGCACGGTTTGCAGCTCGCCGGCATGGGCTTGGACCAGCCGCTCTTGTTCATGATCTTGGGCTGCGAAGAGCCGAACTGTGGCGTGATTGGAGACCGAGTCTACTATCCCGCCAATGGTCCGACTGCGCGCTGTGGAGGCCGCGGCGGCAAGGGGAAGTGTGCGCCGCGAAAGCTGCAAAGACGCGAAGACAAACGCAGCCGACCAGAGTGACGTGAACAATCCCAGCCAGCCCTGTGCCGCGAGCAACAGTCCATTGGAGACAATGAGAATGATGGCAATTGGCCAGAATTCCGTGACGATTGCGAAGATGACCTGGTTCACGCCGTAGGATGTCTCGCTAATCCGGTGGGCCAGCGAGCCTGCGAAGTTTTCCGTGAGGTAGCGGTGCGAGTGGCGATGAAGGTGGTGGAACAGAGACCGGGCGACGTACTGGCGCTGGCGCGGGGCCACGCGCAACTGGATGGCCGAACTGATCCGGCCGCAGACCAGTTCGCCCAGACAGAGCAGGGCGAAAAGGAGGATGGGGCCTGCCAGGGTCGTGAGGATGGTTCTTGGGGGCGCCTGGCTTCTCGTCACATAGGTGATAATTCGCCCCAGAGCGTAGGGCAACAGAATGCCACAGGCGGCGTTGCCGGTTTCTCCCAATAGCATGCCGAATATCCACCACCGATAGCGTTGCACCGCCACATGCAACACGTAGCCCAGCGCCGTGGGACAGGCGTGTGGATGCGGTGGCAGCAGTGAACATTCCGGCGTGGACATCTTCTCCAAGTGGCGGAAGTCTCAGGCGGCGATGGCCGCCTTGGCCTCGGCGATCTGGATCTCAATCCCCCTGCTCAGGGTGTTGCCGATCTTGCACGTGGCGGCCGCTTGGCGGAGTCGGACCGTGTCGTCCGCCGAAAGATTGCCTTGCAGGGTCAGGACGATCTCCGCGCGCGCAATTCGAGACGGGAGGTCGGCCTCTTGCCCGTACACATCCACCCGCACGTCCGTCAGTCCTGTGATGCCCTGTTGCTTGGCGTACGCTCGGACTGTGCCAACGGTGCAAGTGCCGAGGGCGCCGAGGATCAGTTCGCCGGCTTTGAAGGTGTCGGGGAGCGCGGCACCGCCGGGGCCGCGTCCCGAAATCAGCACCGCCTGCCGGGCGGTGATCTGTGCCTTTCCCTCGTGTTCTCGCACATGGACATGGATCGTTTCGCTACTCATGTTCCTGCTCCTTGGTTGCTGGTTGAACTCATTCTCGCGGCCTCCCGTTGCCGTCCAGATTGCGCCAGCGGCCCTTGAGGTGCAGCGTCTCAAGACCGCGCTCTAGAAAAGTCGAATCGAGCCAGGTGTCGATATCGAAGGACTTGCGCACCAGTTTCAATTCCTGCGCAGATTTGAGCAGCCGCTTGTACTGCTCGCGGTAGAAGTCGTCCAGCAGGGGCGAGCTGCGATCGCGCAAGTCGTAGTCGTCGTACTCGACCTTCCACGCCGAGGCAGGCAAGCCGCTCTTGGCCCAGATGCGATACACCGCCTCCCGGTTCTTGCCGTCGGCCTCCCAGTCTGCGGCTTTCAGAAGCGCGGTGACCGTGCGCTGGACGATGTCCGGGTATCTGGCGGCGAAGTCTTCGGTGACCAGCAGATGGCTCAGACGTCCGAGCTTGCGGTCGCCATGGGTCGAGTAGACGAACCTGGCCTTGCCCGAGTCGACCAAGGGTACGAGGTCGTTGTACGAAACCTGGGCATCGATGTCGCCGGAGGCCAGGGCCGCATCGCCATCGAAAGTGGACATGCTGATGATCCTGAAGTCGCTGTCCTTCAAACCACGGCTCGACAACAGGTTGTAGAAGGCCAGCTGCAGGTTGGTTCCCTTGAAGACCGCTACACGCTTGCCTTTCAAGTCCTCCAGCGTCCTGGCAGACGAGTTGGCGGGGACGGCGATGAAGATCGCGCCAAAGCGATCGACCGCCAGGATGATCTTCGTGCGCAACCCTCCGGCACGGGCCACCAGGGCCGGCAGATCGCCTTGCAGGGCAAAGTCGATCTGGCCGCTGGCCAGACTCTCGTTGACTGACGGCCCGGCGCCGACGAAGTAGGTGTAGCGCACCTTGATCCCGTCGGCGGCGAATTCCTCCTCGAGGGCGTGTCGGTCGGCGGCGATGGCAGCGAAGCTACCGCCGGTCGCGGCACGTCCGCCGGTGCCAGTCGAGGCCACGCCGATGCGAATCTCGCGTGGCTGGTCGACGGCCAGCGATGGCGCAGGCGTGAAGAGGAAAACGGCGACGCACACGATGCCTGTCGCGAACCTGCCCATCATCCTGGACCTCCTAAAGAGAGAGGGTCGTCACCGTACCGGGCCGATCGTCCAATCCGGTTCACTGCGGTCGCTTCTCGGCGACCGCGAAGATCAGATGGCGACGAAGAACGATGGCCCCGTCGGGGTTGCGGTATTTCGCGGCTGCGCTATCCAGTGCTTCACGCGCCCGCACTTTTTGCTCGGCGTTCAGAGCGGAAAATGCGTTGCCGAAGGAACTCGCGACGTTGAACGCGATGATCTCGTCGACGCCGCTGAATTGGTCGGTGAAGGTTCTGATGATCTGGCGTGACGTGAAGCCGGTCCGGCCAAGAAGCAGAGCGAGTTCGCCGCTGGTCACCTTGTGCAGGATGTGATGCTTGCTCGCGTCTCTCTCGCCAAACGCGAGCTTGAGCAGATTGTCGCTGTCGTGCGGCTGTTCCTTGGCCGCCGTGCTGATGCCAAGGCGGCCTCCCCGCTTGAGCACCCGATGGGCCTCGCGTAGGGCCAGAGACTTGTCTGGCAGCCAGTGGAAGACGCTGTTGTAGAAGATGACATCGAAAGTCTCGTCCGCGAAAGCGGACAGATCTTCGGCGCGGCCGACTTGGACCGTGAGGTTGTCCTGCGCACGGCGGCGCGCCACCTCGATTCTCGGTGGCAAGGGATCGACCCCGACCACGCGACCGGTTGGCCCCACCAGGTCGGCCACGTGCTTGGTTAGGAGCGCCGTTCCACAGCCCACGTCCAGCACGCTTTGTCCCCGGCGCACGCCCAGCTCGCGAATCAGAATCTTGCCATGTTCGTATTGGCGAGTGCCCAGCCGATCATAGGTTTCAGCGAGAGCCAGCGAGTCGAGAGACAGGCTCACCTGCGGCGTCACAGGGAGTTCACGAGCTGCAGCGGAAGTAGTCATGCCCCCGGGTCAAGGCAAACGGCGGGCCAATTGCTTGACGGCCGAAACGGGACTGACTCCGCCCCTCCCTGTTGCTGCAGAAGCAGACATCAACCAACGGCTGCTGCCTCGGCAACAGCCGTCACGGCCCAACCTGAGTTGGCAGGCCCGCATTCACCCATGCGCCCATGCCGCCAGCGACGCTTTTCACGATTTGATAGCCCTGGGCCTTGAGCAGCAGCAGGCCGTAGAGGGAGCGCTGGCCACGAGCGCAGATGGTGATGACCGGCGCCTGGCGGTCAGCGGGCAGGCCGTCCTTCGCGCCCTTGGAAAGCGCGGGCAACGGTAGGTTGCGAGCTTCGGCGATGCGCTCTTGCGCGAATTCGTCGGGGTTGCGCACGTCGAACACCGGCACGCCGGCATCGAGCATCTTCTTCGCCTCGTGCACGTCGATGACGTCAGGGCCCTTTTCGGCAAAGGCGAAGGCTGCCCGGAGGTGCTGGGCGAACGGATCGCTCGACGCGGGCGCGGCGGTCTTCGCGTCCTGTTTCGGGAAAAGCTGGGGCAAATGCCTCTGAAAGGACGAG
>Ga0181518_10001250_pt1 | contig 26422 bp, 7 predicted proteins | sample PEATcosm2014_Bin_28_FD_119751 | JGI IMG/M metagenome (GOLD analysis project Ga0181518, IMG submission 119751) | Peatland microbial communities from MTU Mesocosm Facility, Houghton, MI, USA - PEATcosm2014_Bin01_60_metaG | ecosystem: Environmental > Terrestrial > Soil > Wetlands > Peat | place...
ATCGTCGCCCGCTTGGCTTTCTATTAACGTGTCCGAAAGTTATCACCACGAAGACGGTGCTGGCTCTTTTTCAAGTAAAAATACCTTGCTGAAAAACCCCCCGCATCTCGTCAGAATCGGTATCGTAATATCGGCCTTGAGGCTGCGTCTCCACTTTGGAACTCAGCGAGTACCGCGAATTCTCCCAATATGACAATACCATTAACTGTTATCTTTTTGAACATCACCTGGCTGGAGTTGGCGCTGCTCCTCAACTTCAAGGGATCAAAGCTGGCATGGAAGCGCGTTTGCGCGGGTGACCGGACTGAGGGCTGAGGGAATTACCACGGATTACACGGATTACACGGATGAAGACGCAAACCCGGACCCAGACTGAGGAATTCCAGTGATAATGTCGAGAATCCAAAACTCCCGGTGGATAAAGGGCACCAGAAAGTGTAGGTTGCTGGCATGACAATCACGAAACATGCGGTCGCCGACAAGATTGCCGCGAATTTCCACCATGAGATCCGGCTTGCCACGGCTTGCGGCGCGGGATATAAGCACGGCCATCGAAGGAACCTCTTCGCATATATATATATGAGCAAGGATAGAATATGAGTTGGGGATATTACGGATGGCGGCCTTATGTGTCGGTCGCGCAACGGCGGGCCAATGCCGCCCGCGAGCTTGCAAAACTGGCCCGGAAAACCGGCCGGCCGGCCGCGCCGGTGGTGCTGCAAGGGCGCAAGATTGCCACCACTTTTTGGGGAAAGGCCTGGTGCGACAACCTGGAAGCCTACAGCGATTACGAGAACCGCCTCCCGCGCGGGCGGACCTACATCCGCAACGGGTCGGTCGTGGACCTGCAAATCGCCGGGGGGAAAGTGACGGCGCTGGTTTCCGGCTCGGAACTTTACAAGATTGAAATCAAAATCAAACCTCTGGCCCCCAAGCTCTGGAAATCCATCCAAATCGAATGCGCCGGCAAGATTGATTCGCTGATCGAACTGCTCCAGGGGAAACTCTCCTCCGCCGTGATGCAGATCGTGACCCGGCTGGACGGCGGCCTCTTTCCAACGCCCAAGGAAATTGACATGGATTGTTCCTGCCCGGATTGGGCGGGCCTGTGCAAACATCTGGCCGCTTCACTTTACGGCGTGGGTGCCAAGCTGGACCACAACCCCGAATTGCTTTTCCTGCTCCGCGGCGTGGACCCCTCCGACCTCATCAGCAAGGCTTCCGCCTCGGAAGCGGTGCGCCAGACCGCCGGGCTGGCGGGCGGCGCTCCCGCCATGAGCGAAGCCGAGGCGGCCGGTGTTTTCGGCATCGAATTGGAGCCGCGTTCCGCCGTTCCCGCGCCTGCGGCGGCCGTTCCCGCTCCCCAGACGCCGTCCCCGTCCGGGACGACTCCGGCTCGCGCCAGAGGTGCGACCTTACAGGCGCCGCCGTCCCCGGCAAGAGGGATTGAGGGCAAATCCGTGCGGAAACCAAAGGCCGGGCGCAAGATCAGCGCGACCGCTCGCGCCCGGCTGGCTGCCGCCGCCAAAGCAAGATGGGCGAAAATAGTGAAGGCATCCCGGCCGCCCCGGCGAAAATCTGCCGGAGAGGGCTGATCGCCAATCGGGGCCGGCCCGAGAACCAAAGCGGCCTGCCGGCCGCGTGGCCTGGAAGATAAATGGCCGCCCTTTTGGGCGAATTTTGGCCCGCGGTTTATTCTGTAATTTCACTTGACGCGGGGGTGACAACGGGTTAGGTTGCACTCGTATTTTATCAAACTAGACAAGACCTCATTATGAAACTTGAAAAAACCGTCATGGCAGTAAGTCTGCTCTCCGTTTGGCTTTTGGCCCCTTCCGTGCGCGCGGCGACAGTCACCATCACGCCCGTCAGTTACCCCAAAGAGGCCGGGACAACGTCGGGCGGCGGGACCAAGGATGTAGGCCACTCCGTGACCGTGACCGCCGCAGCCAATGCCGGCGCGGTCTTTGAGGGTTGGACGATCGGCGGCGCTCTTGGCGCCACCTACCCCGTCACCAACATCTTCTACACCAACCAGGTCGGCACCAGCATCGTCGTCACCAACGTCCCCGGCACCAACATCCTCGGCTCCAACATCGTCGTCACCAGCGCGCCCTTCGCCATCGTCACCAACACCAATCATTACGAATTCACCGCAAGCACCAACGAAACGGTGTACGCCAACTTCGATTGGGTCGTCACCACGAAGGTTTCGCCCGCCGACGCCGGGACAAACAGTGGAGCGGGCGATTACACCAACGGCGCAACCGTGACGGTGAAAGCCACCGCGACGAACGCCTGGTACTATTTCACCGACTGGACCAAGAGCGGGAAGGTGGTGAGCTCCAACGCCACCTATGTCATTACCAATCTCACGAGCGGGGAGACCTTGACGTCCAATTTCAAGTTGTATGAGTATGCTGTCAAGACGGCCACCAACATCGCCAAAGCCGGCAAGACGACCGGCGCGGGCAATTATGTTGTCGGAACCAAGGCCACCGTGACCGCCACGGCCGCCGCCGGATACAAATTCATTGGTTGGTACGCGGGCGCCCCCCCTGTGGTGGTGACCAATAAGGCGGATTACACTTTCACCGTGTTGGGCAATGAGACATTGACGGCCTACTTTGAGGATGTTTCCGTGCCGACCATAGAAATCACCTCGCCCGCCAACAAGGAAAAAGTGGGCGCTTCACTGCTGGCAATTACCGGCACTGCGAACAATGTTTTGGATGTATCGAATGTCGTTGTGGAGCTGGACGGGGTTGCGGTCCCCGTGTCCTCGACCAACAAATGGACCAACTGGTGGTGCGGCGTCCTTTTGGCCCCTGGCACCAACATCATTTCCGCCTACGCCGTGAGCAAAGTGGGCACAAGCTCGGCGACCAAGACGGTGACCGTTATAGACACGAACACCGGTTTTGCGCCGGAGGCATTGGCCGGGTTGATCGCCGGCTCGTTGAACAATGTTGAAGGCAGTAATTGGCTCAGTTTTGGGACGGCCACGATGGAGCAATTCGGTCTGGGGCCGAATCAAGGATCGGGCGCCGGCAACTACACTTACACCCAAACCGGGCCGGACACGGCCACGCTGGTCAGCAGCTTCTTCACGCCTCCCAACATGGCCACCAACGCCATTTCCACCAACTTCCTCACATTCACCAACCCGTTTATAGCCCTCACCACCAATTCGGGCGCCACAAACTCAGGGACCATCGCCTTCCGGCCGGTGCCGGCCTATAATGTCAGTTCCCCGGCGGGGTTGACAGCTACCGCGATCTCCGGGAACAACACCATCACCACCGCCTACGGGGACACCACATTCACGAGCACAACCATCAATGCAACCGCCACAAACATAACTTCCGGCACCTACAAGTCGGCCCAATACGGCCCGTTGGCGGCGATGGTAATGGAGACCAACGCCGGCACCGGCGCCGGCGTCGTGGAAACCAACTACATCTTTAATCTCTTCACCAACTCCGCCGGCGGAGCCGGGTTCGTGACCACCTTTAATGGCGTCGGCGGGCCTGAATTCAGTTCCGGCAGCTTTACATGGGTCACGAACGCGACCAGCGAGAAATATGTGGCGCCGGAGACTTTGAACGGGATGAGCGCCGCAGTGACCCCGGCTTCCGGCGGGAAGTTTGTGGCGACCTTTGGCGAGGCGACACTCGCCCAGACAGGAACCACCGCGAACGACGGGAATGCTTTTGCGGCCAACTATTTCTATTCCCGCACCGGCCCATCGAATGCGTACCTGTACGTTTATGACTATCTGCCGCCGTCCACCAACATCATCGCGTACAGCCTGACTTTCAAGACCAGCGACAAAGCGGTCTGGACATCGTCCGAGGGCGCCACCAACAACACCGGCACGAACATTTTCTCCGCCATCGCTTCAGCCGACTACTTCGCCCCGGCCGCCCTCCCGCACGCCACAATTACTCCGACGGTGGGCGGAAAAGCCGAGAAGACTTTGGTGCTTTCCGACGGCCAGTTTACAGACAACCAACTCGGCACGAGCGGAACCTGCACCTACTCGCAGTTCAGCCCAACGGTGGGGGTGATTGCCGCGACCGATAATGGGAAAACGGCTTACTATGTGTTGACGTTCACCGGCTCGACCGCCGGCTCCAAAGTCGGCGACTTCTACCTCATCAACGCCGACGGAACGACCGTGGCCGGCAGCTTTACGCTCAAATAGCGCCCCAGCCGGCCCGGAGATCCGGGAACACGCTGCTTCCGGGGAGTATAGCCGGGGCTGCTTCCGGGGAGCATACGTCCCGATTCCGAATCGGGATGTGCTGGCCGGCGCCCTCGCCGGCCACTGCTTTGTGCGTCATCCGAATACCACTTCACCGCCGAATGCGGCTATTTGGGGAGCGCGGGCGTGCCGCCCGCCGCGTTCGGCGTCCCGCCGAACGCTTCCAAGTAAGCGTAGCGGCTTTCGACAGAAAGCCGCCAATGGCCCTTCCACCACTGGCCAGATCGGGTGGAACCCGAATAGTGCGGCGCTCTGCCGAGCGCCGCTACGCTTCCAACCGTGTAGCGGCGGTCTATGACCGTCGCCAATTACAACCGGCAAAAATTGCCGGGTGACCCCGCCCTCCTGTTTGGCGGCATCCGGCCGCCATGTCCACCCCGCGCCGCCACCCCAAAAACGTGGAAAAGTGATTTCCGCCAAGTTTTTTTAAAAAATAATGCGATTTTTTTCAAAAAAGTGCTTGCATTGTTTTTTGCGGGGTTGTATTCTGCCGTCATTATGACCACCCAATCAGTCATCGCGGGCCAGTTTGTCGGTGCCGGTTGTCCGGGGGTTCCGTGCCTGCATTCTGACGGTGGCAAAACCGCCTTTTACCTCGTAAAAACCGATTGATAAACACGCAAACAGACACGCAAAAATCATAAACCAATCGTGAAATTCCGGGCCATGAGCAAGCGCCCGGTGTCACTTTTTTTTCAACAACAAACAAAACCCCAAACAGCCCGAATTTAAGCAACGCTTTCCTCTCGCAAACCATCCACAGAAAGTTCACCCCTATGAAAAACTCATCAAATCGTATCCTCCAAGCCGTTAAGTGGGCCAGCCCGTTGGCCGCGATTGCCCTTGCCGTGGCGTTGTCGCAGCCGGCGCTCGCGCAACCTGACTCCCAGATGAACACCCTCCAGGGGCCAACTGCCGTCTTTGTGGATGTAACCAATCCGCCGCTGTCCTTGGTGCATAACGACATGTACTTCACCAACACGGTGCATGAAGTTCAGGTGGTCAGCCAAACCGGCTGGAGCGCCGAATTCAACATGCCGGGGATCAGCGTCGGCACAGCCGGTGCTGGCGGCAGCAGCTTTTTGGCGACGAACTACGGTGCTGCCGGAACGGACATCTACGGCAACCAGATCGTCGCGATCACCAATTTGTCCATTCAACTCTTTAACGGCAGCACTTCCGGTTCTTACGCCGCGGGCGCCGACTATGGCCCCCCTGGAGCACCCGCCAATACAGAGCCGCCTCTGGTCTTGACCACCTCCTTCCCGCTGACCGCTGTCCAGCCCTACGAGATCACCTTTTGGCAGATTTCGGGCACCTCCGATCCGAGCGGTTTGGGGAGCAACGCGACCATGATCGCCCAATACATCACGCAGCCCGGCCGCTACTATACGTTGAATGACTGGATCACCTTCAGCAACATTCAGGTGTTTCTGCAGCCCGGCACCACCAACGCCTATACCGCCGCGATCACCTCCAACGGGTTCGGTTTTGCCCCGTGGGGTATGAACACCAATACTGGAGAAACAACCACCTCGCCCGCCCCCTATGTCAGTGGCCACCCCGTCATGATTACGAATGACAGTTTCATAAACGGCAGCAGCACCGCTGGCGTCGTCAATTACGGCATTGCCGCGGGACTGCAAAATGGCCTTTACATCACCAACTACAGCACCATCTTCTTCGCGGGCGTTAACACCAATTTCCTCCCCCCGGTCATCACCACCAACCCCGTCTCCTCCGTTGTGTACACGAACACGACCGGCCAGACCGCGACCTTTTTCGCCGGCGCATCGGGCGTTACCAACGGCCAGGACGGCATGTCTGGGAATTGGTATTTCACCAACGTTTTGACTCCCACGGTTGGGACTCTTATTACCCCCGGCTGGCAGAACCCCGTCAGCGGCACCATGCCCTTCTTCACGACAACCAGCAGCAGCCCGACAATCGTCAACTACACCGGCGCGAACGTCAACTCTCCCGGCATGACCCTTAACTCAACCCTGACGGTTCCCAACTTCGCGAACGGGGATGCCGGCTCCTACGTGTTCGTTGTCACCAATTCACCGGGCGGGGCGGTCTTAAACACGGTTTCCACCATTCCGGCCACAATTACCTTTATGGCTCCCCCGGCTACCAGCTTCGCCGCGGCGATCACCAATCCCGCACTCGGCCTGCTGGCGTTTTGGCCCCTCAACGAGACCGGCGATCCTTCCTCGGGAACGGTCGTGGCTTACGATTGGGTCGCCCAGCATAACGGCTGGTATGCGTGGAATACAGACACGAGCGCGAGCAATTCTCTGGACAAATTCCCCAAGAGCATCGGCCCGACCAACCAGTCGGGCTTGGGTTACACCTCCGCGTATGGGGGCACGAACCTGGATTGGTCCTTTGTGAACATACCCCAAGGCCCCGCCTTCCCTGGCACCCCCGGGTCGAAATCCACCGCCACCAATGCGACGTTTGTCGCATGGATTTATCCCTTCATCTCGGAAGTCAGCAGTTGCGGGCTGATCGTCCAGCGCATGAACGGCCAGTACCAATCCAATTCTCTCGGTTACGGCAGCACGGCGGGCGCGTTGGGCAATGTGTGGGCTAATAACGGCGCCACCTACAATGCCGGTCTAAGCCCCACTATATCCAATTGGAACTTCGTGGCCTGGGTCATTACGCCGAGCAACAACGTGGTTTACCTCGGCGTCACCAACCATGCTTTGCAGACGGCATTCACTTCCACTGCCGGCCTCCAGACCAACTACATGGGAACTTGGGGCACCAATATGCAAATCGGCACCGACCTGGCCGGCGCCGACCTCCTCACCCGCGCCTTTTACGGCAACATCTCTTCGGTGGCGATTTTTGGCAACTCCCTTACCGCCCCGCAGTTGGAAAATCTCTGGGCCGCCGGCGCGGGCGGTCCCGGGCTGCCCACCATTGTAACCCAGCCTCTCTTCTCCAACTACTCCACAATTGCGGGAGGCAGCGCGGAGATCATGAACCCCGTCGGCTATGGCGGCGGGGGTTCCACCTGTTATTGGCAGTACGCCAACACCATGACTCCGGGCGTGGTTACCAACTGGGGCCCCTTTAACGTTAACAACACGGATTTCATCCAGCCCGCGGAATATACCAATTTACAGACTGGATACTTGCAGGGCGCGCTCACGGTTACCAACTTCCATGCCAGCGATGCCGGTTCCTACCAGTTCATTGTCAACAACTCGCTCGGCAGCGTCACCAGCACCGTGATCACTCTGTCGCTTTACACCTCCGGGCCTAACACTTTCATTTCCCAAGCCACCAATCCCGCTTATGGCCTGGTGGCGCTTTGGCCGTTGGATGAGACCACCGATCCTTCCACCGGCAACGCGCCCGGCGCCACCAAGAGGCTGGCTTACGATGTTGTCGGCGGCTGGAACGGCACTTACGGGACCAATGCCGACAATGGCGCGGGCAACGCTGTAACGCACATGACCGCGATTGCCGGCCCCGGGAGCGCCACTTACAACATGACCGGCCTGCCCACCGCAGGCGCCCTGGGAGTCACCAACACCTCGGCGCTCGCATACAGCTATGTCATCGCGACCAACGGTCCCACCCTCTGGGGGCTTCACTCCTCGCCGGTGGATACTACCGCTGTCAACGCCACCAACGCGACGATCCTCGGTTGGGTTTATCCCACCCTCGCCACCGCCAGCCAGCCTGCCAATGCCGGCGACTTCATGGCGAACGGGGCCAGCAGCGGGGAAGGCCTGGGCGGCCCTGCCGCCGGGGAACTGGGATACCATTGGGATGGCAACACCGGCACCGCCTATAATTTCGCTTCCGGCCTGTACATCCCGGGCTTTATGTGGTCCATGATCGGCGTGGCCATTAGCCCGACCAGCTCTGTGTTTTATCTGGGCAACACCAACCAGGGTCTGCTCACGGCAACTCAATGGTGGACAAATGCTTCCGGCGCCGGCACCCAGATAAACGTGCCGCTTGGGACCAACGCCAACATCAATATCGGCAACGACGCCTACCAGATACCCGCCCGCAACTTTGTCGGCTACATGTCCTCCTTCGCGCTGTTCAGCAACACACTCACCGCGGCACAGGTTGAATCCCTTTTCAACTCCGGTGTGTCCGATAACCCGCAGGGGGGGCCTCCCTTCATCATAGCCAACATTCCCGCGGCGTGCCTGGTGAATTATTTGCTCCCGGGCGGCAGTTCGACCAACTCCATCACCGCCACCGCCTATGATGGCGCCGGTTATTGGCAGGTCCTCGTTGGCGGCAACTGGGTTACTCTGAGCAGCGCCGATTTCTCCTCCACGCTCACCGTTCCGGCGGGTCTCAACCAGACGGGCACGCTCCAGGTCAACAACTTCACTCCCTCCAGCGATGCCGGTTCCTACCGGCTGCTCTTCACCAACTATAATGGCCCCGGCGGAACTTTGCTCAGCGCAACCAGCAGCGTGGTCGTCCTTGCCCAGGCGCCCGCTATTGCCGCCAACAGTTTCGCCGGGCAAGCCCTCAATCCCGCCAACGGCATGGGCGCGGTGGCCTATTGGCCTCTCAATGAGACCGCCGATACTTCCGGCGGCGTCGTCGGCGGTCCCCCGATGGCGGCGGCTTACGAATACATCGGCGGGAATAATGGCACTTACGGGACCAACGCCCGCGATGGCGGAACCAACGTCGCTTACCATTACAGCCCCGTTGTCGGCCCCGGCGCGCAGGGCTATCTCGGCTTGCCCAGCACGGGCGCCTTGGGCGTGAGCAATCTTGCCGCAAGCCCGGATGCTTACGTCCTCACCGTATCCAGCCCGGTCTTCCCTGAAGGGCCTACATACGGCACCAACGTATCCATCGTTGGATGGATTTATCCCACCACTTTCCCCGAGGCCTATCAAACCGGGTTTATAGACACGGGCGATACTCAAGGCGCAGGCGCTCCTTCCAGTTTGGGGTATGGCGACAACGGCGTCGCGAGCGCAATGGGCTATCAATGGAATGGCGCGGGCTATAATACCGCCGTCGCTCCCAGTTTGATACCCCCGACGAATGTTTGGTCCATGGTGGCTATGGTCGTTTCACCGAGCAGCTATGTGTTTTATCTTGCCAACACCAACGTGGGAGTGCTGACGGCAACGGTATGGCAAACAAATGCAACCGGCGCCGGCATCGCCCCTCATGTGGCTTGGGGCGGCCCAGTGGCCATTGGCACAGACTTGTATAACGTGCCGGGGCGCAACTTCCTCGGCTACATGTCCTCCTTCGCCATGTTCAGCAACTCGCTCACCATCCCGCAGATTGATTTGCTCTTCGCCTCCGGCGTCGCCAACACCGGCCAGATCGCGCCCATCGCGGACGCTGTGCCGCCGCCGTTCCAGACGAACTATTTGATTGCGGGCGGCTACTCGTCGAGCATTGCCGTCGCCGGCTATGGCGGCACCAATGGCGGCGGCTTTTGGCTGCAGGAAACTTCGCCGGGTGTCTTTACCTCGACTCTCCCGGCCGATCTTGCAAACGCGACGGTGGTTCCTAATGGACCCATGCTCCAGGGCACGCTCTATGTCACCAACTTCAACGTCGGCTCCAGCGATGCCGGTTCGTACGTGCTGGTGATCAGCAACCAGGTCAACGGTGTTTCGGCCTTCGCCACCAGCGGCGTCGTCGTCCTGGCCGCGCCGGTTGTCCCTGTCTCCGGCAGTTTCGCCGCGGCGATCACCAATCCCGCTTACGGGCTGGTGGCGTTTTGGCCTCTGAACGAGACCAACGATCCTTCCAGTGGAACGGCCACGGCCTATGATATTGTCGGCGGATTTAACGGCCTTTACGGGACCAACGCGATAGACGGCGGAACCAACTCCCTGAACCATTGGGCGCCCGATCTCGGCCCGTCGTCCGCGCTGGGCCTGGCCGGTTTCCAGACACCCGACTTGCTTGGTTTCCCATGCGACAACGGCGCCCTGGGCAGCTTCCAGAACATCGGCAGCAACACAGCCAGTTTTGTCACCACCACCGGCACCCCGTCTCTCTCGCCGAACGGGACGAGCGCGACCAACGCGACGATCATCGCCTGGGTTTATCCCACCAATAATGCGGAGGCTTATGGAACCAGCGTCTTCATGACGCGCAGCGGCCAGCTCGGCGCCACCAATACCGCCGGCATCCAGCTTGACAATACAAACGCGTCGGGGACAACCGCGGCGACCGGAACGGCGGGATTCCTGGGATACCATTGGAATAATGACGCCAACACCGAATATCAGTACAGCACCAGCCTGCCGATCCCCACCAATTCGTGGTCCATGCTGGTCCTGGTCATTACCCCGTCCAACAACTACTTCTATGTTGCCAACACCAACAATGGCCTGATCTCGGCCATCCAGTTGATGCAGAATAATTCCACCGGCCTCCCGACCAACTACTATGTGGGCATGGGTGGCGCCGCGGACATCGGCACGGACCCCGGCAACAGCCCGGGGCGCAACTTCGGCGGCTTGATTTCCTCGGTGGCGATGTTCAGCAACTCGCTCACTGTCGCGCAGATTCAAACTCTCTACGAGACCGGTTTGAATCTGAATAGCGATGCGCCCTTCATTACACAGAACCCCACGCCCAACTTGTGGGAAGTGGTGCCGGGCAAGAACGTGACCTTTACCGCCGCCGGCTATGGCGGCAGCAATGCCAGCGGTTATTGGCAGGTGTACTACCCCGGCGGCTCAAGCTGGGTCACGATTAACAGCACGTCGGTTGGCAGCACTGTCAGCGGCGATGTTAGCGGCTACTCGGTGTCCACCAGCCTTTTCTGGGCCAACCAAACCAACACAGCAATTGGGCCGGCTGGCTCCGGCATCGGGCCGTACACCGATGTCGCCCTCATCACCGGAACGCTGACAATCACCGGCGCCCAGACCGCCGATGCCGGCTCCTACCGGCTGGTGATCACCAATGCGCCCGTTTCGCCCACTTCATACCAGTATGCGTACTCCGCGCCGGGCTTAGTTACGCTCTACGTTGCCCCGCCGGGCAGTTTCATCGGCCAAGCCATGAATACCGCCAACGCCTACAACTTGTTGTCCCTTTGGCCCCTGAACGAGACCAACGATCCTTCCGGCGCGCTCACCGGCAACCCGGCCGTCGCTTACGATATTATCAGCGGCTTTAATGGCACTTACGGGACCAATGCCCGCGATGGCGGCTCCAACACCTTGAACGGGTTTGCCCCCGTGCCCGGCCCCGGCGTGCTCGGCTATCTGGGCTTGCCGACTCAAGGCGCCCTGGGAGTCACCAATGTCAACCAGAGTTGGGTGGTCACTACAAACTGTCCGAAGTTGTCGCTACCCTACCCGAATTCCAGCGCCAACGGCACCAACGTGACCATTGTCGGATGGCTTTATCCCACCACCTCATCCGAGGTGAGCGACTACGGCATTTTCCATCTCAATGGCGCTTCCGGCAGCTTGTACGACGGCCCGACGGCCCAAAACAGCGGGATCGAGAATTTGGGGTTCTATTGGAATGGCGGAGGATATTCATACACAACCGGCCCGTCAATCACGCCGTTTGTTTGGGACATGATCGCCCTGGTCATTACCCCGACTAACGCCATCTTTTATGTTGGCAACAACGAGCTGGGCCTCGTCTCGGGCTCCTATACCAATGCGAACGTGAGCCGGCCGTGGGGCGCCCCGGTGGTCTTCGGCATTGACCCCTACTCCGTGCCCGGGCGCAACTTTGAGGGCTACATGTCTTCCTTTGCGATGTTCAGCAACTCGCTCAGCGTGACCAACATTGAAAACCTGTTCAACGCCGGCTTGGCCAATGACGCCCAGCAGCCCATCTTTGCAACCAACCCGCTGTCCTACCAGTTCATTACCAATACCGGCTTCAGCAACAACGTGAAGTTTATCGCCAGCGCCTATGGCGGCCAGCCGAATATCACCGGTTGCTGGCAGATGAGCCCGGCCAACAACCCCGGTGTCTGGACCAATCTGGTCGCCACCTCGACTCACTACCAGGGCGCGGTGCCAACCAACGGCACGACCTGGACCAACCTGGAAAACTCAACGCTCTATATCACCAACATCACTTCCGCCGATGTCGGTTCCTACCGGCTGCTCGTCACCAATGGGCTGGGCAACTGGGCGACTTCGGTTGTGGCCACGATCTATTTGATTAACCCCAATACGCTTCCGGCCAACTCCTTCGCGGCGCTTGCCAACGATCCCAACGGCCTCGTGGCCTACTGGCCGCTCAACGAGACCCAGGATCCTTCCGGCGCCATGAGCAACAACCCGGCTGAGGCCTTCGATCTCATCGGCGGCAATAACGGCATTTATGGCCTTTATGCCAACAATGGCGGCGGCAACGCTCTGCTGGGGTTAAGCCCGGTTCCCGCCTCCGGCTTCACCGGCTTGCCCTCCGGCGGCGCCTTGGGCGCGTCCAACAACCTTTTGAACTCCTTCGTGACCACGCTGACCTCGCCGCTTACGTTCACCAACAGCACCATGACGAACACCAACATGACGATTGTCGCATGGGTCTATCCCACCGCAAGCGAAGTCGCCAACACCGGTTTGGTTTTTGAGCGCACGAGCCAGGTGGACGGCCTGATGTACAGCCCGACGGCCGGGGCGAATCAACTGGGATACACTTGGAATAACGTCGGCACTTACACCAGCGGTCCGACCATCCCTCAAAACACATGGTCCATGGTGGCCATGGTCATCACCGCCACCAACAGCACGCTCTATGTTGCCAATGCCGTCGCCGGTGTGCTCCCGAACCCGGTGGTGTCCCAAACCGTCAGCAATGCCTATCAAACTTGGGGCGGCGCCCTGGCCCTGGGCGGTGATACGGGCAATAATCCCGCCAGAACCTTTAGCGGGTACCTCTCTTCTGTGGCTATCTTCAGCAACGCCCTGACCTCCGCCACCATTCAAAATCTGTTCCTCGACGGTTATGATCTTGGCGTTATACCGGTGCCTGTCATTACAACCCAGCCTGCTTCTCCGAGCTTCGTTTTGTACACCAACGCCAACGTGACCATGAGCGCCGCGGGCTTTGGCTACCCGCCGGCCGGCGGTTACTGGCAGTTCGCCAACACCATCACTGCGGGCGTTACCAATTGGAACATTCTTCAAAACACCGGCGGCGCCGCCAATAACTACGGCGTCGGTGTTGCCGGCGGCGCCCAGATTCAGGGGAGCGGAGCCGTCGCGCTGCAGATTACCAATGTGAGCGCCGCGGATGTCGGTTCCTACGAACTCGTTTTCACCAATGGCAATTTGGCGGGCACCGCCGCCACGAGCAGCGTGGTCGTCGTCACCCTGGTTCCCAACTCCGCCGAGCCTGCGCCCGGCAGTTACGCCGCGACCGTCCTCAGCAACACTTTCGGCGCGGTGGCCTTCTGGCCTCTCAACGAGACTGTGGATCCCGCCTCGGGAACGGCTTTGGCTTACGATGTCATCGGCGGGCATAACGGCCTCTACGGGACCAATGCCGCCAACGGCTTCGGCAACAGCAAGTACGGGTGGACCGCAGTTCAAGGCCCGGCAGCGGCCGGTCTCGCCGGCTTCGCCGCGGGCGGCGCCCTGGGTTCCTTGCAGAACTGGCTGCCCAATACCTACGTGACCATGAGCAATACCCCGATCTTCCCCGGACTTAACTCCGGCGATGCGACCGCGGTCAACTCCACCAACATGACGCTGGTCGCATGGATCAATCCGCAGACCAACGAGGCGGGCGCCACCGGGCTGATGATGACGCGCGCCGGCACGCTCGGGGCCACCCGGACCGACGGCATGGACTACGGCCCCACGGCGCCGCAATTGGGCTATATCTGGGATAATAACGCCGCCCCCACCTACGGGCTGAATTCCGGCATCGCAATCCCGAACAGCAACTGGTCCATGGTCGCGCTGGTCATTACGCCCAACAGCAACATCCTATATCTGGGCACGAACAGCTTCCTGAACGCGTCGACCAACTTCCTGAACGCCTACGTGCAAACCATTGTCAACAGCAATGAGCCGTGGGGCCTGGGCATGGCCATTGGCGGCGATCCGGGCGCGAGCGCCAACAGCATCACCAACAGGTCCTTCGGCGGCTGGATTTCCTCCGTCGCCATGTTCAGCAACTCGCTCACTGCCGGGCAGATTGAGGCCCTCTGGTTGGCCGGCGTGTCCAATGGCGCCCCGTCGGCGCCCTTCATTACCACCCAGCCGGTCGCGACCAATATCGAGTTGCTGGCGCCGGGCGGCGTCGCCACCATTTCGGCCGCCGGCTTTGCCGCCCAGCCGGGCGGCGGCTATTGGCAGATGTGGAACGGCAGTCAATGGGTTCAAGTGACCACTACCGATGTTTCCGCCCCAACCATCCTGACGAGCCTCGGCGGCGCGACCGGCACCTTGCAGCAAGGCGCGCTGATGTTCACCAACTTCCAGGTCGCCGATGCCGGCTCCTACGAGTTGGTTCTCACCAATTCGGCCGGCTCGGCCACCAGCCAGGTGGTCAACGTCTCGTCTTACTATGCCGCGCCGAACGGGTACGCCTCGGTCGCCGACAGCGCCGGATACGGCGCGGTGGCCCTGTGGCCTCTGAGCGAGACTGTGGATCCTTCCTCCTTCTTCACCACAGGTCTCCTGGCGGTTGCTTACGATGTGGTGGGCGGGTTCAATGGCACCTACGGGACCAATGCGGACAATGGCGCTGGCAATGCCGTTTATAGCCTCGCGGCTGTTGCCGGCCCCGGAGCGCAGGGCTACGTCGGCCTGCCCTCCGCCGGCGCGCTCGGCGTGACGAACATTGCGGCTTTGGCGCAATCCTTCGTTACCGCCTCCAATACGCCGGCCTTCCAGGCGTCAGCCACCAACGTTTCGATCACCGGATGGATTTATCCCACTTCGACGGCCCAGGATAACTCCGCCGGCATATTCATTACGGCAAACGCAGTACCCGGAGTCGCCGGCATGCAATACGATAATGCCCTCCTTGATCTTGGCTACCATTGGGATAATAACACCGCGAACACTTATGACTACCAGGGTCCCGCCCTCACCCCGATGATCTGGAACTTTGTCGCCCTGGTCATTACCCCGACCAACAGCCTGTTGTATGTTGGCACCACCAACACTAACGGTTTGGCCAGCGGCTTGCTGGTCGCCACGCAGACGACTAACAACATGTTTGAAAACTGGGGCGGCGCAGCCCAGATCGGCACCGACATCACCACCACGCCGCCGGGCCGCAACTTTAACGGTTTAATGTCTTCCTTTGCCATGTTCAACAAGTCGCTTACCGTGGCGCAGGTTCAGAACCTCTTCGCCGCCGGCGTATCCAATGGCGTCTGGGCGCCCTGGATTCAAGTCCAGCCTCTCAGCACCAACCTGGAGATCGCCTCGGGCGCCAGTTTGACCATCAGCGCCACCGCTTACACCGGCTCGACGGGCGTCGCCTATTGGCAGACCAACACCGGAAGCGGCTGGGGCACTATCGCCAACAATTCGGACGTCGTTGCATCCAGTGTGTATGGGACCACGGTTGGAGCCAGCCTGGTGGACGCGCTCCAGATTACCAACTTCGGGGCGGGAGATGCCGCTTCCTATCAATGCGTGTTCAACAATAATGGGGGATCGGTCACCAGCATTGTGGTCCAGATTGGGACTTACACGGCTCCGCCCGGCAGTTTCGCCTATATGATCGCCACGAACAAGGCTCTTGGCGCGATGTCCCTCTGGCCTCTCAACGAGAGCGGCGATCCTTCCGTCACAACTGTCACCGCTTACGACGTTATCGGCGGCTACAATGGCATTTACGGGACGAACGCCCAAACGGCCACTCCCAACTCGTACATTGTCGGCAATTATCCCGGGTTTAGCCTCAGCCCCGTTCCAGGGCCGGATGCGGCAACTCCTCCGTACACCGGCTTGCCGGCAACCGCGCTGGGTTGTGTCGCGTCCAACACAGCCTTGCCGCAAGTGTATGCTATTGTGCCTGTAACCCCGATCTTGCCGGCGGGCACAACCAATGCCACCCTCTTGATGTGGATCTATCCCACCAACGCGGTCGCCGGGATGCCGACCGAGCAGGGCAACGTCGGCATGTTCATACAGCGCCTCCCGCCGACTGCCGGCACCGGCTATGCGGATGGCTTCCAGTATGCCACCGCGGCCAACGGATACAGTGACCTCCTGGGTTACCATTGGGATGCCGACACCGCCGCCACCTATAATTATACGGGGGGGCCCCTCATTCCGAGCAACTCCTGGTCCTTGATTGGCCTGGTCGTTACGCCGACCACCAATTGGCTCTATGTTGGCAACGCCACCAACGGCTTGGTGGGGGTGCCCCAGACCATGTCACCGGCCAACATCTATATCCCGTTTGGCAGCAACACGTGGATTGGCGGCGACCCGTACACCCAGCCCGGCCGCAACTTTTCGGGCCTTATCTCTTCCGCGGCGATGTTCAGCAACTCGCTGACCGTGCCGCAGTTACAAGCGCTGTTCCAGGCCGGTTTGGCCCTGGGCACGGAGGCGCCCTTCATCATCGCCAATCCGCCGACCGCCACCTACGAGCTGGCGCCCGGAAGCCAGGGGGCCATTACCGCGACCGGCTTTGCCGGGCCTGCCGGCGGCGGTTACTGGCAGTTCTACAATGGCAGCAGTTGGGTTGCTGCTTACACTCCCGATGGCACCGGCACGAATGCGGTTCCGTACAATGGAGGCAACCTGGCGGGCATTCTGCAGTTCACCAACTTCCAGGCAACCGATGCCGGTTCTTACAGGTTGGTTCTCACCAATGCGAACGGCCCAGGCGGGACGATCCTCAGCGCTTATAGCAGCGTCGTGACGATCAATGCTTACTCCGTCACGCCCGGCAGTTTCGCCGCGGTCGCCACAAGCGCCGGTTACGGCGTGGTGGCCCTCTGGCCTCTCAACGAGACCAATGATCCTTCCGCGGGCGGGGTCGCCGCTTACGATGTGATCGGCGGGAACAACGGCATTTACGGGACGAACGCCCAAAACGGCTCGACGAACATGTACATTTACAATAACTTCAGCCAGTACAGCTACGGCCCGATAGCCGGCCCCGGCAATCCGACCAACGCCGACGTGTTCACCGGTCTGCCCACAACCGCGCTCGGTTCCCTCAATGGCGAAACCACGACGTCGCCCCCGCTCACAAATACCTTCGTCATCACGACGACCAGCCCGGCGTTCCCGAATACCGCCACCAGCGGCACCAACGTGTCCATTGTCGCCTGGATCTGCGCCTCGGCATCTCCAACGGCTCGCGAGGGGATCGTGGGGCAGCGAATCAACACGCTCAATGACGTGAACACCGACAACTTGGAGACAGGCGGCGGAAGTTCTGTTCCAACCGCCGATTTGGGCTACATCTGGAATAACAACTCCTCGACGACCTATAACTTGGTGAGCGGCCTGGTCATCCATCCCAACATCTGGTACATGGCGGCCCTGGTTGTCTCGCCGGCCACCAATTACCTCTATCTGTGCGCCACCAACATCGGCGTGCAAGTGGTGACCCAAGCCGTGGCCAACATCAATCAACCGTGGGGCAACGGCTTGACGATTGGCACGGACGACATTGGCGGCAGCGGGGGCGGCGACAACTTTGGCGGCTCCATCTCGTCCGCGGCGATCTTCAGCAATTCGCTCACTCTGCTGCAGATTCAGACTCTGTTCGACGCCGGCATCGCCAGCGGCTATAATGCGCCCTTCATTACAGCCAATCCGCTCAACAGCGAGTTGGTTATCGGCAGCAGCGCAACCATGAGCGCCACCGGCTATGTCGGCACCAGCGGCGGCGGTTACTGGCAGTTCTGGAATGGCACCAGTTGGGTTCCCGTGACCAGTCCCGATATCTCCTTCACCACGAACATTGGAGCCAACATGACAATCGGCCTGACCGTCACGAACTTCAAGAGCACCGATGCCGGCAGCTACAGGCTGGCACTCACCAACCTGAATGGCGTCGGCGGGGCGACCTTGACCGCGTATAGCGCTCCGGCCAGCCTTGAGATCTTCACGATCCTGCCGAACTCCTTCGCCGCGGCGATTACCAATCCCGCTCTGGGCGCGGTGGCTTACTGGCCGCTGAATGAGACCAACGATCCCTCCACTGGAACGGTTGTCGCTTACGATGTGATCGGCGGGCATAACGGCCTTTACCAGACGAATGCCCAGGATGGCGGTCCCAACGCCGGGCTGCAAACCGTGCTCGCGAACTTGGGAGCCTCCGCGGACTACGTAAGCCCGGTTCCCGGCCCGTCCAATGCCGTCCTCGGCAACTTCGCCTACGTCGGCCTGCCGGCGACCGCCTACTCGTCAATAAACAACCTGCTCATGCAGACCCTGGTTACGACGACCACCAGCCCGAACTTCGCGACGAACTCGACCAACGCGACCTTCCTCCTGTGGCTCTATCCCAATGCCAACATGGCGGCGCCCGCGTGTTATCTTACCGGCACGCCCAACTATGCCAATTTGATGCATGAAGTCAGCGGCGAGTTCGGCGCCAGTTCAACAGACGGATCGCAATTGGACATCCTGCCAAATGGCAGCGGCATCATGGTTTTGGGTTACAACTGGGACAATAATCTGGGCGCCGACAATACGTTTAATACCGGATTGATCGTACCGTCCAATCAATGGTCCATGTATGCCTTTGTCATTACACCCAGCAACACCACGTTCTACCTGGGCAACACCAACGGCTTGCAGACGGCCGTGCAAACCATTGCCCACAGCTATGTGCCGTGGGGCGCGGGCATCAGCCTTGGCGGCGACGCGAACGCCTATCCGGGGCCTGGCGCCACCGCGATTGAGAACTTCTTCCAGGGTTCCATTTCTTCCGTGGCGGTCTTTACCAACGCGCTTACCCAGGTGCAGTTTAACACGCTCTTCCTGGCGGGCAGCGCCGGCACCTTCCCGCCGGTCATCACAGTGGAACCGGCGCCCTTGCAGCCTTTGATTCAGGGCGGCAATGCGAGCATTAAATCCACCGGCTATGGCGCGACGGGCGGTTTCTGGCGGCAGTACAACGGCAGCAGCTATGTTGCCATTACCAGTCCGGATTTCTCGGGCGCCAATGCGGCGGTTTCCAACGGAATCTACCAGCAGGGCACGCTGGTGCTCACTAACTTCCAGATCAGCGATGCCGGCACCTATGTGTTCATTGTCACCAATTCAGTCGGCGTCGGCGCGACGAGCAGCCCGGTCGTCATTCAGGCTGTAATCCCCGCGCCGGGCAGCTTTGCCGCGGCGTTGGTCCAGATCGGCGGCGCGGTGGCCTTCTGGCCTCTGGGCGAAGTCGGCGATTGCTCCAAAGGAACAAACATCGCCTACGACATTATCGGCGGGTTTAATGGAACTTACGGGGTTAATGCGCAAAGTGGTGGACAGAACAGCGTGCTCGACGCCCTGTCACCCAGTCCCGCCTACGACCAGAGCGGCGGTGTTCCGGGGCCGGGAAGCGCCGGCTATACCGGCCTCCCCACGACCGCATACGGAGGAATCCACGCCTATAGCACGGGCACGACGTACTTTCTAAATACCAGCGTGAACACGGCTTCCGGCCCGACCTTTACCGGAACCAACCAGAGCATTGTCATGTGGATTGCGCCCAATACCGCGCAGACCTCTCACGAGGGGATTTTCACGATCCGCAACGCCTCGCCTGGCCAAACGAATGGATTGTCCACTGGAGTGGGAGGCACCGGCCAATTGAACTACAACTGGGATAACAACGCCGGGGCGACCACGGCTTTCGTAACGGGCTTGGTCATTGATACCAACCAGGTCTGGTCCTTGGTGGCCCTGGTCGTTACGGCGAGCAATTCCACGCTCTACCTTGGAAGCACCGCCACCGGCCTGCAATCGTCCACTCAAACCATTAGCAATATCGTTGAAATGGGCGGTCCCGGCGTCCCCATCTATATTGGCACCGACCCGAACAACGGCAACAATAGCGACTCCTATGGCGGCGCCCTCTCCTCTGTGGCGATGTTCAGCAACGCGCTCACCCCGTTGCAGATTTCAACCCTGTTTGACGCCGGCACGTCGTCGGGCACCGCTGCGCCCTACTTCGTAAGTGAGCCTCCCTTCCCGATGGCGTACGCGCAAGATGTCAACAGCACGAACGCGTCCTACATGGTGGTTGTTGGCGGCAGCTTGACCATTACCGCCAGCGCTTACGTCGGCCCCAATGGCGGCGCTTATTGGCAGACGAACAACGCCAATAACCCGAATCTCTGGGGCAATGTGAACAGTCCGGATGCCACCAACGCCAGTTCCACCGCCCAGTCAAACCCGAACAGCCTGAATCTGAACTGTTCGCTGACGTTCACGAACCTCCAGGCCAGCGATGCCGGCACCTACCAGGTCGTTATCACCAATGGGAATGGAAGTGGTGGAATAAACTCAGTCATTAGCATACCGGTCAACATATCGGTGATCCCGGCTCCTCCGGCCAACAGCTTCGAGGCCGTGGCAATCAGTTACGGCGCCGTGGCGCTCTGGCCGCTGAACGAGACCTCTTATACCGCCTTGGGTGGAGCGCTGACTGGATCGAATGTGGTCGAGGCCTACGATGTCGTCGGCGGGTGGAATGGCCTGTATGGGTGGAATGCGGAAAACGGGTTTAATGGAATCGCCGGCCCGCAACCGCCCGACTTCCTCGGCTTCCCCTCCGGCAACGGCGGCTTGTTCGCATCGCCCCTCTATGAGAACATCTACGTTACCACGGTGGCCTCCCCGACCATCCCGGCGGGCTGCACCAACGTGACGCTGCTCGCGTGGGTCTCCAACACTGCGTACATTCAGAGTAATAGCGCCGGCATTGTGGTCATGCGCGCCGGCGGCCAAACCAATGGCCTTTGCTACAGTGCCAATTACAACGGGGCAAATTATTTGGATTACTATTGGAATGGCGGGAATGGCCCGAATGGAGGCGACATCACCTTCGTTGACCCGCCCAGCAACACTTGGTCCATGTTGGCCATGGTGACTACGCCGAGCAACGTCACGCTCTATATTTGCAGCACCAACGGCATAGTTTCGGCTCCTCAAACCATTGCCAACGCCTATCAAAGCTGGGGCCAGGCCATCACCATTGGCGGCGATCCCCTCGATGCGGCCACCGGGGCGGAGAACTTTAACGGCACCATTGGCGCCGTCACGATATTCACCAACGCGCTGTCCCTCAGTGAGATCAGCGTCCTGTTCAACGCCGGACTGGACCTGGACGCGGGGCCGCCCACCATTATTACCGAGCCCTCGTCCACGGCGGCTTATGAGCAGCGCGGCGCTGTATTCTCGGTCCAAGCCAGCGGCAGCACGGCTCTCTCTTACCAATGGCAGATTCTGGTCAATGGAGTTTGGACCAACATTCAAACCCAACCAGTCGCAACCTACGGTACCGCATCCGGATACAACGGCAATACCCTGACGATCGTCGCTCCGACCGTCCACAACAACTTCAAGACGAACACCTACCAAGTGGTCATCTGGGATGAGGGCGGCACCAATATCTCAAGCCCGGTGACGTTGACCATCGCCCCAAGCGTGGGCAATCTGTCTCCGTATTCGGTGGCGGTGACCAACCTCAGCACCACCTATCCCGGATCCTTGATCGCCTACTGGGAATTGAACGAGGCCGCGGGTCCCACCGCTGACGACTACTGGGGCGGGTATTCGGGGACCTATGAAACCAACGTGTCCGTTGGCTTGGGCACTCAAACCACGCCCGCGGGACCGGGAGCGCCCGACGTGCCGGATTGGGTTTATCCGAATTATAGTTCCAACCAATTCCCAGGGATGGCAAGCGGGTACGCGACGTCTCCCATGTTCACCAACGCTTATATTATTGGAACCAACTGGCTTTCGGATAATAACCTGAATGCGAGCAACGATTGCTTGTCGAGTTCGTATATCAGCATCCCGGCGCTGAACCTCAATTCAAGCGCCATGACGCTTATCATCTGGATCTACCCGAACGAGAATCAAGGCCTTACCAACGGTCTGTTCTATTGCCGCGGCGCCGGCACGCAGGCTGGATTTGGCTTTGCGGACGTCACCAACGGCACCCTGGGCTACAACTGGAACAACGTTTCCGGCACATACACCTGGAACTCCGGGTTGACTCCGGAGCCCACCAACTGGAACATGATTGCTTATGTGGTATCGTCCAACAACACCACGATCTATTGCTACAACACGAACAGCCAGAAGGAAGCGGTCAACAGTGTGACCAATGCGCTCCTGGCGTGGGGAGAGCCGGCCACCCTCGGAAGTGACTTGTATGACACGACCGGGCATCGCCAGTTCGATGGCAGTATTGCCGAGGTGGCCGTATACAATCAGGCTCTTCCCTCGTCTGCAATTAACAACCTGTTCTATGTCGCCACCGGCATTGCGGCCCCGCCGGTTTTCACGACGGAGCCCTCCTCTTCAGGAGCCTCGGCCACCCTCGTGAATGAAGGCGGAAATGGGGTCTATACGGCGGTGGTCGCCAACGGGCCTAATCTGGGCGTTGTATGGCAAGGCCCCGGCGTCAGCATGCCCACCAACGGCACTTATGCCTTCTCGATCTACCCGGGCGCCACGTTCACCGTGAACAGCGTCGGGACCGACCCGATTACCACGACCCTGACGATCAGCAATTTGCAGGCGAGCATGGCTGGGTTGACATTCGATGTGTTGGCGACCAACTCCACCTACTCGACCTACAACTTGGTCTACATCAACCTTTCGACCTACTCCACGGTCATTCTGCTGCCGGGATTGTTCCCGACGCCCGCGCTGTGGACGACGGATGTCAACGTCACCAATGCTTACAATGCGGGCCAGCAGATCGGCGTGGGCGTTATCTCATCGGGCACCATTTGGAATCCCATCAGCGGTAGTGCTTCTGGCGGCTATTACTACAATGTCTCCTCCTCGAATGACGTTGGCACCATCGCCAATACCGGCGTGAGCGTTGGCATTCAAGGCACCGGAGCCGCTAACGATGGCACTGGGAATTACCTGTTTGACGTTTATGAGGGCTTGAGCGGGGTAAACCAGCCCAACGGCCTCGTCCTCAAGACGCAGCCAGGGTTCTACAACCTGTTCATCTACTCGATGATTGGCGCTTATGATAATCGGGGTCTTCTCGTGACAATTGATGGCTTCAGTCAGGGTTGCACGAACGTAAGCGGCACGCAGGGCAGCGTCAACTACGGCATCGCCAACCCCGCGCCCGCTGCGGGAGGCACCGGGAATAATTACGTCTATCAGCAGAACAGCAACTACTGTATCTTCACGAACGTATTCATCAGCAATGGCACACTGAATGTTGCCTTGAATACAAACCAGGGCGGCTCAACGGATCAAATTAACGCTATGCAGGTGCAGTTGATTACTCCGTATTCGCCCTTGGCGTTGTCATTCTCGAACGGCCTGCCCGTCGTCAGTTACGCCGGCTGCACGCTGTTGTCCACGACCAACCTTCTCAATGGCGGGAATTGGCAGCCGGTGGTTGGCGCCCCGACGGCGCTTGGCACCAATACTTATGTGCTGCCGGTTCCGGCCATCAAGGCCGGCAAGCCCAGCTCCGCCATATTCTACGAAACCGAGGCGACCTCGCCGGTTAACGGACTTAACGGTCATCCGTACCAGTAAAGGGTGACTGAAAGCCGGCCGTAACGGCCGGTCCTAACGGCAAGACATTGCTCTGGCCGGGTGCGTTGCGGAATGTGAAGAACATTCTCAACGCCCCGGCCAGCGCCTTTTTAAGGCCATCCCCTGCGCGAAGCGCCTTGGAGTGCGGAACGACAGTTCCGCTTTGCCGTGATCATGAGGGAAAGCGGCGCTGTCGCGCCGCACTCCAAAGCGGCCTGCCGGCCGCTTGCCTTTCCCAGGGAGAATTGGCGGCGGTCACAGACCGCCGCTACAGTGAAATAGATCAGCTTTCGGTAACCAGGTAGATGATGAAGAGGACGCCGCCGACTATCTCCAGAACGGCCAGCACGCCGGCCACGATGAAGGCCAGGTTGGATTTGCCGGTGATGCTGCAAGGGGCCTTGCGGTAACGCAATACCAGGTAAAGCGCCACGGGCGCTCCTATCAGCCCGGGCGACAGGCAGAGCAGCGGCGGAATGACCGCCGTGTGCAGGGCGAGATGATCCCAAAGCACCCGCGTGTTTTCCAAGTCCTTGTACTTGGATTTCTTCCGGCCGGTTTCCAGGCAGACCGGGCAGACATGGCGTCCGTTCAGCTCCAAATCGCACAGGCCGCAAAGAAACCGCCCGCAGGCGTCGCAGACAATGGCGGCTTTTTTTTCGGGATGATAAAAGCAACTGGATTGGCCCTCGACCAGGAGCGGTTCGGCGGCGGTCGCGGCGGCCGGGGTTTGCAGAATGGCGGGAAAAACTTCGACGGCCAGCCGCGCGCCGCACGACGGGCAGGGCGAGAATTCGCCGGTGTTAAAGGGTTCCGGGAAGAGAATCGCCTGGCACTTGGAGCACTTGACCAGACTGGATTCCATCGGCGCGCCTATATTTGAATGACGCGCGTGCCGCACATCCGGTCATGCAAGCCGCGCTTTTCGGGGTCCCACGCCACCATGAGCACGCCGACATAACAACAGAGGAAGCTGACGATGATGGCGAACATCCGCCCGCAAGCCGTGGCGTAGCCGATGGGCGAGCCGTCCGGCTCGACGATGCGGAGTTTGAGCGCCATTTTTCCGGGGGTCGCTCCGTATTTGCCCACCAGGTAGATTTGGTAAAAACCGACCAGGGCCAGGTTGATGGGAAGCCCTATGAGCGACGCGGCCACGCTTGGCACCAGGGGATTGAGCGAGGCGCCGAGCATGGCCCGGATGACAATGGACAGGGTCACGATGACAAGGTTCAGGAGGATGGCGTCAATAATATAGGCCAGGACGCGAATCCAAAAGCCGGCATAATTCAACGCGCCCTGGGGCGTCACGCCCTCCTTGAGCTTTTGGAGGAAGACCGGCTTGCAGGCGGCGCAGATGAATTGGTTGCCGTGGCGGATGACTTCTCCGGGCGGAAAGGCCCGTCCGCATTCGGCGCAGAGCACCTGGCCGGGCGGGGCGCTGACGGGGCCGGCCATGCGCAGGGGCGGCGCGGCCGAAGGGCCTTTGACTTGGGCGCAGGGCAGCCACTCGGCCATGCCTTCGTGCCAGACCAGGGTCTCCTGGCCGACTTTTCCGGCGCGCATCAGCGTCTCCAGGTCGGCGTCTGTCACGGGGCCTCTCTGCTCGGAGCCTTCAAGATAGTACCAGTTCATAGCATGGAATTGTTCAGTCGTTCTCAGCGGCCAGCCTGCCCGTTCCGGGGCGGGAAGTAAAGCCTTTTTTGGTTCGCACCCAGGGCTTGACAAAAATTAGACTCTATGATTAAACAGTGAGCGTGAGGCACGAAGGCAAAACAGTCGTAGGGGCGGATGGCAATCCGCCGCCATATCTACTGCCGTTGGCGCGGGGAATGGCAGGGCGACGCATCCAAGGAACCCGGAAGGGACGGAAGGGACGCAAGGGACGGGTGGTTTCCACCATTTAAGGTTAATTAAGGTTAATTAAGGTTAATTAAGGTTAATTAAGCCTAAAATAGAATGTTTTTGAGGGGTCGAAAATGACAAAGAGATGCTCCCAGAGAGAAGGCGCGCAACGGTTGCCCTTGCGCGGAGGGGGAATTGGGAGTATGTATTTCTCGCAGTCGCCGCGAGTTTTCAAACCGCGGTTCGTTCGCAAAAAGTTAACTGGAAAGGATTGATTATGATGACACGACGAGAAGCCATTCAGAAAACCATCTTTGCCACCGCCGCATTGTCGGCCGGCGCGATGACGGCCCAAACCCAACCCGCCCCGGCGCCGGCGCCCGCCGCCGCCCCCGCCGGCCCGTTCAAATTGCCGCCGCTGCCTTACGCCTACGACGCGCTGGAGCCGCATATTGACGCGCTGACGATGCAAATCCATCACGACAAGCATCATGCCGCGTATGTGGCGAATTTGAACAATGCCCTCAAAGGGCATCCCGAGCTGGCCAGCCAGGGTATCGCGGCGTTGGTGAGAGGCTGGGAAAAATTGCCAGCCGACATCCGCACCGCCGTGCGCAATAACGGCGGGGGA